>Ga0172371_10009536_pt1 | contig 13310 bp, 6 predicted proteins | sample Lak12m_FD_114543 | JGI IMG/M metagenome (GOLD analysis project Ga0172371, IMG submission 114543) | Freshwater microbial communities from Kabuno Bay, South-Kivu, Congo - kab_022012_12m | ecosystem: Environmental > Aquatic > Freshwater > Lake | place: Democratic Republic of the Congo: South-Kivu... | reverse complement strand
CGTGGACGCAGCAACACTTTCCTTCGACCGTAACTTCACGCCGTCACGCAGCCTACGCCGAACATCAAGCCGCCGTCAAACGCGCAACAGGCGAAGCGGCAGCACGTTAGGAAATTGACCGGGCCAGCCGGGGGGTGAGTAGGCCTGCGGGCGGGCTCCGACGTGGATCGGCGCCTTTTCCCGCCGCCGTCATGTGGCTGTCCCCGACCAAGCACCCTATAATTATCCAGAAAATCCCTCGGCTTAATCTCCACCCATGACACCGGCAACCAATCTGGCCATTGCGGCCGTCCTCGGCGTGATCTTATTCATCCTGCTGCGTCCGCGCGGCGGGCTGCTGTGGAAACTGGTCCGGGGGCGGCGGGCCACCGAGCGGGTGTTGATCGAGGACGCGCTCAAGCACTTGTACGATTGCGAATACGGGCGCTGTGACGGGACCCTTGACAGCTTGGCCGGGGCCCTGGAAATCAGTCGCGACCAGGCCGCCCGGCTGACGACGCGTCTGGAAGCCCTGGGCCTGCTGACCTCGGTGGCCCCGCGCCTGAAGCTGACCCCCGAGGGCTGCAGTTACGCCCTGCGGGTGATCCGCATCCACCGGCTGCTGGAAAGTTACCTGGCCGAGCGGACGGGGGTCGACGAGTCAGAGTGGCATCAGCGGGCCGACCAGTTGGAGCACCGGGTGACCGCGGCCGAGGTCGAGGCATTGTCGGTCCAGTTGGGCAATCCCCGCTACGACCCGCACGGGGACCCGATCCCGACCGCGGACGGCCTGATGCCCAGCCACCGCGGGGTGCCGCTGTCGTCCCTGAAGACCGGCGCGACCGCGCGGATCATTCACGTCGAGGACGAACCGCACGAGGTCTACGCCCAGCTGGTCGCGGCTCGGCTGTCGCCCGGCGTGACCATCCGCGTCCTGGACAGCGGCGCGGACCGGATCCGCATCGAGGCCGAGTGGCAGGAGCATGTCCTGGCCCCGGTCGTCGCGGCCAATGTGGCCGTCGAGCCCCTGAGCGAGGTTGCCGAGCAGACGCTGCCCGATCGCCGCTTGTCCACCTTGGCCTTGGGCCAGCAGGCCACCGTGGTCGATCTGTCGCCGGCCTGTCGCGGGCCGGAACGCCGGCGGTTGCTGGATCTGGGCGTGGTACCGGGCACGGTCATCCGGGCCGAATTGATGAGCACCGGCGGCGATCCGGTGGCGTATCGGATTCGCGGGGCGGTGATCGCGTTGCGCAAGGCCCAGGCGGATCTGATTCACGTGAAGACCCAGGCGGAGGCGGCGGACGGCGAAAGGATCGAAACATGAGCGGCACGTCTTCCCCGGATCCGCGTTCGCACAGCCGAAGCCAACTGGTCCGCATGGGCGTCGACGTCTCCGACGCCGACTTTGTGGTCGCCTTGGCGGGCAACCCCAACGTGGGCAAGAGCACGGTCTTCAACACCTTGACGGGACTCCGCCAGCACACGGGGAACTGGCCCGGCAAGACGGTCACGCGGGCCGAAGGCGGATTCGTCTTTCAGGGCCGCAGCTACAAGCTGGTCGACCTGCCGGGTACGTATTCGCTGATGGCGACCAGTGTCGACGAAGAGGTGGCCCGCGATTTCCTGTTGTTCGGCCAGCCCGACGTGACGGTGGTCGTGGTCGACGCCTGCCGCCTGGAACGGAACCTGAACCTGGTGCTGCAGGTCCTGGAGATCACCGACCGCGTGGTGGTCTGCTTGAACCTGATGGACGAGGCGCACCGCCGCGGCATCCTGGTGGACGCGGTCACGCTGGGCAACGAGTTGGGCGTGCCGGTGGCGCCCGCGGCGGCGCGGCAGAACGAAGGCATCGACGGCTTGCTGCGGCGGCTGGACGCCGTCGCGACGGGCCAGTACACCTGCCAGCCCCGCCGGGCGGCGGTGGTCGGCGGGCCGCTCCAGCAGGCGGTCGACGACTTGGCCCAGGCGGTGTCCACCGCGTTTCCCGGCGTGCCCAATGCCCGCTGGGTGGCATTGCGTCTGTTGGACAACGACGAGCGGATCGCCGAGGCCATCTCGACCGGCGAGCTGGGAGACCTGTCCCAGGACAAGCTGGCCGAAGCCGAAACGGAGGGCCGCGAGCGCTCGCGCGGGCCCGCCGGCCCGGCCGCGGCGAGTGCGTTGGCCAAGGCAGAGCAGTTGCGGTGGCAGGTGGGGCGCGAGTTCCATCAAACGCTGGCCGAAGGCATTTACGTCCAGGCGGCCGCGATCGCGGATCGGGTCGTGCGCCGCGACGAGACCCGCCGCGGCGCCGACTGGGATCTCCGCCTGGACCGGCTGCTGACCAACCGCTGGACGGGCTATCCCATCATGATCCTGATGCTGGCCTTTGTCCTGTGGCTGACCGTCGCCGGCGCCAACGTGCCCTCGGGCATGCTGTCGGATCTGTTGCTGGGCACCTGCCGTCCCTGGCTCAAGTCCGCGGCGGCTGCACTCGGCATGCCCTGGTGGCTGGACGGATTCCTGATCGACGGCGTGTACCTGGCTACCGCCTGGGTGGTCAGCGTGATGCTCCCGCCGATGGCGATCTTCTTTCCGCTGTTCACGATGCTGGAGGATTTCGGCTACCTGCCGCGCGTCGCCTTTAACTTGGACCGCACCTTCCACCGCTGCGGGGCGCACGGCAAGCAGGCCTTGACCATGTGCATGGGGTTTGGCTGCAACGCCGCCGGCGTCGTGGCTACGCGGATCATCGACAGTCCCCGCGAGCGGTTGATCGCGATCTTGACGAACAACTTCTCGCTGTGCAACGGCCGCTGGCCCACCCAGATCCTGATCGCCACGATCTTCCTGGGGGCGCTGGTGCCCTCGTACTTGTCCGGCGCCGTCGCGGCCGCGGCCGTCGTCGGGATCACCTTGTTGGGCGTGGCCTGCATGTTCCTGTCCGCGTGGATCCTGTCGCGGACCGTGCTCCGCGGCGAGCCGTCGTCGTTCCATTTGGAGCTGCCTCCCTACCGTCCGCCGCGGGTGATGCAAACCCTGTACACGTCGCTGATCGACCGCACGATCTTCGTGCTGTGGCGGGCCGTGATGTTCGCCCTGCCGGCCGGAGCCGTCATCTGGCTGGTCGCCAATATCCAGATCGGGTCCTGGTCGATCGCCGAGTGGGGCATTGATCTGCTGAACCCCCTCGGCGTGCTGATCGGCTTGAACGGGGTCATCCTGCTGGCGTACGTGATTGCGATCCCGGCCAATGAAATCGTGATTCCCACCGTGCTGATGCTGACGGTGCTGAGCGTCGGACTGGATGACGTCGGCCAGGGGCGGGGCGTGATGTTCGAAGCCGACTCGCGCGACGCCACCGCGGCCATCCTGCACGCGGGCGGCTGGACGGTGCTGACCGGATTGAACCTGATGCTGTTCAGCCTGCTGCACAACCCCTGCTCGACGACGATCTACACGATCTGGAAAGAGACCGCCAGCGCGAAATGGACGCTGCTGGCAACCCTGATGCCCCTGCTGATGGGATTTTCGGTCTGCTTCGTGGTGGCCCAACTCTGGCGTCTGTTCCTCGGCGGCTAGCCGCTGGCGGGCGAGGCGGAGGCGGGACGGGTGGCGGACGAGCGGCGGGGGGCGCGGCACGCGAACCGGATTCCGTGGACCGGTTCTTTGCCAGCTTGGGCAGAGCGGACGAGTCGTTAGAAGTCATCCGAGGCGTGGACGAGGGGAACCGCGAGTCCCCCTCGCTGCTGCGCCGGGTTCGGGGATGACTTTGCCCGGCGAGCGGCGAGCTGGTCGCTCTTGCTGAATCTCCCTGGCTCCGTGGCTGCAGGGAGATTAAAGGGAAAGATTAGGAGAGAGATTAGGGGAACGATTAGGAGGAGGATCTTGGCTCAGCGCTGGTCCATCGGCACGTAATTGGTCACATCGTTGCCCGTATAGACCTGCCGCGGGCGGATGATCCGCGTGGTCGAGTCTTCGTGCTGTTCCCGCCAGTGGGCGATCCAGCCGGGCAAGCGGCCGATCGCAAAGCAGACGGTGAACGCGTTGGTGGGGATGCCCATGGCGCGGAGCAGAATCCCGCTGTAGAAGTCCACGTTGGGATATAGCTTGCGATCGACGAAGTACGAGTCCTGCAAGGCCAACTCTTCCAGCTTGCGGGCGATGTCCAGCAGCGGGTCCTGGCGGTTCAACTTGGAAAACACGCGGTCACAGCAATCGCGGAGGATCTTGGCCCGCGGATCGTAGTTCTTGTAGACCCGGTGCCCGAAGCCGAACAAGCGGAAGGGGTTGGTCTTGTCCTTGGCGGCCTTCAGGCAGTCCTCGGCGGACATGCCGCCGGCGTGGATCCCCTCGAGCATCTGCAAGACCTCGACGTTCGCCCCGCCGTGCAGCGGTCCCCACAGGGCGCTGACGCCCGCGGCGCACGAGGCGAACAGGTTCGCGCGGGCCGAGCCGACGGTGCGGACGGTCGACGTGCTGCAGTTCTGCTCGTGGTCGGCGTGCAGGATGAAGATCAAGTTCAGGGCGTCCTCGACTTCGGGCGTCACTGCGTACTGCTGGTACGGGATGGAGAACATCATGTGCAGGAAGTTCGCGCAGTACCGCAGTTTCGGGTCCGGGTAGATGAACGGCCAGCCGCGCGAACGGCGGTAGGAGAAGGCGGCGATCGTGCGAACCTTGCTGATCAGTCGCGCGGCCGCCTGGGTCAGCGCCTCGACGTCTTCCAGGGCCAGGAACTGTTGATGGTAGCACGCCAAGTTGTTCAACGTGGCCGACAGGATCGCCATCGGCGGCGCATCGACGGGAATGTGCTGGAACTGGTGCTTGAGGCCCTCGTGCAGCAGTTCGTTTTCGGTCAGCTGATCGCTGAACGCCTGCAACTCGTCGCGTTTGGGCAAGCGGCCGAAGATCAGCAGCCAGGCAACTTCGACGAAATTCGGCTTATTGGTGAACTGCTCGATGGGGATCCCGCGATAGCGGAGGATGCCTTTGTCTCCGTCGATATACGTGACCGCACTCCGGCAGGCCGCCGTATTCCCCAGCCCTGGGTCGTACGTGATCATTCCCGTCTGGTCGCGGAGCTTGCTGATGTCGATTGCCACCTCTCCGTCCGTGCCCACCAGAACGGGCATTTCGATTTTCTTGTCTCCAAACGTCAACACCGCTTTCTCGGCCATTATTCGTCTCCTTAAGTGAAGTATAGGAACGGCCTCACCGGGAGAGGTGATAACCGGCAAGTGCGCACGCCAAATAGTGTAACCGTCGAAAGCCCCGTTGCTCAACGGGCGGTCAGGGTTTTGTCTCCCCTCCCCGGCGAACGGGCAGTGGCGTTGCTTTTGTGGTAGACTTGCGCGGCACTGCCGAGCCGGTAGTGCGGGCCGTTATGATCTTGCGAGGGCATCCATGAGTCGCTGGGAATCCACCGAAGGTTCGCCGACCCCTTTGGGCGCGACCTGGGTCGCGTCGGAGGAAGCCTACAATTTTGCGCTTTATTCCAAACATGCCGAAGAGGTCGCGCTGGTCTTTTTCGGCGACGATCTGGTGACGCCGGTCTATCGTTACGAATTCGAGCATCTGCGGAACAAGACCGGACCGATTTGGCACTGTCGGATTCCCCAGGCCGCGTTGGCGGGCGCCGAGTTCTATGCGTACCAGATCGATGGTCCGAAGCCCGGGCCGGGAGTCGAGTGGCACGCGTTCGATCCGGAGAAACTGCTGCTGGACCCGTACGCGCGGGACGTCCACTTTGCGCCCACCTTCGACCGCGAGGCCGCCCGCCGGCCCGGCTCGAACTGGGGCCGGGCTCCGCTGTCCGTGCTGGATTCGCGGGAAGCGCCCTTCGATTGGCAAGGCGATGCGCCCTTGCGGCACCAGTCCGACTTGATCATCTACGAGATGCACGTCCGCGGCTTTACCAACCGCGAGAACTCCGGCGTGCGGGCGGAACGCCGCGGTACGTTTGCGGGAATCGTCGACAAGATCCCGTACCTGCGGCAATTGGGGGTCACGGCGATTGAGCTGATGCCGGTCTACCAGTTCGATCCCCAGGAAGACAATTACTGGGGTTACATGCCGCTCAGTTTCTTTGCGCCCCACGATGACTACTGCGTGCATCCCGAGAGCCGCCATCAGCACTTGGAGTTCTGCCACATGGTCCAGGCCCTGCACCGGGCCGGAATCGAGGTCATTCTGGACGTGGTCTACAACCATACCTGCGAAGGCGACGAGCGCGGGCCGACGTACAGTTTCAAGGGCATCGACAGCAGTTCCTACTACCTGATGACGGGGAAGCCGCAGAAGCCGTTCTCCAACTATTCCGGCACCGGCAATACGCTGCACACTTCGAATCGGGCGGTGCGGCAATTGATCCTGGACAGCCTGCGGTATTGGACCCGGGACCTGCACGTCGATGGCTTCCGCTTCGATCTGGCCAGTATTTTCACGCGGAACACGGACGGCTCGATCAACACGGAGGACCCGGCCCTGTTCGGGCAGATCGCGGCCGATCCGGACCTGGCGGACGTGCGGCTGATCGCCGAGCCGTGGGATGCGGCCGGCGCGTTTCAACTGGGCCGGATGTTCCCCGGTTTCCGCTGGATGCAGTGGAACGGAGCCTATCGCGACGCCCTGCAGCGGTTCGTCAAGAGCGATCCCGGCATGGTGCGCGAGCTGATGACGCGACTGTACGGGAGCAGCGATTTGTTCCCGGACGACCGCATGCACGCCTTGCGGCCGTTCCAGAGTATCAACTACATCACCTCGCACGACGGCTTTACCTTGTACGACCTGGTCTCGTACAGCCAGAAGCAGAACTGGGCCAACGGGCAACACAACCAGGACGGCCACGACGAGTTCAGTTGGAACTGCGGCTGGGAAGGCGACCGGGACGTGCCGGCGGCCGTGCGCAAGCTGCGGCGGCGGCAGGTTCGCAACTTCTTCGCCCTGCTGATGCTCTCGGCCGGCGTGCCCATGTTCCGGATGGGCGACGAGTTCCTGCAGACGCAAGGCGGGAACAACAACCCCTACAACCAGGACAACGAGACTTCCTGGCTGGATTGGAGCCGGCTGGACGAGCATGCCGAGATGTTCCGATTCTTCCAGCAGATGATCGCCTTTCGCAAAGCCCATCCGTCCTTGGCTCGAGCCCATTTCTGGCGCGAGGACGTCCGCTGGTACGGCATCGGCCGGCATCCCGACTTGTCCTGGGATTCGCGTTCGCTGGCCTTCTGCCTGCACGGCGAGACCGTCGGGGACGGCGACATTTACGCGATGATCAATTCGTACTGGGAACCGCTGGAGTTCGGGATCCACGAGGGCGCACCCGGGGACTGGCGGCGGGTGGTGGACACCTCGCTGCCCAGCCCGGACGAGATCATCCCCGAAGCCCATGCGCCCCTGGTCCGCTCGCGGACCTATCGCGTGGCCGGCCGCTCGGTCGTCGTCCTGGTGCGGAAATAGCCCCGGCTGCCCGGTTTCACAAGGCCGGCCCCGCCGCGGCCGAACGCATGGATTGGAGTCCAACCCCGGAGAACGCAGGATGGCTCGCTTGGCTGATTCGCGCTGGCTGGATTCACGCCTGACGCGCGGGCTTTCCCGACCAGCGGGCTGTGCGCCGCGGCGGCTGGCTTGGCTCGCGCTCGTCATCGGCTTGTGGCGGCCGCCGGCCGCCGTGCCGGCGGACTGGCCGCAATGGCGGTGCGATGCCAATCGCTCGGCCGCAACCGCCGAGTCCGGTCCGGACCGGCCGCAGCTGCTGTGGCGGCTGGATCTGCCCCATCCCGATCCGGCGTTTGACCACCAGTACCGCATGTGCGCCGACGTGACGTATGCGCCGATTGCCGCCGAGGGGCGCGTATTCCTGCCGTCGAATGTGGCCGATCAGGTGCTGGCCTGCGACCTGGAGACCGGGGCGGTCCAATGGCGGTTTGCCGCCGGTGGTCCGGTGCGGTTTGCGGCGTTGTACCGCGCGGGCAAGGTCTATTTCGGCTCGGACGACGGCTACCTGTACTGCGTGTCCGCGGCACAAGGCCAGCTGCTGTGGCGGGTTCGCGGGGCGGCGGAATCATTGCCCGACAGCCGGATGCTGGTCAACGGCCGGTTGTGCTCGCGTTGGCCGGTGCGCGGGGCGCCGGTCGAGCGGCAAGGCGTGATCTACTTCGGCGCGGGCATCTGGCCGGAGGAAGGCGTCTACGTCTGTGCCGTCGACGCGGAAACGGGCGGCCTGCGGTGGCGCAGCGACGGCTTGTCGTACGTCCCGAACGGGATGAGCGATCATGGCCGGGCCTACGACCTGGGCCTCCCACCGCAGGGATATCTGGCCGTGATCGACGGCAAGCTGGCGGTGCCCAGCGGCCGCTCGCTGGCCGCCTGGTTCGATCCGGCCGACGGTCGGATGGAGCCCTACACCTGTTTCTACGTCAAGACGAACCCGCCGCGCGGCACCTGGCACCTGTCGGGCATCGGCCGCTGGTGCGTGCAAGGCGGCAACTGGTTCGGCACCCGCGCGGACGCCGCACCGACCGTCCCAGCGGACCTGCAGGACGCGGTGTCGCCGCTGGCCTGGTCGCGGGAGACGCCCGAGAACGAGCGGTATGTCATCCAGAACCGTCCCTTCCTCCGCGCGGACACCTACCGTTTGCACGACGAGAACTGGTACACGGAGCCGGTGCTGACCGAGACGGCGATGTACGCCTCGGAATTCGCGGAGGAAACGAAGTACCTGGTGCCGCGCGGCCACACCCGCGTCGCGTTTCCCGAATTCGACCGGATCGTGGCCCGCGACCTCACCCAGCCGCAATGGACGGCCACGCGGCAGCGCCGCGTGGCCGCGGGCGGAGGCCAAGTGGTGGAGATGCTGCGGCTGGAGTTTCCGCTGCTGTGGGAGTTGGCCTCACCGCTGCGGGTCCTGATCAAGGCGGGGGACCGATTGGTCGCGGGCGGCCGGGACACGCTTGCCGCCGTCGCCATTCCCGGGCCGGGCGAAGAGCCGCGGATCGCCTGGCAGGTTTCCGTCGCCGGCACACCGGTCCGGGCGCTGGTCGCCGCCGGCAAGCTGGTCGTGGTGACTGAGACGGGCAGCGTGTATTGCTTCGGCGCGAAGGGGGCGACGCAACCGGCGGCCGATCGCATGGCGACGGCGGGACACGCAGCGGAACCGGCTGCCGAACAGCCGGCCGGCGCAGCGCCGCCCACTCCGCTACCCGCGGCCTACGCCTCGCCGCCGAACGGCTACGCCTGCCTGGTCGGCTGGCGCGACGGTTCTCGCGCCAAGACGCTGGCTGGCACAGGCGGCTATCGGGTCGTCGTGTTCGAGCCTGACGCACAGACCGCCGCGCGGGCTCAAGCCGAACTGATCGCGGCCGGCTTGTACGGGCAGCAGATCCAGCTGGTGCCAACGGGCGTGGATCAAGTCCGGCTCGCCCCCTACTGGGCGAACCTGATCGAAGCCGAGTCGTTGGACCGCACGGGGACGCCGGAAGCCGTCCTGGCCGCCGCCCTCGACTGTCTGCGGCCGTACAGCGGGCGGCTGGTGCTGCCGGAAGGGCAGGCGTACGGCGAGATCGTGAAGCGGCTGCTGGACAGCCGCAGCGGTTACGCTCTGGAACAAGCTTCCGCGGGCTGGACCGTCCGGCGGACGTCGCCTCCCGCCGGCGCGGACGATTGGAGCCATGAGTCGGGCGGGCCGGCCAACGGGTTTGCGAACTCCGAGCAGTTGGTCAAGTGGCCGCTGGGCGTGCTGTGGTACTCGGGTGACATCGACCGCTATTTCACCCCTCCGTCGCATTTTCAGCACGAGCGTCAGCCGTATCCCCTGGTGGCCGGCGGCCGGATGTTCCTGATCACCGACCAGTACTTGCACGCGATCGACATCTACACGGGCAGCTATTTGTGGCGAGCCGAGATGCCGGTGACGCCCTGGGTGCAGACCCGCCTGTTCGACAGCCGCATCTACGGCCGGCCCACGGAGCGCAACTACGTGGCCGCCGAGGATCGGGTGTATGCCGTCACGGGCGAGCAGATCCACGTCTACGACACGGCGACGGGCCGGCAGCGGAACGTGTTCGAGATCCCGCCGCCGTTTCGCGACCAGGCGCCGCTCGCCCCGACCGTGGAACAGACCACGATGGGCGTGCGAGCCCGGTTTCAAGCCGCGCCGCCGTGGAACGAAGTCCGCTTGTGGAAGGACCTGTTGCTGGCCGTGCTGGGGCCGAACCTGGTCGCCGTCGATCGTTACACGGGCGAGGTTCGCTGGTCCCGCGCCAGTACACGCCAGACGACGACGTACGCTGTGGGAGCCGACCGCCTGTTCGGCTTCGATTGCGACGTCCCGCCCCTAGGTGGCGGAGCGGATCGCGGCGAGCTGTCCGGGCTGCTGTTCGCGTTGGATCCGTTGACCGGCGAACTCGACTGGCAAGTAACGCCGGCGTATGCCCCGGTGCCAAAACACGAAGTCGACAATCCCCGCTTGTGGCTTCGTCCGCTGATTCCTGTGGTGTCGCACAACGCGAAGCATGGCTTGATCGTGCTGACCGTCAACGGGAACCGAGTGCACGTCTTTCGCGACGCGGACGGTTCGCAGGTGTGGTCCAAGCAGGGGTTGGCGCGCGGGAATCTGCAACTGATCTACCCGCCCGTCGTGACGGACGACTATCTGGTGCTGTCGAACTACAACGGCTGTTTCGGCTACCTGCTGGACGTGCAGACCGGCCAGGAAGCCGGCGCGAACACCGGGATCCCGCGGCCGCGGACTTGCGCCCGGATACTGGGCAACAACGATTTGCTGGTCTATCGCGACGCGGCGACGGAACTGTACGACATCGCCGGCAACCGCATGGTCGGGCTGAACTCGGTGCGGTCCGGCTGCACGACCAGCTTCATTCCGGCCGGCGGAGTCATGACGGCCCCGATGTTCGGGCACGGCTGTGTCTGCAACTATCCGATGTTTGCCTCGCTGGGGCTGTTCCATTGGCCGGAGATCGAGCCGTACCGTCCCGCGGCGGTGGCGAACTCCTGGGTGAACCGAGCCGAACCGCTGTTGGCCGCCGACCAGGCGAATGCGGCCGCGGCAAAATCAGCTCCGCCTGCCGGCACCGCGAGCGCCGCGAGCGAGCTGCCGAAGTACCACTTGCTGAACTGCAGCCTCGAGCCGGCCGGCGCCGGGATGCAGTTGAGCACCCGGGACGAGAAGGCCGGCTACGCTGTGCGACAAGCAGATTCGCCCTTGGCCAAGGCGGTCTTCGCGTTCGCCGTCCAGCGGGCGGAGGGCGCAAAGCGGCACGGGAACGCGTTCTTCGTCTGTGGGCCGAGCGACCGGCCCGACGACTGGATCGAATGCCGGCTGTACTATGGCGGCCGCCGCAGCCTGTCGATCGCCGGCAGCCGCGTCGAGCAAGTCGAGAAAAAAGTGGACTTGCCGGCCAAAGGGCCGTACCAAATCACCGTGACGGTCGATTGCCGAGCCGGATCGGTCACCTTGACGGCGGCGGGCCAAGAGCTGTCGACCAGGATCACGGGCGCCTTCGAGGCGCTCACGCACTACGGATACGGCGGCGCCAATTCGGACAATGTCTTCACCGACGTCGCGGTCCGCTAGGAAATCGCGCTGCTAGCCCAGGCTCCGGCAACGGCCCGAGAGCTGGCAATCTGGGAGGCATATTTCCTGTTTAGCGATCGGCCGAATCTTGTCGATAACAAAAGAGGTAGCGACACCTCAGGCCGCCGGACGGGTCGCTCACGGCGCAGCCGCGGTGCGGTCCGCGATCCGCAAGCCAAGGGACATGATCGTCAGGTAAAGGAATGCCGTCAGTGCCAGGATCAGCGACCGTCCGCGTGTGGCTCGCTTGGTGGACCGTGGCTTGGGGCGCACTCGCCGCGACCGGCTGTACGCCTTGGTCCCAGTACGTGCACAACGGCTTCAAGATTGGTCCCAACTACTGCGAACCGCCGGCGCCCGTTGCGGAGACCTGGATCGACGCAGACGACGAGCGGATCGGCGGCGAATCTGCAGCCGATGCCCACTGGTGGAGCGTATTCGACGATCCGGTTCTGAACGAGCTGATCGAGTCCGCGTACCAACAGAACTTGACCCTTCGCGAGGCGGGATTCCGGATCCTGGAGGCCCGGGCCCAGCTGGGAATCGCGCACGGCCAACTGTTCCCCCAGCTCCAGACCAATTCGGGCGCGTTCTCGGCTCGAGGCGTCAGCGTGAATGTGGCCAACCGCAGCGCTACGCCCGAACGCTGGTATGACCAGTGGGATGAGGGCTTCGACTTCGCTTGGGAACTTGACTTCTGGGGCCGCTTCCGCCGCGCGATCGAGGCTTCCGAGGCGACGCTGGATGCCTCGGTCGCTCAGTACGACGACGTTCTGGTCACGCTGATGGGCGATGTAGCCGCCAACTATATCCAATACCGTACGGCGGAACAGCGGATCGGGTACGCGGAAGAGAACGTCCGCGTCCAGCGGAAGATCCTCGAACTGGCCAGGGCCCGTTTCCAAGGCGGACAGACGAGTGAATTGGATGTCCACCAGGCGCAAAGCGATCTCTCCAGCACGGAAGCGCTCATCCCGCGCCTGCGGATCACCCAACGCGAGGCCAACAACCGGCTGTGCGTCCTGCTGGGAACGCCCCCCGAGGATCTGCAGAACCAATTGGGAACCGGCTCGATCCCCACCGCGCCGCCCGAAATCGCGGTAGGCATCCCGGCGGAATTGCTCCGCCGCCGCCCCGACGTCCGCCGCGCCGAACGGCAGGCGGCGGCCCAGTGTGCCCAGATCGGCGTGGCGGAAGCGGATCTCTATCCCCAGTTCATCCTCAACGGTTCGCTCGGCTGGGGAGCCGAGAATCTCGCTAATCTCTTCGACTCGGCTTCGCTGAAGGGCTCGATCGGACCCGGATTCCGCTGGCATCTCTTGAATTATGGCCGCATCGTGAACAACGTCCGCTACCAGGACGCCCGCTTCCACGAACTGGTCACGGCCTATCAGCAGACGCTGCTGAAAGCGAACGAAGAAGTGGAAAACGGGCTGAACCGGTTTCTGGAGTCTCAGGACGAGACGCAGGCCCTGACCACCAGCGCCGACGCCGCGTCAAAATCCGTCACGGAGGCGATCGCCCAATACCAGGGCGGCCTGACGGACTTTAACCGCGTCGCCGTGCTCCAGGAAAGGCTGGTCCAGCGGCAGGAGCAACTCGCCCAGGCCAAGGGCGAAATCGCGGTGGGCTTGGTCCAAGTCTACCGGGCCTTGGGCGGCGGCTGGCAGATCCGCTGCGCGCCGCCCGGACCGCCGACCAGCGCGCCTTCCGAGCCCTGAATCTCGCCGCCCGCGCCGTGCAACCTTGATCAAGG
>Ga0172371_10009535_pt1 | contig 13311 bp, 11 predicted proteins | sample Lak12m_FD_114543 | JGI IMG/M metagenome (GOLD analysis project Ga0172371, IMG submission 114543) | Freshwater microbial communities from Kabuno Bay, South-Kivu, Congo - kab_022012_12m | ecosystem: Environmental > Aquatic > Freshwater > Lake | place: Democratic Republic of the Congo: South-Kivu... | reverse complement strand
CCGTAGGCTTCGCCTGGCGCGTCTGGATGTTCAAGACGACCGGAGAGCCCCGATGATCTCGCACCTCGCTCCGGACGGCAGGAGCGCCCTTGTGCTGGTGGACGGCTGTCCGAACGTCTTCCTTTGGTCATTGGGAGAGGATGTTCAAGACGGATTCGAGGACTCCATCGAATCCTGCAAACAGGCAGAGCGCGGCAAGAAAGGAACCATCGCAGTGCTGGCAGGGCACCAACCACATGCAATCTCGGCGGGGTGGAGCGCCGACAGCAAGATGCTGGCCGCTGGGTCAGCGGACGGAACGCTGCTGATTTGGGACGCGCGGTCGAGGCGACAGATTGCGAGCACGCCCAGCATGGGCGAGCAGGCTCTGTCGCTGGCATTCGACCCGAGAGGGGAGCGCTTGGCCGCGGGCTACGCGGATGGCTCGATACGCGCGTGGTCGACTTCCTCCGGTGCCGCTGTTGCGCAGATGAGCGGGCACGCGGGAGAGGTGAACGAAGTGCGATTTGACCCGTCCACAGGCGACCTTCTTTCCATGTCTTTGTGGGATTCGGCGATTCGGCGCTGGACCCGCTGGACGCCGAAGCCGTCCCTCGTTCTATCGTCAGACAGAAATGGGGCCATTGTGGCCACAAGGCTGACTGCCGACGGCGCTCATCTCGTCACTGGACACGAGAACGGCAGCATAGGCATATGGGATTCCGCGAGCGGCAATCTTCTCGGCAGTCTCACCGCGCACTCTGCGACCGTTCAGGCTCTCGATGTGGACACGACCGGGGGAACCCGAGTCCTGTCGGTCGACAAGACAGGGCTGATGAGTGTCGCGGTCTGGGATGGTGTCTCGTTGGCCCAAAGACTGGTGCTTGGGAGTCCTGGCGAGACAGTCCGAACAGCGGCATTCGGAGGAGATTCGAAGGATCTGGTACTGGCTGGAACTGACTGCGGCACCGTCCACGTCTGGGACTCCCGGTACGGTGACTACTTGATGAGGTTCCCTACCGCACGCGCTGAGGGGGACAAGCTCTCTACTGCCTGTGCGGACCCCGTGTTGGGCATCGAGCTGCTCCCGGGACAAGAACGCATGGTGACCGCCACTTCTGGGACCGTCCTCTTGTGGGATCTGACCGCACGACGGCCGATAGCGTGGATCCAGGACGAGGAACATCGTCCAATATTCCCGTGCCTGATGCGCAGGGAGGACGGCTCCCTGCGGGTGCTTACCCGGGATCACACCGGTCGCTCCATGTTGTGGAGCGCAGAAGACACGTTCAAGCACCTGGACACATTCGGAGTGTCTGCAAGCGGGGTTCGCTTGTTGGCGCACGGCAAGTTCGTCGCCACAACTGATGAGGACGCCGATCTCGGCCGCGTCAGCCTCTGGAACACGGACACAGGCAAGCTGGCTCACCGATTCCGACTATTGGGCAGTGGGCGCGAGACTTGGATACTCGACAGGGACGGGCACCTGCTTGCAGTCGGGCAACCCGGCGGCGAGATCATTGTAACGGAGCTGGATGGTCCCCAGAGAGATGTTGTCCGGCTCAACGCAGGCTCTCAAGTAGTATGGTTGGAGTTCGACCCCACATCCCGCCGCCTCTTTGCAGTCACCAGCGATGGTCGATTGCTGGCGTGGGACCTCGATGCGGACGCCGTTCTGGAACAGCTGTGGGACGCAACGAACTACTGCCCTTCGCCCCAGGACGAAGCAGCGTCGGGAGCGCCTTGGGACAGGGCCGTAGCTCGTTCCAAGGCATGTTGGTCCCGATATCATGGCGAGGAAGCGGCAAGCGTGTTCTTCCAGGACATTCCAGGGGGGAACCAGGGCCCCGACAAGTCGGGGGCAGATGGCAATCCCTGGGATGCGTTCAACTTCTGTCTCACCAAGGGAGAATGGCTCTGCACTGACCTTCAGCTCCGGTGGGCCTGCAGGTCCGGCATGAAGCTCATTGCCCGGGAGTTGGTCTTCGTCTTCGACCCGGTTGACGGGAAGAACACGACAATCGGTGCAATTCAGTCAAGAACATCAACGGCCGCGTGCGATTTCGCCATTGTCCCTGCGGACCACGACAAGACCTATCCATTCAGATGTTGCTCCCTGCCCGAGGACGAACCGGATGCTGGGGGAGGGGGCCGGACGCCATGACAGAAGCGCGGGCTACGTGTCCACGACGCGCTTGACGCGGATCTCGGCGAGATCCGCGGTGCCGATGCCCACCAGCACCGACGTTTGGGACAGAAGCAGGATCGCCCCCCGAACATCGTCATTGCCGGAGCCCGTGACAGAGGACTGACCTGCGGTGATCGGCCCGATGGAAGTGCGGTCGACCGCTCCGAGAGGAATGCGGCGCCCGCAGCGGACCGCGACTTCCTCGTCGGGCGACAGGCGTCGAACCGGCAGGTCGGGAAGCCGCGACTCGGGGCGAATGAGCGCTACGCCGCCGGGGCCGGGAGGCCCGGCAAGAATCGAATCGACCGTAATCGCTTCGGACACTCCAAACGGCGCGCTGAACGTCCGCCGCAGCGCGGACAGGTGCGCAGGCGCGCCAACCACGGCGCCCAAATCATTGGCCAGAGAACGGATGTACGTTCCCGATGAGCAGCAGACTTCCAGCGTTACCATGCTCCCGGAAACACCGACGATCGCCAGAGAGTCGATCCGCACCTCGCGCTCGGGAAGCTCAACCTCACGGCCCTTGCGGGCGAGATCGTACAGGCGACGCCCATCCACCTTGACCGCGCTGAATCTCGGTATTGTCTGCCTGATCGCTCCAGTGAAAGCAGAAAGCGCTCCCTCCACTAGCGAGGCAAGATCCCGAGGCGTGGGCCCTTCTGCGGTCGTCTTCCCCTCCGCGTCGTACGTGTCGGTCGCACGGCCGAACGCCACCGTGGCCGTGTATCGCTTGGCCCCCTTCTGATAATACGGAACCAACTTCAGCGCGTTCCCAAAGAGCACGACCAGAAGGCCGGTCGCCATGGGGTCGAGAGTGCCAAGGTGGCCGCACGCGCTCGCCCCGACGTGCCGCCCTACCCTGCGAACCACGTACGCCGACGTCACGCCACCGGGCTTGTCGAGAAGGAGGAATCCGTTCAGCACCCGCCCACCTACGTCGGCCGCGGAATGGTCTTGAGGATCTCCTCTATCCGCTCCAGCGCATCCAGGCTCGTGTCCAGCTTGAACCGCAAGTCCGGCACGAACTTGATCTTCATCCGCTCGCCCAGCTCCCTGCGCAGGAAGCCCTTCGCACTCTCCAACCCGGCCTGAACTTCCGCGGTGCTTCCGTCCGTGGATTGAAACATCACAGTCGCAAGACGCAGGTCGTCGCCCATCTGCACTCCGGTCAAAACCGCGGACCGAACCCGCGGATCCTTGAGCTCGTACGCGACAATCTGCGCCAGGATCTCCTTTACCAGAGCACCCACCCGGTCGGATCTCTTGAAGCTCCGCAAAGCGCCTCCCCGCGGCCACGCCGCTAGTAGCTCGTGATCTCGAAGTCGTGCTCCTCGAGGACTACCTGAGCGAGAGTCTCGACCCGCGCCACTATCTTGTCGATCGCAGAGTTGATGACCCTGCGGTCGTTGCCGATCATCGCAAACGCTATCGCTGCGCGATCAGGCACGTCCAACAAGTCCACCTCCGCCACAGACACCTTGTGCTCGTGTTGCAGCGCATGCAGAAGCGGCCTCAGCACGGACCGTTTCTCCTTGAGGGACGCGTTGCCCGGCATGGCAACTACGAACCGGCACACTCCCACTACCATTGGCTTTCTCCGGGCCGGGAACTACTCCAGAGTCCCGGCGATTCTCTGGATCTCGTAGATCTCGATGGTGTCGCCAGGAATGACGTCGTTGAACCCCTCCAGGCCGATGCCGCATTCCAACCCCTGAGCGACCTCACGCACATCGTCCTTGAAATGCTTGAGCGAGCTGAGCTTGCCCTCCCAAAGCGTCTCGGCGCCCCGCTTCACCCGGGCCACACCGGACCGGATGATCTTGCCCTCCGACACAAACGAGCCTGCAATCTTTCCGATGCGTGAGATGGAGAACACCTGGCGAACTTCCGCCCGCCCCAGGAACACCTCCTTCTCCACGACGTCCAGCTTCCCTTCCATCAGCAGCTTCGTCTTCTCCAGAAGCTCGTGGATGAGGGAGTATGTGAAAATCTGCACGCCGGCAGTATCCGCGATCGCCTTGGCCCTCACGTCGGGCCGCACGTTGAAGCCCAGCACAAAGCCGTCCGAAGCCCGGGCCAGGTTGACGTCATGCTCCGAGATCACACCCACGCCCTGGTGGATGACCTCCAGCTGCACCTGCTCCCCGCCGAGCTGCCTCATGCCCTGCTCGATCGCCTCGACTGCACCATGAGCATCGGCCTTGAGCACGACCTTGAGCGTCTTCTTGCCCTCGGTTCCGAGCTGGCTGAAGAGCTGCTCGAACGTAGGCTTCCGCTGCTTCGCAAGCCGCTCGTCCCGCTCCTTCTTCTCCACGTGGCTCGACACCAGGCGCGCAACACGATCATCCAACACCGAGTAAAGCGCCTCGCTCGCCGCGGGCACCTTCTCCAAGCCCACGATCTCAGCAGGAAGGCCCGGCCCAACGCCCGGCAAGGTCCGCCCGCGGTCGTCGGTCAGCGCTCTGACGCGGCCGCTGGTCATGCCGGCCACCACTGCATCTCCCACCTTCAGCGTCCCCTCCTGGACGATGACGGTGGCCACCGGACCTCGACCCTTCTCCAGCCGCGACTCGATCACGATTCCCTTGGCGCGCTTGTCCGGGTTCGCCTTCAGCTCCAGCATCTGCGCCTGAAGGACCACCATCTCCAGAAGATGGTCCACCCCATATCCGGTCTTCGCGGAGACCGGCACGAAAATCGTAGTCCCCCCCCAATCCTCGGGAACCAGATCATGCTTCGCCAGATCGGCGCGTATCCTGTCTACGTCCGCCTCCGGCTTGTCCATCTTGTTTATCGCAACGATGATCGGAACGTTCGCCGCTTTCGAATGGTTGATGGCCTCTACGGTCTGAGGCATGACTCCGTCGTCCGCAGCAACCACGAGGATCACAATGTCCGTGACCTTCGCCCCGCGGGCACGCATTGCAGTGAACGCCTCGTGCCCCGGAGTGTCGATGAACGTGACCCTGCCCTTGTTGACCTCGACCGTGTACGCACCGATCCGCTGCGTGATGCCGCCCGCTTCCCCCGCAGCAATGTCGCTCGCCTGTATGCGATCCAGCAAAGAAGTCTTCCCGTGATCCACGTGCCCCATGATCGTAACCACGGGTGGCCGCGGCACCATCTTCGCAGGATCGTCCGCCTCGACATCGAGGTAGAGCGCGGGATCGAATGCCATGCTCTCGACTTCGAACCCCAGCTCCGATGCCAGCAGCGATACCATCTCGTAGTCGAGCGGGTCGTTCACCGTGGCCATGAGGCCCTGCTCCACCAGCTTCTTCAGCAGCACGTTGGCTTTCACCGCCATCTGCGCGGCCATCTCGGAAACCGTGATCGTGTCCTCCATCCGGATGACCCGCTTCTGGCCCGGAGCGGCAGCCAAATCCTGCGGCCCCTCCAGCTTCTGCTTCTTCCTCTTCACCTTGGCGCCGCGACCGCCTTCACGGTCACCGAACATCCCGGCAGCGCCTTCACGCCGACGATCGTAGATGAGCCGCTTCCCTTTCTTGCGCGGCGCGTTCGCCGCCTCCTCTTTCTCCGCGTCTCGATTCGAGATGCGCGGCACCGTCCGGATCACCGGAGCGGCTGCGGCTGCCTTCGCCTGCGCCTCTATCTCCTGTGCCTCCGGCATGGCAATAACTACCGCGTGGTACTCATCCTTCTTCTTCTTCCGCGTCACCTTCAGCGGCTCGGGCGCAGCAGGCCGCGCCGGCGGCACGGCTGCCGCTGCCGCGGGCTGGGCCGCTGCTTGCGCCGGTGCCGTCCCTTCCGCTTCCTTCCCTCCACCCTCGGCCTTCGGGGCGGTTTCCACATCCTCCTCTCCTTCGGCCGCTACTTCCCCAGCTTCCACTTCCGGTGCATTGGTCTCAGCGTCCGCCTCGGGCGCGGCCTCGCTCACCACTTCCCCGACGGCTTCCTCCTCGACCACCGGCGGAGCGGCTTCCACGGGCGCAGCTTCCTCCGCAGCCTCGGGCTCGCCCTCCTTCTCTCCAGCAACGACGGGCGCCGGCGTCTCGGGCACGGCCTCCGCCTTCCCTTCCACTCCACCTTCCTTCCCGGGGGCGCCACGGCGCCGGACGATCTTCCTCGCACCCGACTCCCGCACCTTGGTCTCAGTCCCGTCCCCGGGAGCATTCTCCCTGAACAGTTTCCTGACGCGGGCAGCATCAGCCTCGTCAAGGTACGAAAGATGGCTCTCCACCGGAATCCCCAGGGACCGAGCCTTTTCCACGATCTCCTTGCCTGTCACCTTCTTGGTTCCCTCGGAGATCTCTTTCGCTAGCTCGAAGACTCTGATCCTGTTACTCATGGCGCCGTCCTTCTTCGGGCCCCGAAGGGCCGCGTTTTCGCCGGATGATTCTAGATGGAAGCGCGTACGCTGGCAAGCCCGGCAGGTCAAGCCCGTCGTGCGCTCGGGGGAAGCTGCTCCCAAAGATGCTCAAGGTCAGGCTCTCCGGCAAGCGCAGGCAGCGCACGCTTGAACGCATGCTTGCCCACAGCGGCACGGAGACACTTCCGCCGCGGGCACACGTATGCCCCGCGGCCGTCGATTGCTTGCTGAGAATCAAGCACCGCAAGGCCGTCCCGGGAAGCGACGCGCACCAATTCCCTCTTGGGAAACCGCGTGCGACAGCCGATACATGTGCGCTCCGGAACATGTCCTCCACTCCCAGGTGCCCCCCCCTCTTTCACGACCGGGATCCCGTCGGGGTCCCGCCTTCGCCGGGCTCCTTGCCGGGTCCGCCCTCCGGGGCAGACGACGGCTCCTCAGCCGGCGGCTCTTCCACGACAACAGGTCTCGTCTGCGGTGCAGGCGCTTCCTGCCGGATGATCACTGCACGCTCCACCGGCTCCTCGCCTTCGCCCCCAGCCCCCGCAGGTGCACCAACTCCCCCATCAGGCGCCGCAGCCGGCGCTCCAGTGCCCTGCGCACCCTCTCCCTCCGCAGGCGTAGCCGTCGGCATTCCTCCGCCCTGCCCTTCCGCACCGCCGCCCGCTGCCGCTTCCGGCGCTCCGGCCGGGACCGCTCCCTCCGTCCCGCCTGCGGCCTGCGCTTCCGCTCTGCCCCCCGGCGCCCCTTCCGTCCCTCCCGCGGCCGGGACGGCACCTTCTCCGGCGGGCGCTGCCGTCGGCGCTCCCGCAGCGGAAGCAGTGCTCGCTGCTCCGACAGCGGACGGCCCACCGCCGCTGAACGGAGCACGGCCGGAAGCTTCCGCAGCCCGGCGCTCCTCGAGAATCCGTGCCTTCTCTATCTCGGCCTTCTTCGCCTGCTCTACCCGCAGCTCCTCCAGTACCTCTCGCAGCGGAGGGAGCTTCTCCGCAGTGATGCCGGGCAGGGAGAGCAGCTCCTCATCCGGAGTGCCGAGGATGTTCTCCACCGAATGCAAGCCCAGCTTGAACATGTACTCGATGTCGCTCTGCTCCATGATGCCGTGGCTGGTCAACTTCTCCAGAATGGCAGCCTTCAGGGCAGCAATCTGGGACTCGCTGTTGATCTCGATGTTCCAGCCTACGAGCTGCGACGCAAGCTTCACGTTCTGGCCCCTGCGCCCGATTGCCAGCGAGAGCTGGTCGTCCGGCACGATGAGCTCGATCGTGTTCGAGTCCTCGTCGATCAAGACGCGGGCGACCTCGGCGGGAGCAATCGCACTGCACACGAACCTCGCCAGGTCGGGGCTGTAAGGCACGATGTCGATCTTCTCGCCCTTGAGCTCCTGGACAACGGCCTGCACCCTGGCCCCGCGCATTCCGACGCAGGCACCCACCGGGTCCACGTCGCTGTCTGTGGACGTGACTGCGATCTTCGTGCGCTCGCCGGGCTCACGCGCCACGGATACGATCTTTACAATAGCCTCGTAAATCTCAGGCACTTCCATCTCAAACAGCTTCAGCACCAGGAAAGGATGGCGCCGCGACAGCACGATCTGCGACCCCTTCACCGAATGCTCGGAGTCCAGCACGTCCAGCACGAACGCCTGTACCCTGTCGCCTGCTCGATACGACTCCTTCTGAACCTGCTCGCGCAAGGGGAGAATCGCTTCGGCCTTGCCGAGGTCGACTATGATGTCACCCCTTTCGAAGCGCCGGGCGATACCGGTCACCAGCTCGTGCTTGCGGTTCTTGTACTCGCTGAAGACCAGCTCACGCTCAGCGGACCGCACGCGCTGATTGATGACCTGCTTGGCCGTCTGAGCTGCAATACGGCCGAACGTGCCGCGCAGTGCTGCCACACCGAGGATGTCGCCGTAGGTCTCCTCTTCCTCGCGGGCACGCTCCTGGTCCAGCGGGCTGTAGAAAATCTGGAACCCGAGCTGGTCTCCGGCGATGGCGCCTTCGTCCACGTCCTTGGCCTTCTCGACCGTGATCTCCTTCTCCGGGTCCGCTACAACGTCCACGACGTTCATGTACTGGAAAAGCTCGACCTGCCCGGTCTCCTCGCTGAACTTGGCTTCAAGCTCGCGATTCATTCCGAAGACCTTCTTGGCCGCAGCCAGGATCGCCGCTTCGAGGGCCTCGACCAGGACTTCCCGGGGGATCCCCTTTTCCTTGCTGATTTCGTTGATTACTGTGTTCAGGCTAGTGTCCATGACTGTCCTCTCGTTCTTGGCCCTCGCCGACCAGGTTCGCCCGAGCTATCAGCGCGTACGGAAACTCCTTGACCTCGTCACCCACCTTCACTTGCACCGCTGTCCCGGTCGCCATTCCTATCGTCCCCTCGAAATTCCTCTTTCCTTCAATCGGGGTGCGGGTCCGGACGCGCACCGTCTTCCCCTTGAAACGCTCGAAGTCCCTGGCTCGGGCTATCCTTCGCTCCATCCCCGGCGACGAGACCTCCAACGCATACTCGCCTCCGAATGCCGAGCCCTGGTCGATAGCTGCCTCTATCAGCCGACTCCCCTTGGCACAATCGTCGATCGAGATCCGGCCGCTGATGCTGTCGATGAAGAAGCGCAGGATCGAACGGCTGCGGCCGAACTCCACCTGCGCATCGACCACGTAGCAGCCGATGCTCCCGAGAGCCCTGTCCCCCAGCTCGGTGAGCCTGGTTTTCAGGTCGCCTTCCATGCCCGGGTACCCCATCTCAAAAAAAAAGGCGGCCTGAGTCCGCCTCGATTCACCAACGCTTGGGCACTTCCCAACAACAAACCGGACCGCAGTATAGAAGGGTTTTCAGGAAATTCAAGACAAAAACGCAGGTTCTATGTATCCTTCTGCGCCGAGGAGGGCTCGATGGACCGGAACGACTGCCGGCTCCACATCTGCATCGGCGAAAACTGCAACAACAACTGCGTCTTCTGCATGGAAGAAGACCGCGGCGCCCGCAGGCAACGGCTGGCGCAGATAGACACCGCTGCCGCGGTCCGCATCATGAGATCGGCGCCAGACCGCAACCAGGTGATGTTCACCGCGGGAGAACCCACCCTCAGAGAAGACCTCCCCGCCCTCGTCGCTAAGGCCCGCTCCTTGGGCTTCAGGCAGATAGGCGTGGTCACCAACGGGCAGCGCCTGGCCTACGCGGACTACCTTGCAACCCTGGTCGAAAGCGGGCTCAACCATGTCATCGTTTCAATCCACGGCCATATGCCAAGCCTCCACGACTCCCTTACCCGGACCCCGGGCTCCTTCGCCCACACTACCACGGGAATGACGCACATCCTGAAGCTGCGAGCCTCCGGCACCAACCTTCGATTCGCCACCGCCACTGTCCTCTGCAGGCGAAACCTCCCAGAGATCCGCTCCCTTCTCGACTTCCTGGCAACGTTTGGCCCCGACGAGCGGGTGCTCACCGCAATCCAGCCGCTCGGCCGCGGGGACCGGTACTTCCGTTCCCTGGTCCCACGATATACCGACATGGTGGACGCGTTGCTTCATGCCCTTCCCGCCTTGTGCCAGGGCGACCGCGGCATCAAGTTGGAGGACGTGCCCCCATGCATCGCATTGCGCCTCCCCGAGCGCCTGCGCGGGTTCGTCGAACGCCACAGCCACTATGAGCCGGCAAGAGAAATCCTTGACGGCGCAGCGGCCACGCAGCATCCTCCCTCCTCGGGCCTCGGGTTCGTCACCAAGGAATCGCTCGACCGAGTCCTGAGAGTCAAGGGCCCGAATTGCCCGAGCTGCCGGCTCGACGCTTCCTGCGACGGAGTCTGGAAGCGGTATGCCGCTGCGTTTGGGTACGATGAGTTGGTCCCGGCGGCATGAACCGAGCCGGGGAGCAAGGCCCATCGGATGACGGGCCGCTGACAGCAGACCGGTGCACCGGATACGGGACCGGCCAGGGGGAACACGATGGCTGAGTGCAAGACGTGCAAGCCGACAATCCAGCGGGTTGACGTGAAGACCGGGTTCGTCTGCAACAACCGGTGCAGGTTCTGCGTGCAGGGGAACAAACGCTTCGAATACGGGAACAAGACGACGGAGCAGGTCAAGGAGACGCTGCGCCAGGCCAGGACTGACGCGGACAGCATCGTGTTCACAGGCGGCGAGGTCACAATCCGCGAGGATTTCCTGGAGTTGGTGCGTTACGCCAAGAGCCTGGGATTCAAGATCATCCAGATCCAGACCAACGGCCGAATGCTCGCCTATCGCAAGTTCTGCGAGGAGACGATCGCTGCCGGCGCAAACGAGTTCTCGCCCGCTCTCCACGGCCACACCCCGGAGCTGCACGACTTCCTCACCAACGGCAAGGGCGCATTCAAGCAGACCGTGCAGTCGATCATCAATCTCAAGAACCTTGGCCAGCCCGTGATAACGAACACCGTGATCACCCGCTCAAACTACAGGCACCTGCCGGAGATCGCAAAGCTCCTCATCAGCCTCCACGTGGACCAACTCCAATTCGCATTCGTCCACCCCACCGGCACCGTCGAGGAGTACTTCGTTTCCGTCGTCCCCAGGATGACCCTCATCGAGCCCTTCGTGCACAAGGGGCTCTCCCTTTCGCTCAAGAGCGGCACCACCGCGCTCACCGAAGCCATCCCGTTTTGTTTCATGAAGGGCTTCGAGAAATGCGTGGCCGAGCAGTACATCCCCCGCACGAAAATCTTCGATGCAAGCTTCGTGCTGGACGACTACACCCAGTTCCGCCTCACCGAGGGCAAAGCACATGGTCCCCAGTGCATAGAATGCACGTGGTTCTCCGTCTGCGAAGGCCCGTGGCGCGAGTACCCGGCCAAGTACGGTTGGGACGAGTTCGTCCCGCGCACCGACGCTTGCCCGCTGGACAAGCAGGCGGAGCAAGCCGCTTGAACGATCGACGCGAAATCAAGGAGGAAGCCGTCCGCGAGAAGCGCATCTGGGTGCGCCTCACCCGTCGCTGCAACAACGGCTGCCTGTTCTGCCTCGACACCGACTCCCACGACGGCACCATGGTGGACCGATCCGTCGTGGAGCAACAGATCCGCCGCGGCAGGGACGAGGGCGGGCAAAGGCTCATTCTGAGCGGCGGAGAGCCCACGATCCATCCGGACTTCGTGAGCTTCCTGACCTTGGGGAGGTCACTCGGCTACTCCTGGCTCCAGACCGTTACCAATGGAAGAATGTTCGCTTACCCGCAGTTCGCCAGATCCGCACTCGACGCGGGACTCAAAGAAGCCACCTTCTCCATGCACGGACACAACCCGGACCTCCACGACCGCCTGGTCGGAGTTCCGGGTGCGTTCTCCCAGTCGCTGCGCGGAATGCGCAATCTCGTCGGACACGCCGTCCTCAACGTGGACGTCGTCCTCAACCGACTCAATATCCCCCACCTGAAAGACATACTCGAATTCTTCATCTCACTCGGCATCACCGAGTTCGATCTTCTCCACATGGTCCCCTTCGGCCGGGCATGGAACGAAAACCGCAGCCAGCTCTTCTATGACCCGGCGGAGATGGCGCCGCACCTCAGGAAGGCATTCGCTCTCCGCCGCAGGAAGGGCATCATCCTGTGGACCAACCGCCTCCCGGCCCCCTTCCTCGAAGGCGCCGAGGACCTGATCCAGGACCCCCACAAACTCCACGATGAGGTCCGCGGCAGGCTGGAAATGTTCTCGGCATGGAGGGACAGCAACATCCTCCCGGTCTGCCGCGACGACCGCTGCCCGTTCTGCCCGATGGCTCGATACTGCGATACCCTGGAACATGTCCTCTCCTCCTCCGGAACCCCGCCGGACGGAAGGGGGCAGCACTCGGCGTGGCGGGAGCCCGCGTGGAGGGGAGCGGGGGCGACCGACGCTTCAGTCGCAGCGCCCCCGGCTGCCCCGGAAGCAGAGCGGCTCCAGCCACGCTGCCCCATCGAGGCCCCCACCTTGGACGTCCGCAGCACCGCAGTGAGGCTATGGCTTCCCGCAACCAGGAAGAACGAAAACCGGCTCGCCGCACTCACGCCGGAATCGGCATCGGGAATCGGTATCCAGATGATCCCGCGGGAGTACCTATCCGAAGTGCTTGAGCTGGACCTCACGCCGCAACGCACCGGAGAGATCTCCGCGGCCCTGCGGGCGCCCCTGGCAGGCTTGCCTCCGTGCCTCGTTCCAATTCCCATCCCGCAAGGCGAACCGGACCCATCGGCCCCGCCGGAACCGGCGCAGACGCTGGAAGCCTGCACCGCCCCAGACGGCAAGCTCGACTTCCCTCGCTTTACCGACGTGTTCGTTCTGCGGTACTACTACGTGAAGAGCCTGCGCTGCCGCGGCTGCGCTCTCGACGGCAACTGCAGGGGGCTGCACATAAACACCGCCCGCGCTGCCGGGTTGGGAATCCTGCGGCCGTTCACGGCGGTGCCCGGAAGCGCACCGGCCGGGACCTAGACTGATTGGGAGGGCGTCTCTGCAATGGCCAATCTCGGGTACGTACAACTGGTTCGCATCTGCAACCAGCAGTGCAGGTTCTGCTCCAACCCCGAAACCGAATACACGCTCACGGTGGAGGACACGCTGGCCAAGGTGGACGACCTCGTCGGCCGCGGCTACGACGGCATCATCCTGACGGGCGGCGAGCCGACCCTCTGCCCCCACCTGGAGCAGGTGATCGCTCACGCAACGTCCCGCGGCATCGCATCCAGGATGATGCCGTCGTAGCCGCGGCCGACGAGGTCGTCCACCTTGGCCAGCGTGTCCTCCACCGTGAGCGTGTATTCGGTTTCGGGGTTGGAGCAGAACCTG
>Ga0172371_10009530_pt1 | contig 13315 bp, 10 predicted proteins | sample Lak12m_FD_114543 | JGI IMG/M metagenome (GOLD analysis project Ga0172371, IMG submission 114543) | Freshwater microbial communities from Kabuno Bay, South-Kivu, Congo - kab_022012_12m | ecosystem: Environmental > Aquatic > Freshwater > Lake | place: Democratic Republic of the Congo: South-Kivu... | reverse complement strand
TTCACATATTCTGATCCAGTACCTGCAATCAATCTTTTGTCAAACTTAGAAGCTTCATATTTGTCAGGAAAAACATTGCTTGGCATATCATTTGTTGCCGGTGAAAATTTTTATAAAGCAATAAAAGAACGAGGCCTCCCTTTCATAATAGCTCATACGTTGCCCAACTTAAAAAATAACGACATAGAGATAGTAAAAGAATTCTTCAACAAAGCCTCAGGGAAAAATATGCCAATAATTGAATTTACGTTTCAGGGGTATTTGTACGCCAGTATTTTTGTTGAAACGCTTAAACAAATTGATCCCCCATACACAAAAGATAAAATTGTTCAAAAAATAGAGGCCTTTAAAAATTATAACTTCAAAGGCCTCACGTTAAATTTTAATTCAAAAACACGAGAACTAAGCAATGACATTTGGTTGGAATTGCCATCCGGTGAATGGATTTATTCACAGGTAAATGGTGACACGGAACAAAAAGAAATTCTCAAGCCAACCACTGAAACACCAAAATAGTAGATAAAAAAAGTTTTTTAAAATTATTATCTGATACAACGTAAATTATAGATCTATAAAAAATCAGAGAAAGGATGTAAAAATGAAATTTCACAAAAAGCTTAAAGGCTTTACAAAAATTAACATCGCTCTATTGGTAATAACTTTTGTTAGCCTGTCGCTCTCTCTTGTTTTGTTATATAAACAAAATGTATTTAATAAAACACCCCCTCCTCCAATAATAAAAACAGAAATCCCAAAGCCACAAACAAATACCCACATAAACTCAAATAGTACCATAGAAAATATTACATCTAAAGATTCACCCAAACCATTATCAACGCTACAGACGACAATGCGCAAAGAAGAAATTAAAATTGGAACAGTTTTAGATTTGACAGGAAGCACAAGCGAAACACACTTAAAAATACTAGAAGGTTTAAAATTAAGGATAAATCAAGCCAATAATTTGAATGAACTAGGAAACAGAAAAATTATTTTAACCGCACTGGATCATGAATATGATCGTCAAAAAGCAACTGAAAAACTATCCGAACTCGTTAATAAATACCAAACAGAAATTTTGATTTGTCCAGCAGGAACAGAAACAATAAACGCGTGTCTTCCGATTATGCAAGAAAAAAAGCTATTGGTGTTTGGAGCTATATCACGTCCAACAAAAAGTTATACCGATATCAACATATCCTTTCTAGCTCCATCATTTTGCGATGAAGCATCTAAATTAGTTGAATATGCTTTAAAAAAACTTTCATTAAAGAAAATTGCGTTGTTTTATCAAAATGATGGTTATGGAACAACTATACTTGAAAGTGTAAAAAAAATTCTAAAAACCGCCAACTATCCTGATGAAAATATCTTATGCACTGGCTATTCACCAAATACGACAAATGTTTCAGAAACAGTACAAAAGATATCAGAGTTTTCACCTGATGGATTATTTCTCTTCTCTCTACTTCCACCAGCAAATGCACTCCTTTCTAAAATTTCAAACGTCAAAAGCCTTAAATATTTTTTTGGCAGCTCACCTCTTAACAATTCGGCTTTTACAAAGCTTTTCAATGAAAAAGGTTATAAATTTATTCGTTCACATTTAATACCATCCATTAAAAATGGAAACACTAATTTGTTAGATATAACCAAAAATTACATTGACGCATTGAGAGAATCCAATCTTGAACCAGATGATTTATCATTTGAATGCTTTATTGCTGCTGATATATTTATAGATTTACTAAAAAAAATAGACGGGCCAATAACCAAAGAAAAAATTCAGCAAAAAATTGAAGCTTTAAATAATTATAATTTAAAAGGATTGTATTTAAATTACGATCCACAAAAAAAACAATTATTAAATAATATTTGGGTTGAAACCGAAACAGGGGAATGGCTAAATACATCAAATCCAAATTGGACATCTTAAAAAATGCAAATTTAGCCTTTTTGGGATAACACATTATATTAAAAAACGTTTTTTTAGGCTTTTTTGTGAATAATTTATCATTTTTTTACAATTTGCAATACTTACTTGCTTTGTTGCTTTTAAACGCATAGAATAAACTAACATATTTATTAACCCATATAAAATTAAATAAGGAGGTTATCTGACTAGTTTCAAAAGTCTCAGGTCACTTTAAAACATTTTTAGCAAAACACCCGCTGTAAAAATAAGTTTAATCTTTATAAAAATGGAGTTATGCCATGAAAAAATTATTATTATTATCTTTTTTGGCTGTTTCGAGCATCAGTCTTAAGGCTATGGATTCATTCGACAAATGGGATGGCGAAGACTACAAACAAAATTCTCAACCACAATTCGTTGATGCTATGGAGGCGTTATCTCACTATCAATTCCACGGAAATGAACAAGTTTTGGACGTGGGGTGCGGTGATGGTAAGGTTACTTACGAAATAGCAAGGCGATTACCAAATGGGGCAGTCGACGGATTTGACTATTCCGCAAGCATGGTTGAAAAAAGTAGGGCTCTTTACGCCTCTGTACCAAATATGTCATTTCGTCAACTTGACGCAGCATTGCTCGATACACAAGAAGATTTTGATGGAAAATTCGATCTAGCAGTCAGCTTTGTAGCTTTACACTGGGTACCCAACCAACAAAGAGCTTTCAATGGTATCTTCAAAGCTCTCAAACCTGGTGGAAAAGTTATTATTACAATGTTAGGTGGACGATTTCCATACGTTGAACAAGTTATGAATTCTCCAAAATGGCACGGCTCTATCTCCGGTGGCCGTGAACATTATTTTGAAAAAAACGCGGAACAAATTACACCAATGTTAGAGCAAGCAGGCTTTCAAAATATATATGCAGAAGTAAAATTACATCCCAGAAATTTCCCAACTGCATCCGCATTAGCAGCCTGGTTAAAAACAATGGTTCCTAGTTTTTCAGGATTTACAAATCCGGAACAAATCAACGAATTTACACAGGATATAGTAAGCTGTGCTCAAGCAAGAAACCTTGATTGGAAGACACCTATATTGCATGTAATTGCAGTTAAACCTGTAAAATAAACATTTTAATCAGTTTATTTGAAAATAGTCAGAATCCTAAAAGAGGGTCAATACAAAAAATTGGCCCTCTTTCTTTTTAAATAAAACTTTTAAATATACACCTAGTAATTACTCAGAATATTGCAATCACAAGCAAAAGTTATGGTGTAAATCTTGATTGCAATGTTCCATGTTTAGCTGAATCATACCGAGACGCAACCACATCCCAGTTGATGTTACTCAAAAATGTTTTTATGTAATCAGCTCTTCCAACAGCTTTGTGATCAACCATGTAGGCATGCTCCCAAACATCCATAACCAAAATCGGCGCAAAGCCTGCAATAGTTCCAATTTCATGTTCCATAATAAAGTGATTCGTCAGTTGCCCTGTAGCCGGATCTAAATACAAAATAGCCCAGCCGATACTTCTGCTTTTGCCTGTGTTTGTAAAGTCATCTTGCCATGCCTCAAAGCTACCCCAAGTATTTGTTATAGCATCCTTGAAATCGCCTTCTTGCAAAGCTACACCACTTTTCAAATTTCCAAAATAATATTCATGCAAAATCATGCCGTTATACTCAAATCCATATCTACGACGACGGTCTGCATAAGTCAACGAAGCCGACTTACCATTTTTAAATAGTTCGCCAAGTTCTGTATTCAATTTATTTACCTGGTCAACATATCCGACATAAAGCTTCCAATGATCCTCTACCTGAGCATCTGAAATACCCATTAATCCAACAGGCTTCAAATTATTTTTTGGCGTATAAGAAACAAATTTGAACATAGTTGCAGCCTCTTTTTTGGAATTTTGCTTTAAATTTTCACTACCAATAACGGAAAAAGTTACCAAACCAATTATAAAAATCAACCAAAGCTTCATCAGTACCTCTGATCAAAAAAATCAGATCAGGGACTTAAAATACTGAGCCATTTTCGCAGGATTTCCCGCTTTAGTAATCGCAGATCCGATAATCACACCCTGAGGCTTCAGACCTATAACCTGCTCAAAAGTCGATTCATCAATTTTGCCACCAATAAAAACTGGTAAATTGGTATTGTCCCTTACATTTGGCCATTCACTTTCTAAGTCGAAGCTTTCATCTGAAGAAGGCCCCCTGTGCATGATAATACCATAAACGCCCTGAGTCTTTGCGTCTACCACCGACTGCCCCGGTGAATGGGAATCAAGTAAATCCAAACAAACCTTCATATCAAATGTTTTTGCTGTATCAACCGCCTTTTTAATCGTACTATGGTAAGTTCCAGCCAGAACTGAAACATAGTTAGCACCGGCCTGAGCAAACAAAGTAACGGCTTCTGTAGCTTTTTCGACTATTTTGGCCTCTACGAAAATATCTTTATCCGGAAAGGTGGTCTTAAATGTCCTAATTGCATTAATGCCCTCTTTAAACATCAAAAGAGACCCAATCCCCAAAATATCCGCAAATTCAGAAGTCTGCTTGGCCACGTCAATTGCCTGCGCCAAATCTGCAAAATTGTAAGATATGTGTAATTTCATCCTAAGCTCCTTTTTATTTTTTAAAAATTAGTTATCTTTATGTAGTTAAATTGGGCAAATAAGCATTTATAAACATACTTAAATATGTTTATGCGGGCAATAGTTTAGATATCATAAAAAAATAAGCTTTTTGAATTTTAAGACGGGTAAGTGAATGAAAAAAATTATTAACCAAATAAAAAACAATGGCACCAAAAATGTAATCGTAATTGGCGACATAATGCTAGATGAATACATTTTTGGAAGTGTCGACAGAATATCACCAGAAGCTCCTGTTCCAGTTTTAAAACAAGGCAAAACTGAATGGAGCTTAGGCGGAGCTGCAAACGTTGCTGCCAACTGTAGACATATCGGATTCAAAGTTCACCTACTTGGATTAATTGGAGCTCATGACAAAACCGGAGAAAAAGTTTCCTCATTATTAAATGAATTAAAAATTTCATTATCTGGTCTTGTAAGAAGCTCGGAACGAGTAACAACCACTAAACAACGCATCATGGCTCAAAGCCACCAAATGCTACGCGTTGATTCAGAAAATAACGAACCCTTGTCTACATGTGAATTTAGAGAATTAACGCAAAGATTCGACGAATGCATAAAGCCAAACACAATTATCCTCATATCTGACTATTCCAAGGGAGTTATCTCTTCTAATTTAATAAACTATATTTTGCAAAAAACACAGGGACAAAACTGCACAATCCTTGTAGACCCCAAAGGCCCTGACTTTAAAAAATACAAAGGTGTACACTTTTTAAAGCCAAACTTTAAAGAATACCAACAAATAGCTGCAAGCCTTGGCCTTCCAAAACAAAATTCCATAGAAGAAAATGGAATGGAAATTTGCAAACAACTCAATTTGCAAGGCGGCCTTCTTGTAACTCTAGGCGAAAAAGGCATCAAGGCAATATTGCCAACCGGTTGTTTTGATTCACCGTCAGTAAAGAGAGAAGTGTATGATTTAACCGGTGCTGGAGATACCGTTTTTGCATACCTAGCCCTAGGCCTATCCCACGGACTAACTCTTGAAAGTACACTTAATTTGGCCAATCACGCCGCGGCCGTCGCAGTCTCTCATTTAAAAACATATGCTGTAAGCCTTGATGAACTCGTTGATAAACAATACGAAACAAGTGAAAAAATATTCTTGGATTGGGCAAGATTAAAAATAGAGCTCGATTGGCTAAAACTTGAAAATAAAAAAGTTGTCTTCACCAATGGATGCTTTGATATTTTGCACCCAGGACACATTCATGTATTAAGGGAAGCGAAAAAACTTGGAGATATATTAGTTGTTGCAATCAACACTGATGCCTCAATAAAAAGATATAAAGGCGATGCGCGCCCAGTAAATTCATTAGACGATCGCATGGCGGTCATGGCTGCCATCGGTGTTGTTGATTTCGTCGTATCATTTGATCAGGACACGCCTAAAGAATTAGTCGCGTATCTTAAACCAGATGTACTTGTTAAGGGTGGTGATTACCAGGCAATAAATGTCGCCGGCTATGACACCGTAATTGAAAATGGTGGTCGAGTTGAAATTATTGATCTAGTACCCGGTAAATCAACAACCAACATTGTAAAAAAAATAACCCCAATAAAAAATCAGGCTGTTTGTTAATTTAAAGGGAAAAAAATGAAGTTTGGAATAGCAGGCTTCGGAGTAGTAGGAAAATCGGTTCTAAAATTTATACAAAACGATTTTGGGAAAACGGTTTTAATTAACTTAACAAAGGACATGCCATCGCACTGTTTTAATGTGACAGTTCAGGATGATAAAACCGCAAGCAGTAATGACGCTTCATGTATAAATGTAAGCGTTTGGGATGAGCGCCAGCAATCGGACCAAGAGCTGGCTGAAATACAAAAATCAGACGCAATTTTTGTAAACTCTAAACAAGCAAGCTTGGGCGAATTTATAAATCAAAACGACCTGGTTCTTGTAAGCCCGGGTCTCAATCTAAAAAGTCTTAGCGATGCTGTGAAAAACAAACTGATTTGCGAGTTGGATCTGTTTCAGGCAGCGTTTGATAAAAAAACAATAGCCATAACGGGCACGCTAGGAAAAACAACAACAACAAAACTTTTGGGCAAACTTCTTTCACTGAAATACAATACAAAAATTGGTGGAAATATCGGAATTGGAATGCTTGACTTGGCGCAAACAAAAACTCAAACCGATATAGCCGTTCTAGAGCTTTCAAGTTTTCAACTTAGACTTAATAAAAGCTTTGCGCCTGGCATTGCAATCTGGACAAATTTTCATCCAAACCACCTAGATATTCACGAAAATGAAACCGATTATTTTGAATCCAAATTTAAAATTTTAAAATATCAAACAAACGAGCAGTATGCTGTGTTATCATCTTCATTATTCGATGGCGAATTTGGAAACTCGTTCAACAAAAAATTACTCGAGCTTAAAAGCCAAATTTGTATCATCGCTGATAAAGAACCAAATCAAGATTTTTTAAATTCTATTTCTGTTCAAAATTTCAAAATATTCTTCGCTAACGAAAATAAATTTTACATGAGCACTGTGCTAAATCATGTACAAGGCCCTGTTCATGAATTGTTCGATTTAAAAACTTTGCCTCCAATAACATTTTTGGAAAATTGGCTACAGGTCATAACAACGCTACACCTTTGTAATGTTGACTTAAAAATTGTTACAAAGTTTTTGAATTCTACTGAACAAAATGAAATTTTGAATGATAGTCATCACAGAGTCGAAAATTTTGCAACAATAAATGACATAGCGTTTTATGACGACTCAAAGTCCACGGTAATTCAAGCAACATTAGCTGCAGTAAAACTATTGGCCCAGCAAAACAAACCAATCTATCTAATACTTGGAGGGCTAAACAAAGGCGTTGACCGCTCTTCGCTTTTACCTGAATTAAAAAAAATAACCCAAATTAAAAGAATCTATAGTTTTGGAACAAATATAAACGACTTTGAGGGAACCCTCTGTATGCCAAACTTGGATGAAATAATTAAAAACATAAAAACTGATGCGAGGCCCGGAGAAATAGTCTTGTTTTCGCCAGCCGGAACAAGCTTTGATTTCTTCAAAAACTATGAACATCGCGGCCAGGTTTTCAAGGAACTTGTTTTAAAATATTTTAAATAGTTATACTCGGTCAGTTTTAAAATTATTTAGGTCAAAAAAGGGTTTTGATATGGCCATTCAAACAGATAAAATTCGCAAAGATCTTCGCGTCTTTCTACTGCTTACAGCACTGCTAGCAACAATAGGATTTATTTTTATCTACTCGGCAAGCTCTGTTTTTGCATTGGAAAAATTTGGTTCAGAAATGTATTTTTTAAAAAAGCAGCTTACGTACCTAATTCCAAGTATTATTGGTTTTTTCTTCTTTGCATCAATTCCAACAAATTTTTTAAAAAAATGGTCACCCTATCTTTTTATTGGGGCCCTATTTTTAACGGCTTAAACTCTGTTGCCAAAATTTGGAACTCGGATACATGGATCAAACAGATGGTTAAATTTATTTGGTCTTAGTATTCAACCAAGCGAAGCCTTGAAACTATTTCTGTTCATTTATTTTGGATATTTTCTAGAAAAAAAACAAAAACACATCAAATCTTTTTTTCAAAGTTATTTGCCATTTTTAACCATCTTAGGTTTAACTTTTGCCGTTTTGTTAAAGCAACCGGACTTTGGATCGGTCATGACGATTTTAATTACATCGCTAACTTTATTTTTTATAGCAGAATTCAACATGATGTACCTGCTTGGTACCGTTGCCTTAGCACTACCGGCAGCCATTTTTTTGGTTTTTACAAAGTCCTACCGACTGAATCGTATCCTTATCTTCTTAAATCCTTGGTCAGACCCTCAAGGTAAAGGCTTTCAAATCATTCAATCTCTGATTGCCATTGGAACAGGTAGCGTTTGGGGCCTCGGGATTTCAAATTCTAGGCAAAAGTATTTTTATCTGCCAATGCAACACACAGACTTCATTTTTCCGATAATTGCTGAAGAAACCGGATTTATAGGTTCTTGCGTTATCATTGCACTTTTTATGCTGTTTTGCTTTTACGGCATAAGAATAGTCTTGAAACTTACAGACACCTTCGCATTTTTTACATCACTAGGATTTATAATCTTCATAAGTTTACAAGCTGTAATTAACCTCATGGTCTCCTGCGCACTGCTTCCAACCAAAGGGCTCGGCTTACCGTTTATAAGTTACGGCGGCACGGCTCTTGTTTGTTTTTTTTGCATGGTCGGCCTGATCGCCAATTTCGTAAGAACTCAGAGAAATTCAAGCTACTAAATTTATTACAACCGTTCATTAACAAATCATTTGCATCGTACCTCCTATACAATCTGCAACACAGGTGTTTGACTAAATACCAAATGTTGGCATAATTGTTCGTACTTTTAGTGGAAGAAAATTTTTTAGGGGGTGTATTCTTATGTTAATCAAAAAACTAAATTTAATTGTAGTAACGGCATTTTTATTTTCATGCCCAGTGGGCGCCATGATTCAACCAGAAGCAATGGCTACAGGCGAAACAGCCGCTCAATCGGCTACTGTAGAAGGCCCTGATAGCTTACAAGCTCTCTTTGATGCCTCAGGACTTGAGATAAATGCAAGCGACCTTTTCCCGACCGATGGTGGCGATGGTAAATTGGACTTGATGAGTCTTTTGGCAAATTACAACCAAACGATGAACGAAGCCCAACTTAAAAAGGCCTTGAAAGCTCTTCCTAAAGACAAGCAAGACTTAATATTGCAAGCGAAAGATATGTACAAAGACTTTGCGACAAAAATATTGGTTCATAATATTTTTGCACAACTTATAAAACACTCTCATGAAATTATAACTACTTTAGCTGGTGTATCAAAACTTGATGCAATAAATAGATCCAAAACCACCATAGAAAATTTAATCAAAGTTTGTGATGAAATTTTACAAGACACAACTGGACAATACGCACAAACAGCAGGACCACTAGGTCTGCCTATTAAAATAATGCCACTTCAAGCATGCCCTCCCCGAGAAGCCGAAAAATTAGCATGTGCCTTGGATGAAGTAATATCAGAATCAAAGCAATTCGAACCATTAAAAATTAGTAAAAATGATATAGAAACATTACATGTGCTCAAAAACATTTTAACGGCTTATGCATCTTGTTTTAAGTCAACTGAAGATACAAGTGACGCTGCTGTTAAAAAAAATATTGATGAAATTTTAGCTCAATTAATTGATTACGTTGGGCCTGAGATAGAAGAAATTGCTGATTCGCTTAAAAAAAATCTAAGTCTTCTTAGTGAATGGAAGGATGAAGTTTCAGGTTCAAATAAAAATCTTGAGAAATCAGCGCAGCTCTGGATCGATGAATTAGAGTCTTATAAAAATGAGGCCAGTTTTTTTTCTAACTTTAAAGACAAAGCAAACATACATGGAAAAAAATATTCACATAAAATCTACCAGCTCTTTTCCCTAACTTATAATCTTTTTTCCAAATTTTATGAAGTCTATAAACAAAAGCCTAATACCACTAGATTTGATATTTTTAGACCTTTTCATACAACAAATCCTGGTGAATTTGCGGCATTTTCAGTTAAAACATCAATAGCAGTTTTAGGCTTTTTGAATCAACAATCAGATGATTATGCAAATGTTCTCTTTCAGGTTGTAACTGGCAGAACAAACATAAAACCTTTAGCAAAAAAAATCCCTGACCTTAACGATATTGTTAAATCTGGTCTTTTGACGCTTGTTGATCCTAGTTCCGGCGGATTAAATCCTATTATAGTTTTAAACATAAACGCAGTTGGAATCTCTCTTTTAAATAAAAATTCAAACAACACTGCACACTTACTCTGTCAATATTTGAAACTGAATCCGATACGAACAAAACTAATTGAAAAATTAATTGATGTAGCTGTAGCGTGGACATATTATCAGTTTTCATGTGCATCAAAAAAACAAAGCCCGGAAGCTTGGCCAAAGGATTTCCCACCTTTAAAGACTGCATTTTATAATTTAATCGTGGAACTTAAAAGCCAGATCGTCTCAGAAATTACTCATAAAATAAAAGGGCAAGCATCTCAAGAAACATTGAACAAAATTGAATCATTTACCATGGGTTTGTTAAAACCTGAACTTGCTACATTGGCCGTCAATTTTGCTTTGCAATGGTTGTTGGTTAACAACCAAATACCAGGATTAAATAAAATAATAGAATTTGATGAAGGCAGCGTTTTCGGTGATGCATACACCGGCAAAGAAATCTCATTCAAAAACCATTGGCTGGACGGCAAAAGCAAACTAACTCAATTTATAGACGATTATGGCTATTATAAGTGGGCGGATGAAAAATATTTTGAGCCTAACAAAAACAAATTAAGGACTGATTTAGATACCTTACAAAAAAATACAAGCTTAACTGATGCACAAAAAACAGAAGAAATGGCGCAGATTAAATCCGCATTCGAACAAAAATCAACGGACCAATCCATAGCACTTTACATGAGATACAAATCAATCGAATATGTGCTACAAAGTCTTGGCGAATTTTGGGGCCGCAAAATCGGTCAAAAATTCAATGGTCCAATTGGTAAAGCAGTATCATGGACTTTCTGCAAGCTAAACGAAACGGAACCTAAAGAACTTAAAAAAGAAATGCAAACATTGAAGATGCCTTTGTTTATGGCATACCAAATGTTTATGAGCAATCCTGCCACAAAACCCAATATTTCAAACTTCTTGGCACAGGGTGGATTTATCCCAGCATTCGAAAGTGCCTATGAAATTAAACAAGAAATAATTGACCGCGGGCTTGTTTCATGGTTCTTGTTCAAACTTTCGTCCTCAAGAATTATTACGCCTCTGGAAGCAGCAAAAGCTTTGAAATTTTATGATCTTGCTGAGCGTAACCCAGAGTTGTATGTAGCTGAAAAAAAATTAGATGAAGCAAAATCAGAATTAAGCCAATTGCCAGAAGAACAAGCAAAAGACACAGCCACAGCAAGAAAAAATTTATCACGACTTGAAAAACAATTGAAACAATTACTTAAAACCAAAACAATCACGGATGAAACTAAAAAAGAATTAGTCGATATCAGGGAAAAACTTTCTAGAGCCGAAAAACGCCTAAAGGATCTTCCTGATAGACAAGCTACGGAAACGGAAAAAGCAAAAAAACAATTAGTGTCGGCTGAGACAAACCTTGCGCTGGTAAAAGAAATGATGACAGCAAAAGCGCAGGTATTAAAAGCAGCAAGACATCTTCAAGAATTGGGTGAAACACAATCAGCAGATGTTGAACAGGCCAAAGAACAACTGGCTGCCGCTGAAAAACAATTAACTCAAACAACTGAATCAGTGGAAAAGCAACAAGCCGAAATGAATCAAGAAAATTCATCTGATGATGCAGATGGCTTGGATATGGACATGATAATGCAACAGCTTATGCCACCTAAATTTAATGCCGCCCTAGATTCAATAACAACATCGCTTAAGGCAACTTTAATTGGTCGATCTGTCGGAAAAATTACAGGATTCTTAGTGTCAACATGGCCAATGGTAAAACTTGCAGACGATGGCGTAACAAAATTTTGCGACTGGATGAAAAAACCTGCAACAAGTAAATAAGTACGAAAAATTATAAGCGAATAAAAATCATAAATTGTGTGTTAATAAAAAAGGCGCTATCAAATTTGATAGCGCCTTTTTTATTAACTGTTTTAGGTTTCACGCAGTCAATTACCAACAAGTGCTTTAATAAGATCCTGTGGGCTTACAAAAGAAATTGTAAGATTGTCTTGACGCCTTTTGACAGGCGCATTAATATTGCTTGCCACAACAAAATTTTCGCCTTGTGGATAGTGATAACGAAATGCTTCAAAATTTTTACTCAACGAAGCTAAAGCAGAATCATCTTGTTGAGTTAAAAACTTACATTCTATGGCGGTAATTGAATTATCTTTTTTATTTCTAAGAACAAAATCTATTTCGCGACCGCTTTTGTCACGCCAGTAATTTATTGAACGCGTTTGAAGACGTCCGTTAATTTCGTTCAAAATGCAATGCTCCCACATAAAACCTAAATCTTCTGGACGCAACTCCATTCTACCCTTTGCATGACACACAAATCCGGTATCAAATCCATAAACTTTTGGCGCCGTCACAATCTCGGTTGGTTTATGCGAAGAAAAAGGCCTGATAACATGAACCACAAACGTCTCTTCAAGAACATCAAGATAATTTGCAACCGTTGGCCTACTAACCTCACAAGGCGCTGTATATCGAGTTGCCTCGAAAAGCCCACCACTATTAGCCAACAATAATTCTGTAAATTTTTGGAATGCCGAACGTTTACCAATGCTGAAAATATCTTGAATGTCTTTTGCCCAATACGCGTCTATCCACTCTTGAAAAAATTTTTCAGGTAATTGTTTTGATGTAAAAAACGAAGGCAATCCTCCGAATAAAAATCTATGGCGAACATCTGTATTTCCAAATAACTCTAAATCTTGAAATAACATTGGTGGAAGCCAAATTTCAATTTTTCGACCTGTTAACGTATCTTTAAATTTTGCACTAGCTCCCAATGTTGAAGATCCCGTTGCAATAATCTTTACACTTGGATAATGGTCAGCGGCTAATTTTAACAATTCAGATGGATTATCGAGACGATGAATTTCATCTAGCGTAATGCTTTTACCCTGCTGGCTTTCTAAGAAACCCTCAGGATCTGCAAACAATTGTCTAACTCTAGGACTT
>Ga0172371_10009529_pt1 | contig 13315 bp, 14 predicted proteins | sample Lak12m_FD_114543 | JGI IMG/M metagenome (GOLD analysis project Ga0172371, IMG submission 114543) | Freshwater microbial communities from Kabuno Bay, South-Kivu, Congo - kab_022012_12m | ecosystem: Environmental > Aquatic > Freshwater > Lake | place: Democratic Republic of the Congo: South-Kivu... | reverse complement strand
GAAAAAGAATATCTTTTTTAAATTTCTTGAACAGTTTAATAACTTTTTAACAATCCTTTTAATCGCAGCCGCTATTTTTTCTTTTTTTCTTCACGAGACAGTTGATGGAAGTTTAATTATCGCCATCGTTATCCTTAATGGTTTTTTTGGTCTTTATCAGGAGGCAAAAGCCGAAGAGTCTTTGAAAGCTTTAAAAAAAATGACGGTGACGCGGGTTCGAGTGATAAGAGACGGTCAACAAAAAGAGATTGACAGTAAATTTTTGGTGCCAGGCGACCTTGTCTTTCTTGAGGAAGGGATAAAACTGCCGGCTGACGGAGAGGTTGTCGAGTCAATCAATCTGGAACTCAACGAAGCCGCCCTAACCGGCGAGTCTTTATCAGTCTCAAAAAAAGTAAAAGATGAGATTTTTTCCGGGACGATGGTGGCTCGCGGTCGGGGAATGATGATGGTAAAAAAAACCGCTGATGAGACCAAGTTTGGTATCATTGCCAAAAATCTCGTTTCGATTAAAGAGGGTCTAACGCCGCTTCAGAAAAAATTAGCTGATCTGACAAGATTTATTGGTATTGCTGGCATTGTTCTGTCTTTGGTCGTTTTTATCATCTCTTTGCTTGAAGGCTCAGGTTACTTTCCGGCATTTTTACTATCAGTGTCTTTGGCGGTCGCGGTCGTTCCCGAGGGTCTGCCGGCGGTGATGACGATAACTTTGGCAATTGGTATGGGTAAAATGGCGAAAAAAAAAGCCATCATCAGAAAATTATCAGCGATTGAAGCGTTAGGAAGCGTTACCTTAATCGCCACTGATAAGACCGGGACGTTGACAACCAATAAGATGATGGTAAAAGAGATATATGCCAAAGATAAAAAGGCGCAGGAATTATTAATTTTAAACGGCATTCTTTGTTCCACCGCTTCTCTCGTCTACGTCCACGACCACGGCCGCTGGGACGTCCTCGGCGACCCGACCGAAGGAGCGCTCCTTTATCTGGCGCAAAAAGCCGGGGTAGATATTGACGAAGAAAGAAAAAAATGGCAGTTGATTGAGGAAAGACCGTTTGACAGCGTGACGAAGATGATGACAGTAATAGTAAGTCAAAAGTCAAAAGTCAAAAGTCAAAAGTTGGTTTTTTCTAAGGGTGCGCCGGAATCAATTATTAACGCCTGTCAGCTGTCCGAATCTGAAAAAAAACAGATAGAAAATCAGGTAAAAAAATGGGCAGAACACGGTTTAAGAGTTCTAGCTTTCTCGTTTGAAAATTGTAAATTGAAAATTGAAAATTCCAAAAACGAAACGTTTTTGGGCATGGTCGCCATTCATGACGCTCCCCGGCCTGAGGTCGAAGAAGCCCTGGGAAAAACCAGATCAGCCGGGATAAAGGTGGTGATGATCACCGGAGACAATGAAAAGACCGCCGAGGCAGTTGGTGTGTCTACCGGTTTAATCAACTACGGTGATGAGATCTTGGTTGGAGAACAGATTGAAGAATATTCAGATGAAGAACTATTAAAAATCCTTCCAAAAGTAAAAATCTTTGCCCGCACCAATCCGTTTCAAAAGCACCGGATTGTTCAGTTGTATCAACAGTTAGGCGAGGTGGTGGCGGTGACCGGCGACGGGGTAAACGATGCGATTGCTCTAAAACAGGCGGACGTTGGGGTGGCGATGGGACAGATTGGGACTGATGTGGCGCGGGAAACCGCTGATATGGTGATCACCGATGACAACTTTGCCTCAATTGTCAGCGCGGTTGAGGAGGGAAGAGGAATTATCAACAATATTAAAAATGCCATTAAATATCTTTTGTCGTGCAACGTTTCCGAGGCGCTTTCTTTGATTGTTGGCCTTGGACTTGGACTGCCGACTCTTTTTTATCCGATCCAGCTTTTATATATTAATTTAGTGACTGATGGTCTGCCGGCCTTAATCCTTTCTTTTTCACCGCGCGACCCGGCAGTGATGAAAGTTTCTCCCCAGAAGGAGATGGTTCTTTTAAAAAAGAAAGACCAAGCATATATTGGGGCGATTGGAGCGATTGGGGCAGTTTTGGTAATCTCTTCTTACTTTCTCTTTCAAAGTCTCGGCAAAACCGCGGCTTTTTCTGTCTTAACTATGATTCAGTCATTTGTTTTTATTGATCTTTGGCTCTCCCACCGCCACATTCATGAAAATATTATTCATCTCATCAAACCGCTGTTTGTCTTAGGGTTTATTATTCCTTTAATACTGCAATTAATTATAGTCAGCCATCCTGTCTCAGCCGGTCTTTTTAAGACTCAATCTGTTAAAATCGTAATCTATTTTGAATTCCTTCTTCTTGCCGCGCTGATTTTAGTGGGGATTAGAGTGGTAAAAAAGATAATTAAGATTTAATTCCCTCTATTTATGCTTACTTTAAACGCCTCATTATTAGCTTATGCTAAGACAATGACGCTTTATAGTTCTATAATAGAATTAAAGATATGAGAGAAAAAAATGCTGACAATATTTCTGGCAGTTTATCTCCTGGAGAGCTTGAGATTTTAAAAAAAAAGTTTCCAATATTATCTAGAATAGATCCAGCTATGGCTCTAGAATTATTTAGAGGCCAACAACCACCTAGTTCATCGGTTAAATCACCATTTACTCGGTCAGCTCAAACAGGCAAATTACCTCCAAAAGACACAACTGGTAAATAAGCAAATTCTAAAACTGAAATGTTAAAAATATGATATAATTGAAATAATTATGTCACTGAGGATACCAAAACATCTAAGAAGTTCAGAAATACAATGTGTGCAGACCGGATGTCCAAAGAGGCCTGAGATTGAAGTTAAAAGTAGATTTTCCATATTTGCTTGTTTTAGACATAAAGGTAGAGCTGAGAGAGTAGGAAATGTAATAAAAAGTAGGGAAGGAATTCCTTACTCTATATTAGAGAATCCAGCAGATTTGAGAAGATTACAGGCAGAAGCAGAATCACGGGGGACATTAAGAGGTCAACTACTTACTCTTGAGGAAAAAAAACGAATAGGAAACTGGCGCGAAGCGCGTTCTTCATCTCCAGAAAAAGTGTTTTAATAAGCTAAATAAAGACAGTCTTTCTAGAAGAGCGTCCGGTTTCAATCCTCAAGCGTCGAGACATCACCAACTGGTTGGCCAAGCTTTTTGATTTTCAGAAAAATTCGGAAGAGATCGGAAGGCGGATAATCGGAGAACGGAAAATTCTGATAAATCGGATAAACCAGAACATAAATTCTAACGAAAACTCACCCATTTTTTAATAAGACTATTCAATTGCTTTGAGATTATTTTATATTCCTTTTCAATTTGACTACATAAATTTTTATCGATTCTTTTAAAAGTTTCAGATAAGATAGCCGCTTCTCTTGAATGAGTAATTGTTTCATCAGACGAACCCATTGCCATATTTAGAAAACGTTTAAATTCTTTTACAGACTGTCTTTTAGCAAATCCTTCAGCAATAAGAGGCGGAATTGACTCGGCAGAGTTTACGATTTGAGTCCGTAGTCTTTGATGATTTTCAGGAATTTGATAAGAAAGCCTATAAACCAGTTTTAAACTTTCCAAAGCTCTTCTGTAGACTTCAAGATCAGTCACATCGTAAATAGCCATAATTTTATATTACTAATTTATTTCCGAATTTTCCGATCTATCAGATTTATCTGGTATCCGACTTCTGATTTTTTCCGATCTTTTCTGAATTATTCCGAAAAACTTAGTTAGTCTTCCAATGTTGATACATCGCCAACCGGCAGCCCAAGCTCTTGGGCTTTGAGGACTCGCCTCATAATCTTCCCGGAGCGGGTTTTGGGAAGTTTGTTGACAAACTCAATCTCGTCGGGAGTGGCAATCGGGCCGATGGCATTACGGACGGTTTTTACTAACTCGATTTTCAGTTCATCCGAAGGTTTTATTCCGACTTTCAAGATAATAAAAGCCTTGATTGATTCGCCTTTGATTTCATGAGGTTTGCCAATGACGGCCGCCTCAGCCACGTTAGGATTGGAAACAAAGGCCGACTCAAGCTCAGCCGAACCTAGTCGGTGTCCGGAGACTTTTATCACATCGTCATTCCTGCCGATGATCCAAAAATATCCGTCTTCATCGATCTTGGCCGAGTCGCCGGTAAAGTAGATAAAGTCTTGATCCAACTTCCCACTTCTAATTTTCTCAAAGTACGTCTCCCTGTATTTCACCGGATTATTATATACATCCAAAAGCATCGCCGGCCAGGGAGTTTTAATCACCAAAAACCCCTGTTTTCCTTGCTTTCCAGAGCCTTGTGCCAATCTATTTCCAACCGAGTCAGTTGGATTTGGCGTGTTGGTTGGCGCTAAAGAGTTACCTTTTTCGTCAACGACATCGGCTTTGACTCCGAAAAACGGCTTAAAACAACTACCTGGTTTTAAAGGAGTCGAGGGAATCGGCGAGAGGATATGCATGCCGGTTTCTGTCTGCCACCAGGTATCCATAATTGGGCATTGCTCACGTCCGATATTTTTATAAAACCACATCCAGGCCTCAGGATTAATCGGTTCTCCAACGCTACCTAAGATTTTCAAAGAAGTTAGATCATATTTTTTCGGAATATCATCACCTAAGCGCATCATCGCCCGGATGGCGGTTGGCGCTGTATAAAACTTAGTTACTTTATATTTTTCAATTAATTCCCACCAGCGGCCAGGATGTGGATAGTCAGGGACACTTTCATAGATAAAGGTGGTTATTCCATTAATTAAAGGAGAGTAAACAATGTAACTATGGCCGGTCACCCAGCCGGCGTCGGCCGTGCACCAGTAGATATCATCAGGAGTTAAGTTAAAAATCCATTTTAAAGTAATATAGGTGCCGACCATATAGCCGCCATGAGAGTGGACGACGCCTTTTGGTTTGCCGGTTGAGCCCGAAGTATAAAGAATATATAAAGGATCAGTCGCTTCCATGACTTCGGTCGGGCAGTTATTGCTTTGTTTAGCGATTAGTTCATGCCAAAAAATTATTTGGAAGTTGGAAGATTGGTCTGGACTCGTTTCTAAACCCAATTTCCCACTTCTATTTACCACGATAATTGTTTTAACAAATTGCAAATTTTTAATTGCCTCTTTAACATTATTTATCGGCTCTAATTTTTTTTCTTTATACGGATACAAGTCAGTGGTAATGACTGCTTTTGACTGGCAGTCTTCGATCCGGTTTTTTAAAGCGTCGATGGAAAATCCGGAAAAGACGACTGAGTGGACCAGGCCGATTTTCGCGCAGGCCAACATAGCGATGTCCTGTTCGGGAACTCGTGGTAAATAAATTGTTACATGATCGCCTTTTTTTAAGCCTAAAGATTTTAGACCATTAGCGAATTTACAGACTTCTTCATTGAGCTGCCGGTAGGTAAATCTTCTCTCATTCATATCCTGGCCAACCCAGATTAAAGCGGTTTTGTCAGCTACCGGTGTCCTCATCCAGCGGTCAAGGCAGTTGGCGACGATATTAGTTTGACCACCAACAAACCAGCGAGCGTAAGGCCATTTCCAGTTTAAGACTTTGTCCCATTTTTTGAACCAATAAAGTTCATTGGCAATTTTTTCCCAAAAAGCTTCGGGGTTAGCGATAGACTGTTGATAAAGTTTTTCGTAGTCTTTAATGTAGGAGTTTTCAACGATTTCTGGTTTGGGAGTAATAAGCATATTACTTTTATTTTCCATTAAAAATTAGCAAAAAGCAAATAAATTAGTGCTTGACAAAATTAATCAATTAATTGTATAATCCAGTATATACATGAGGACGATAAAAAAAGAGTTAGAATTTGATTGGAACGAAGGGAATCTTAACAAGAATTGGTTAAAACATAGAATTGCCAATCAAGAATCAGAAGAAGCTTTTTTTGACAAAAAAAGCGTAATTTATAAAGATGTTTTTCACTCTTATAAGGAAGATAGATTTATTTTATTAGGGAAAACGAAAAATGGAAGATTGCTTTATATAGTTTTTACTTATAGAGGTAAGAAAATTAGGATTATTTCCAGCCGTGACGTTAACAAAAAGGAGGTGCGTCTATATGAAAAAACAACTTAAAATACCAAAATTCAAAAACGAAGACGAAGAGCGCGATTTTTGGGCAAAAATAGATTTATCTGAATATTTTGAACCTGACGATTTCGAACCGGTCAGTTTTCCCAATCTCAAACCAACTACCAGGGCGATTTCAATCAGAATTCCCGAGTGGTTGATTGATCGGGTTAAAGAAAAAGCCAACGAGATCAATGTTCCTTATCAATCTTTAATTAAGCAGTATATCAAGCAAGGAGTGATGTCGTCATTATAAAATCCATTTGCGTTGGGAAAATTTGGGTGTATAATTGTTTTTACTTATGAAAATTTCGGTCAACAACTTTTATTTTTATTTTACCCGTCAACGCGGCGGTTAGTTTTTTTGTAAGATAAAAATAAAAATTAGCCCCGCGAAAGCGGGGATTTTTTTTGTAGTTGTTTACGAAGACGAAGTCTGAGTAATTACAAATACATAATCCCGTAGAATCGCTCCTCGGAGGCGTGGATGTAAACCACGCGACGAGGTAAGATTTCTTCGGGATTGTTAAAGGATTTTATGAGAACCAATAAACAAAATTTTAACTATTTCTATTTTTATCCGCTCTAGGCGGGAGTTACTACAATGTTTTAAAACATTGAAGTGAACCCCGCTCAGCGGGATTTATTTTTATAAATTAAATTTTTTTATAGACATGTTAAAAACAAGGGAAAAAATCATCATTGCCGGACCATGTGCCGCCGAATCAAGAAAGCAAGTCATCAATTCTGGCAAAGAAATGAAAAAAAGAGGAATAAAGATTATGAGAGCTAGCCTTTGGAAGCCGCGAACAAATCCTGGTTTTGATGGTGTAGGAAAAAAAGGTATTTCTTGGTTGGCTGAAGTAACAAAGACAGGGATTACAGTGGCGACGGAAGTGCTTTTTCCCGAACAGGTTAGTCTTGTTCTAAAGATTATCGAGAAAAAAGGCAATCCGGAAAAAATTCTTTTTTGGCTTGGTGCCCGAAACCAAAACCATCGGCTTCAAAGATTAATTGCTCTAAAAATTAAAAAAGAGGCACCTCCTCAAGTTAAGTTACTGATAAAAAATCAGCCCTGGCTTGATGAAGATCATTGGCTAGGAATAGTCGGTCATGTTCTAGGTTCGGGAATCTCGCCTGAGAGAGTGATTCTTTGCCATCGCGGATTTTCACCTAATGGAGGAGAAAATCCTGATAATATGCGCAATATTCCCAACTATGAAATGGCAATGAGAGTTAAGAAACAAACAGGACTGCCGATGGTGATTGATCCATCACACAGTGGCGGAAGCGTCTCTAATGTTTTTAAAGTGGTTAAAGAAGCAAAAAAATATCGTTTTAATGGTCTTATGGTTGAAGTTCACCCTTGTCCAGAGCAGGCAAAAACAGATAAAAAACAGCAACTGACATTTAAGGAATTAGATAAGTTGTTAAAAATTATTGATTAAGTATGAAAAAAATAATTTTAAAAAACGATTTTTCCCGTATAGGAATATTAACGGACGAAAATGTTGCCCGGTGCTGGTTGGAAAAGGTCAAAAAAGCAGTCGGAAAAGAGACAATCGACATCGTCATCCCTGCTGGTGAAAAAAGCAAAACCATTAATCAGGCAAAAATCATCTGGAGAAAAATGCTTGAGGCCGGTTTTGACCGTAATTCCTTGTTGATAAATTTAGGAGGTGGTGTCATTGGAGATCTTGGCGGTTTTTGCGCCTCAACTTTTATGCGAGGAATTGATTTTATCCAGATTCCAACAACGCTACTGGCCATGGTTGATGCGTCAGTCGGCGGAAAGACAGCGGTTGACCTTGATGATATAAAAAATACGATCGGGACTTTTTCTTTACCAATAGATGTGATTATCGACGTTGATTTTTTAAAAACTTTGCCGAAAAGAGAGTTAGTGGCGGCTTTTGCCGAGATCATTAAGCACAGCATTATTGACAGCAGGGAACATTTTGACTTGGTGACTTCGAAGAAACCGCTTGAATTCAACAAAAAAGAAATAGGAGAAATAATAGAAAGATCGATTAGATTAAAACAGTCGATTGTCAAAAAAGATTTTAAAGAATTAAGCGGATTAAGGAGGGTTCTTAATTTCGGCCACATCATCGGTCATGCGATTGAATCTTTGAGTCTGAAATCGGACCATTCTTTATTACACGGCGAAGCAGTAGCAATCGGTCTGGTCGCCGAAAGCAAGTTAGCGCATTTATTAGGTTTGTTATCAGAGAAAGATTTTCTTTTGATAGAGAAGGCGATTATTAATGTCGGGCTACCGACGAAAATAAAAAATATATCAATTGAGGAGGTTTTAAAAATCATGTCTTTCGACAAAAAAAATATCGGAAAAAAAATTCTCTGGAGTCTGCCGAAGAAAATAGGAGAGGTTGGTTTTAATATTGAAGCACCAAAAGAATTAGTAGTTGAGGTGATAAAAAGTGTAATTATATGAAAACAGTTGAAATTCCAGGATCAAAAAGTTTAACTAACAGAGCCTTAATAATGGCTGCCTTATCATCTGGAAAAAATATTATCAGTAATATTTCTGTAAGTGATGATAGTTTAGTAATGGTTAAAGCATTAAAAAAGCTTGGAATAAAAATCACCAGAGAAAAAAATAAATTAATAGTTATCGGCAATCAAGGAAAGTTTAAACCATTTAATGGCGAATTGTTTGTTGGCGATGCCGGAACGGCACTGAGATTTTTGACTGCCTTAACCGTTCTTGTTCCCGGAAATATCGTCGTTAAAGGATCGAGAAGAATCAGTCAGCGGCCAATTAAGGAGTTAGAAAGAGTATTAAGGAAGCTAAAATCAGGAAAAGTTTCAATAAGAGGTGATATTAGTAGCCAGTTTATCAGTTCTTTACTGATGATTGCGCCGGTTTTGGAAAAAGGTCTGGTGATTAAAATAATAGGCAAATTAGTTTCTGCTTCTTATGTCGATATGACAGTTGATTTACTTAGCAAGTTTGGAGTTAAGGTTGTTAATCATCAAAACAAAGAATTTATTGTCAAACACCAAGAATTTAAACCAATCGTTTATAAGGTTGAAGGCGACTGTTCTGGCGCCTCATATTTCTGGGCGATTGCCGCGGTAACCAAACAAAAAATTAGAGTTAAAAATATTAACCCATTATCGAAACAGGGAGATATCAGATTCCCTGATTTGCTAAAAAAGATGGGTTGTCAGGTGAAAAAAAATATTAAAGACTGCTGGATCGAGGTCAAATGCTCAAAGATTCTTAAAGGAATTAATGTTGATATGAGTTTAATGCCTGATGCCGCTTTGACCTTGGTGGTCGTGGCGGCTTTTGCCAAAGGAAAAACAAGAATTACCGGATTAAAAACCTTGAAGGTTAAAGAAACCGACAGACTGTTAGCATTAAAAAATGAACTGAAAAAAATTGGGATAAAAAACCGGGCTACCGATGACTCGATTACTGTTTTTGGTGGTAGTCCGAAACCAGCCATTATTGAAACCTATAACGATCATCGGATGGCGATGGCGTTTGCTGTTGCTAAATCGACAATGCCAGGATTAATAATTAAAAATCCGCAAGTTGTTAAAAAGTCATTCCCAGAATTCTGGGAAAAGTTTAACAGTTTAAACCTATGAAAATAGTATTAATAGGTTTTATGGGTTCGGGAAAAACAACGGTAGCTAAACTTATGTCTAGTAAATTAAATCTCAAGACGATTGAGATGGATGATTTGGTTGTCAAAAAATCAGGTAGGCGATCGGTAAGCGAGATTTTTTTCCAAAACGGCGAAACTCGGTTTCGGGAATTAGAAATAGAGGTCGCCAAAGAAATAAGAAACAAAGACGAAGTAATTGTTTCAACGGGCGGAGGAGCGGTGATGAACAAGATTATTATTGATTATTTAAAAGAGAAAGGGAAGATAATTTTTTTGAAAACATCATTTAAGACTATTAAAAAAAGATTAAAAAATAGCCATGATCGACCATTATTTAAAGATAGAAATAAAGCTAGAGAATTATTTGATTTTAGGCAAAAGTTATATGAAGAATATGCTGACTTTATTATTAAAACCGATAATAAAACGTTGGAAGAAGTTTTTAAAAATATAAGAACTGTCCTTACTAAGGACAGTTCCTAAAAAGACCGTCCCTATGAAAATATCAGCAAAAACCAAGTTTGTAGTCATTATTGGCGATCCAGTGGACCATTCGTTATCTCCGGCGATGCACAATGCCGCCTATGAAAAGTTGAGGATCGATAACGAGTTTATTTATCTTGGCTGTAATGTAAAGATAGCGGACGTGAAAAAAGTGGTAGAGGTAATGCGGGTAATGAAAAATTTCCGAGGATTGGCTTGTACGATTCCTCACAAAATTGAGGTAATAAAGTATTTGGATTGGATTGATCCGGTTGCCAAAAGAATCGGTGCCGTCAACAGTGTTGTCAACGATAACGGAGTTTTAAAAGGTTTCAATACTGATTGGTTAGGCGTGATTATTCCGTTGCAGAAAATCACCAGTTTAAAAAATAAAAAAATCGCGGTTATTGGTGCAGGAGGCGCGGCTCGGGCAGTCGTTTATGGTTTGGTTTTAAAAGGCGCTCGAGTCAAGATTTTTAACCGGACAAAAGAAAAAGCCTTAAAGCTCGCAAGTGAATTTGGTTGTTTAGGTGGCGGTTTAGATGAAGAAAAAGAAATTAAAAATTGTGATATTGTTATTAATACAACATCGGTTGGAATGCATCCGCTGGAAGATAAAACACCAATTACAGTTAAGTACTTAACTGTAAGTCAGATTGTTTTTGATATTGTTTATGTGCCACAGGAAACAAAACTATTGAAAGAGGCAAAAAAAAGAGGCGCGAAAATTATTCACGGAATTGAGATGTTATTATTCCAGGGTGTAGCTCAATTTGAGCTTTATACTGGTCGCAAAGCGCCTATTAAAGTGATGAGAAAGGTATTATATGAAAAAAATTAAGATCTGTACACCGGTTATTGGAAAAAATTTAAAGGAGTTTTTAGAAAACTTGGAAAAGATTCAGCAGGTTTCTAATTTTATTGAATTACGAGTTGATAAAATCAAGAATTTGACAGAAAAAGATTTGAGATTAATCAGGAAAAAGACAAAAAAAGAAGCGATTTTGACGTGTCGGGAAAAAGAAATCTTATTTAAAGCCTGTCGGTTGGGATTTCAATTTATAGATATCGACTTAGAAACTTTGGAAAAAGAAAAAATTAATTTACCAAAGAATTTAAAAACGAAATTTATTGTTTCTTTTCATGATTTTAAAAAAACACCGTCAGCGGAATTTTTACGAAAATTAGTATTAAGAATGGATAAACACAAGCCAAATATTATAAAAATAGCAACAATGGTTAGAAAAGAAATTGACAATATAAAACTATTTAAGTTAATTTTAGATAAAAAACTAAAAAAAGACAGAATCATTATTGGAATGGGAAGAAAAGGGAAAATGACACGTCTTTTAGGACCAATTTTGGGCACTTATTTAACCTATGCGATGGTTGATGAAATGAAAAGCGCAGCGGGACAGTTACAAGTTGGCAAACTAAAAAAATTTTATGAGTAATACTTTAGGACAACTGTTTAGGGTAACAAGTTTTGGCGAGTCCCATGGTGGGGCGGTCGGTTGTGTGGTTGATGGCTGTCCGGCCGGATTGGAGATAACCGAGGCAGATATTCAAAAAGAATTGGATCGAAGAAAACCAGGTCAAAGCGCGATTACAACGCCGCGCCGCGAACAGGACAAGATCCATATTTTATCCGGTGTTTTTGAAGGAAAAACAACCGGAGCGCCGATTTTATTATTAGCCTGGAATCAAGACGCCCGGCCAAGAGATTACGAAAAATTAAAAAATATTTTTCGTCCCGGCCATGCCGATTTAACCTACGCGGTTAAATACGGAGTAAGGGACTGGCGGGGTGGTGGCCGGGCTTCGGCTAGAGTTACTTTAGGTTGGGTGGCAGCCGGAGCGATTGCCAAGAAATTTTTAAAGGAAAAATTAGGGATAGAATTTTTAAGTTTCGTTGAATCTGTGGGTAAAATCAGAATAAACATCGATTTTAATAAAGTTACGTCCGAGCAGATTGAGTCAAACATTGTTCGTTGTCCGGATAAGAAGGCAGCAAAAAAAATGATTCAATTAATCAATCAATTGATACAAGAGGGAGACTCGGTTGGTGGAGTGATAAAAGGAGTGATTAAAAACGTTCCGGTCGGACTGGGCGAGCCGGTTTTTAACAAGCTGTCGGCTGACTTAGGTCACGCCATGCTATCAATCAATGCTGTCAAAGGATTTGAGATCGGCAGCGGATTTGAGGGAACTAGAATGAAAGGTAGTGAACATAATGACGAATTTTTTGTTGACAAAAAAGGAAATATTAGGACTAAGACCAACAACTCCGGCGGCACTTTGGGTGGGATATCAAACGGCGAAACCATTCACTTCCGCGTCGCTTTCAAGCCGGTGTCAACAATAAGAAAAAAGCAGAAAACGGTTGATATTAACAGAAGAGAAGTTGAGTTAGAAGCCTCGGGCAGGCATGATCCTTGTGTCTTGCCGAGAGCCGTTCCGATCGTCGATGCGATGGCGGCATTAGTAATTATGGATCATTATTTATTAGATTTTTGTAGGGAACAAAAATTTTTGTTCCCTACGTCATAAATTATGAAAAAAAATATAGATGATTTCCGTAAACAAATCGATCTGATTGATGATCAATTAATTAATTTATTGGCTAAAAGATTATTAATCGTGAGAAAAGTAGGAAAGTGGAAAAAACAAAGGAATCTGCCGGCCTTAGATAGGAATCGTTGGCAAAAAGTTTTAACAGATAAGATGAAGAGAGTAAAAAAACTGAATATCAACCCCGAACTGATAAAAAAAATTTACGAGGCCATCCACGAAGAAGCGTTAAAAATTGAGAAGAATTTATGAAAAAAGTTGCTATAGTCGGATTCGGCAGGTTCGGGAAAACACTTTTTCGGCTTTTGAAGGATGATTTTGAGTTGGTTATCGTTGGACGTGATAATCCGCAAGACATCGCCAAAGCAGAGGTTGTCTTTTACTGTGTTCCGATTTCCAGTTTTGAATCGGTCATTAAGTCGCATAAAAAGTTTTTTAGAGACGATCATCTTTTGATCGATGTTTTGTCAGTTAAAGTACACCCGGCGGGTGTACTTGAGCGTCATCTGAAAGGTAAAAAAACTCAAGCCATATTAACCCATCCGATGTTCGG
>Ga0172371_10009528_pt1 | contig 13315 bp, 10 predicted proteins | sample Lak12m_FD_114543 | JGI IMG/M metagenome (GOLD analysis project Ga0172371, IMG submission 114543) | Freshwater microbial communities from Kabuno Bay, South-Kivu, Congo - kab_022012_12m | ecosystem: Environmental > Aquatic > Freshwater > Lake | place: Democratic Republic of the Congo: South-Kivu... | reverse complement strand
GCAGGGGTAATCTCTTTGGCATGGTTAAACTGGGTGCTAACCCATAAAGGCTTGTGATTTTTTAAGACCGCAACTAAAGAGCTGGTAATCCTAAAAGGATAAACCACCGGGGCCCTGGTTCCAATTCTTATAATTTCAACATGGGCAATAGCCCTTAAATTAGCCAAAACATATTCTAAAACCTCATCTGTCAGGGTTAACGGATCACCGCCGGAAAGGATAACATCCCTGACTTGTTTATTTTCCCTGACATAGGCCAGCATGGCATCTATTTCGTCTTTGGTGCGGGCAAAGCGGCCCTCCTGCCATAACCTCTTTCTGGTGCAATGCCTGCAATTCATAAAACAAACATTGGTTAAAATAAATAAAACCCGGTCAGGATAGCGATGGACCAACCCTTTTACCGGCGAATCAGCCTCTTCGGCCAAAGGATCATCCATATCTCCATGATAATTTGTCAATTCTTTGAGCGTTGGACAAAGCTGTTGCATGATCGGATCATTTAAAGTTTGTTCTGCCAGGTTAAAATAATATAAAGTAGAAACAAATGGGTAACGCAAAGTAACCAGCCGAAAAGCAGATTCGTCAAGTAAGTTTTTGATATATTCTTGATCGCTTAATATTTTTAAAAGACTTAGCGGATCTTCTTCTTCGTCCTGCTTTTGCGCCTCTGTTTTTATGGCCATCTTAATTCACTTTTTTCAGCCTGACTTTGGTCTGTTTGTCTTTTGCCAGCCGAATAGTCTTGCCCTGAACCACAACATTAATATTTTTGCTCTTGGCAGAAAGCACGGAAAAAACAATCTGGCTGCGGGCAATGCTAACCGCTATCTGGCTGCCTTTCCAGAAAAAAGAATAATTTAATTGTTTCCATTTTTGAGGCAGCCAGGGATCAAAGCAGATCTCTCCCCGCCTCACCCGCATGCCGGCAAAACCATGCACCACTGTCATCCAGGCGCCACCATTAGCTGCCGCGTGTATACCGTCGCAAGTATTACGGTTCACGTCTAAAATATCAATGTAAGATGTTTTCATAAAATAATCATAAGCACGCTTATGGTCACCTGTTTCCAGCCCCATCAAAGCATAAATACAAGGGGAAAGAGATGATTTATGCATGGTTCGAGCCTCATAATAATCATAATTTTTCTTTTTAACCGACGGCGGAAAACGGTCTAAAAATAAATAAAGCAGCAAAACAACATCCGCTTGCTTGATAAACCGGGTGCATTCCAGCGCATCACAATCAATGCCTTTGGGAAATTCCGGCAAACCCTGCTTGTTAAGCTTTTTTATGGACGCATCTTTTAAAGTAAAATAACCCTCAAACTGTTCAATTAATTCGGTTTTCTGATCATAGGGGAAATAAATGGTTTTGGAAATTATTTTCATTTTTTCCATTTCATCCGGCTTTAATTTTATTTTTTTAGCTAAAGTCTGCAAGATATCCGGCGCTTCTTTTTTCATTTTGGCATAAAGCGTGTGTGCGTATTCCAAGTGCCACATCACCAAAAAATTAGTGAAGGCGTTATTGTCCACGTGCTCATGAAACTCGTCCGGCCCGATCACTTTCCTTATTTCATAGCGGTCCCTTCTTTTCTCTACCCGCGACAGCCAGAACCTGGCAGTTTGAAAGACTATTTCAGCCGCATAATTAAAAAGAAAATCATCGTCTGCCGAAGCGCGCATATATTTATAAATGCCGTGTACCACGTCGGAAACAATATGATGTTCTTCGTCCCCTGTAAAAATCTTGACTGAACTGCCGTCTGCTCGCAAACCATAAGCAGGCGTGGTTTCTTCTCCTGTATCAGCGCTTTCCCAGGCAATTTTTGCACCTTTATAGCCATAATCCTTGGCATTTTTCAAAGCGCCTTTTAAAGTGTAATAGCGGTACATTAAAAGTCTTTTCGCGTCTTCAGGAAAAACATATGTATAAAAAGGCAGCAAGAATATTTCCGTATCCCAAAACACATGACCTTTATAGCCTTCTCCGGTCAACAGTTTCGCGCCAATGCTGACAGTGGGGTCATGATGAGGCTTCGCAATCATCAAATGATAGAGATTAAAGCGGATGCCTTTTTGCGCCCGTTTATCCCCGCTTATTTCTATATCAGCTAACTGCCATTGCCTGTCTCTTTCTTCAATATGTTTTTTTAGCTGGGTATCCAAACCCTCGTGGACCATGTCTCTTAATAAGTCAGTTGAAGTGGCATGCAGCTGGCGTTCATAGCCTTCACGGCTGGTAAAAATAGAGATCCACTTGTTAAAATTATAAGTTTTGCCTTTTTCCGCTTTAAAACTGATCACCTGGGCAAATTTTTCGCCGTACATGCGGTTGACATCAATTACATTCTGGGGAGGATTTTTAAAAACAGTAGTCGCGGCAATAGCCAGGCTAATGCCCTTGTCTCTGGTTTTCATTTCAAGATAAATTAAGTCGTTCTCCCGCTTCATAGTAACCAAATTTAAGTGTTTTACTCTTTCGTTGGGGAAATAACCCGTATTGGTAACGTCGCCATTTAGGCCGCTGTAAATAGTAACATCTGCGGTAAAATTTTCAGGTGTAATATTGATATCTAGAATTGCTCCTCGGACTTGGTGGCTAAAAACCACCCGCCTGGATTCAAAACGCAAAATCCTGCCTTTATTATCTTTTAGCCTGGTGCAGCGATGCAAAACACCTTTTCTGATATCTAAAATTCTCTCGTTGGACAACACTTTACAATGATCAACCGCAAATCTGGTATCTCCAGCCGTAACCACAAAATCAATCCAACCAGGGGTTTTAACCAATTCATTAACATAGCCTTCTGATTTATCAAACACGCCAGCGATAAACACTCCGCGATAACTATGGTGAGGATTTTCTTCCAAAGAACCTCTAACCCCCAAATAACCATTGCCCAAGGTAAATAAAGACTCATAATGACCTTGTTTAGCTGGCTTGAAACCTATTTCCTTAAACAGCCATTCTTCAGAAGACAAGTTAAAATATTTTGACATCTTAATTAGCTCCCATATTAATGATTTGCCGGGCGCTGACCTGGCTCATGTCTTTTAAGATCAAGTCCGCGCCTTTTAGGGCTTCCGGATTGTTGTGACGGTCAATGCCAATGCATAAAAACCCGCCCCTCACCGCCGCTTCCACCCCGGATTTGGCGTCTTCCACCACTACTGTTTTTTGAGGATTAACTTTTAACTTTGCCGCAGCGGTTAAAAATATTTCCGGATCTGGTTTTCCCTTCTTAAAGTCTGCCCCGGAAACATTGGCGTCAAAAACATCAAATAAATCAATCTTTTTAAGGATGTAAACCGCATTTTTGCTGGAAGAAGCCGCGGCTAATTTAATTTTGCAAGCTTTTAAGTCTTTAATAATTTTTATCGTGCTTTCAAACATTTCAATCGGCTCTTGATCTAATAATGCCTGGTAATAAGACTGTTTTTTGTCTCCAGCCAATACAATTTCTTTTGGTCCAAGCTCGGTTAAGATGGCAGCCGCGCCTTCCAGCCTGGGCCGGCCGTCAACTTTGGCTAAATAATCCTGCATGGTAAAATCATGGCCGTATTCTTTAAACATCTTTTGCCAGGCCTTAAAATGCAAAGGAACCGTATTGACAATCACTCCGTCAAGATCAAAAATAGCTCCTTTAACGCTCATTTTAAGGTTTAATCGCCTCGTTCTCCCAGATAACTGTTTTGTTTTTTCCTGCCTTTGCCGTAATTCTTAACCGCTTGTTCAAAAACATTAAATATGTTCTGGGCATAAATCCGCTTGGTATACATTGTTTCAACCTGCTCTCGCCCGGTCTGTCCCAGCTGGTCCCTTAATTTCTTATCAGCTAACAGGCGGATAATTTTTTCCGCCAAAACCTCGTGGTTGCGCTTTGGTATAACATAACCATTAACATTGCTTTTAATTATTTCCGGCATGCCGCCTGATTCTGTAACAATAATCGGCTTGGCTGTAGCCATGGCTTCCAACATGGCCAGTCCAAAAGGCTCTTCAACCGATGAAGGATAGACAATTACGTCTGCCAAACGGTAGAGGTCCGGCATTTCTTTATCAAGAGAAAAAGTATTAACATAAACATCGTCCTGCAACCCTAATTGCTTGATCAAAGTCATAAAAAAAGCAATATCCTTGTTTTGGCACATGCCCCAGTCAATAATATTGCCGCTGCCTGACATAAGCAAAAACGCGTCGGGAAATTTTTGTTTTACCAGCTTAAATGCTTCAATAGTAATATCACAGCCTTTGGCCAGCCCCATGCGGGCAGGGTTAAAAATAATCGGCCCCTTCCTTTTAAGCATTGGATAATCCTTAAATATTCTATCGTCCGGTTTGCCGGGTGCAAACTTCTTGGAATCAACCCCGTGGTGAACCACGTCAACCTTATCCGCCGGGAAACCAACCGCCACAATTTCCCTTTTAATATAATGCGTAATGGCAATAATTTTATCCCAAGCCACTCTACAGGTTAAATCCAAAAATAATTTATCATTCCAGATATTATGCGCGGTCAAAATAAGCGGTATCTTATGCTTAAGCGCATAGCGTTCCACCACATGTATATGATAGCGGGAAAAATAATGCATATTATGGACATGGATAACTTCCGGCTTGACCTTGTCTAAATATGCCAGGGTCACATCGGAAACATTTTCATCAACCTCCTGAAACCCGCTTTTGAAAAGCCAGTTTAAATCATAAAACTGCGACCGGTAAATCTTTGCCCCATGAAAATCAAATTCGTCCGGATAACCGGCGGCAGAACCTGTTAATAAAGTGACTTTATGTCCCATTTTCGCCAGCTCGGGCAGCAGGAAGATCAAGTGAGTCTCAACCCCGCCGATAATCGGGGGGAAGCCCCAGTGTATTTGCGCTATTCTCATTTGTTTTCTCCTTAAAAAATCATCATTTGAAAAGCAATAAGAAATTATGCCCTTAAACAAATAAAAAGTCAATCTCCGGCATCGTTGTAATCGTCGTGAATTTATGGTAAAATAACACTTAATGGACAATAAAGACAGCTTAAAAAAGCTAATCCAGGACCAGCTTAAAGGCTCTATCTTTGTAGTAGCCTCAAACAGAGAGCCCTATATCCACAGGCCCAGCGGGGACAGAATCTCCTGCTTTAAGCCTGCTTCCGGGGTTGTTACCGCGCTGGATCCTGTACTGCAAGCCTGCAACGGTTTATGGGTAGCGCACGGCAGTGGAGAAGCAGACAAAAAAGTTGTTGATGACAAAAGCCGGGTCCAAGTTCCGCCGGAAAATCCCAAATATACCTTAAAACGCATCTGGATGAACAAAGCAGAAGAAAACGGCTATTATTACGGTTTTGCCAATGAGGCGCTTTGGCCACTTTGTCATATTGTTTATACCAAGCCAAAATTTGATCCAAATGATTTTTTGCATTATAAGACAATTAACCAGCGTTTTGCCCAGGCTATTCTTGAAGAAGTAAAAGACCAGCCGGCTTTAGTGTTTTTACAGGATTACCACCTTTGCCTGGTATCTAAACTATTGAAAGAGGCTAATCCTAAAATAAAGATCGGGTTATTCTGGCATATCCCTTGGCCTAACCCGGAAGTTTTTAGGATCTGTCCCTGGAAAAACGAGCTTTTAGAAGGTTTGCTTGCCGCGGATTTACTGGGCTTCCACATTCCCTATCATGTTGATAATTTTCTGGAAACAATTAACTTAAACCTGGAAGCAAAAGTAGATAAAATTGCTTCCCGGGTAGTTTACAAAGGCATTGAAACATTGGTCCGCCCTTTCCCCATCAGCATTGACCATGAAACCATTGCTGCCCAGGCAAGTAAAAAAGAAGTGGAAAAAGATATTGAACAAATCAAAGAAAGTTTAGGCATTAATTGCGAATTGATCGGGGTGGGCACTGACCGGATAGACTATACCAAAGGCATCCTGGAAAAATTTAAGGCCATTGACCGTCTGCTGGAAAAACACCCGCAATTCCAGGGCCGTTTTTGTTATATCCAGATTGGGTCGTTAAGCAGGATACATTTAGACACTTACAAAGACCTGAATGACGAGATCAACAGCCTGGTCGAGCGCATTAATTGGAAATACTCTTCTGAACATTGGTCGCCTATTATCCTGATCCGAAGATATTTTTCTCCCAGGCAACTATTGGGCATTTACCGCATGGCCAACCTCTGCCTGGTCACCTCTCTGCACGACGGCATGAACCTGGTAGCCAAAGAATTTGTCTGCGCCAATGAAAAAGGCATGCTGGTGCTTTCCAAATTTACCGGCGCAGCCAGGGAATTAAATGATGCCATCTTGGTTAACCCGTATAATCCGGATGAGGTGGCTGACGCCATTAAAACAGCCCTGACTTTGCCGGAAGAAGAACGCAAAACACGCATGCAAAAAATGAAAAACATTGTAAAAGAAAACAATATTTACAGCTGGGCTACCAGGATTATCCAGGCCCTGCTTAGAATCTCATAATGAAGTATTTTTTATTCTTAGATTACGACGGCACATTAACCCCTATTGTCAAAAGACCGGAGCTGGCAATTCTTTCTAAAAAAAGAAAAGTTATTTTAAAAAAGCTATCCCGCTCTCCCAAGCTTACAATTGCTATTATCAGCGGCCGCAAGCTGGCAGATGTCAAAAAAACAGTTGGCCTAAACAATATTTACTACGCCGGCAATCATGGTTTTGAGATTTCCGGCCCCGGCATCAAACTTGTTCATCCAAAAGCCCAAAAATACAAACCTTATCTTAAACAAATTGCGGCTAAACTCAAAAAAAGCCTGAAGAATATTTCGGGCATAATTATTGAGGATAAAGACCTGTGCTTAAGCCTGCATTATCGTTTAGCCAAGTCAAAAGACTTAAAAAAAATTAAAACCATCTTTAATCGCACAATAAAACCATTAAAAAAACACGTTAAAATTACTTTTGGCAAAAAAATCCTGGAAGTCAGGCCAAAAATAAATTGGCACAAAGGCAAAGCCGTGCTTTGGCTGTTTAAAAAGTTGTCCCAGAATAAAAAAGATATTCCTATTTACATTGGGGACGACCAAACAGATGAAGATGCTTTTAAAGCTTTAAGAAAAAAAGGCCTGACTATCCGCGTGGGAAAAAGCAAGGGCTCCCGCGCCCAGCAATGCTTAAAAGACATAGACAGCGTCTATACATTTCTGCTGTCTATGCTAAAATAAAACCATGCTCGAAAAAAAAGCCAAACAGCCTTTTTGTTTTTTTACTTCTTCGGTTTTGGTGGAAATAATCGGCAAGCGCGCCCACCACTTAAAAGAATTTGTGCAGCTCCTTAAAAAGATCGACGCTAATTCTATTTTTTACCATGTGCACCACGCTTTCCGCGAATACCATTTTGCCCCCGGCGAATATTCCAATGACTTTGCCCGGTGGATAGAAGAAGACTTGGAAGAAAGCCGGCTGGCCGAAAGAATTGCCGCCATTAATATACGGGACTTTATTGATCTGGGAACTTTAAGGGCTGGGCTGGTGAAAATCATCGAAGAACACCTGGCCAACGCGGTGGAAATCCGCAAAGTTTCTCCGGGACGGGAATTTTATTTTCTGCGCAACAGCACGATTGTTATGCCTACCAAATATAAAGTAAACACCTTATCCGAATTCATGAAAACCTTAAATAAAGTAGGCATGCGTTCGCTTTATTATCATTTTTTTGACGCCCGCCTAAGACTGGGCCACCATTGCAACGATTTTTCCAATTGGATTGAACGCGATCTGGGCTTTAAGGAGCTGGCCGCAAAGATAGAAGCTCTTGACCCTTATTTCATTACCATGGACGAATTAAAGACTCATATTATTAATTTGTGCAAAGAAGATGCAAAAAAAAGAAGGCTGGGGCTGGGGAAAACACTGCAAATCATCAGAAAGGTGTTAAGTAAAAACTAATGGCCGGATTCAAACTGGCAGATTACGCCAAAATTATCAGGCCGCAAGACATGGAAGAAATAATCCTGCTGGCAGAAAAGCTGGCAGGCACAACCGTTAAAATGGTTAATTCCACTTCTGTGGGCGGCGGCGTGGCAGAAATGCTTCATCGCGTCATTCCATTATTTAATGAACTTGGCTTAAAAGTAAAATGGGAAGTAATCAAAGGCACAGGTGATTTTTTCAATGTGACCAAAGCCTTTCACAATGCTCTCCACGGCAAAGAAGAAAAAGTTACCAATGAACTGCTTAACACTTATATAGAGGTCAACCGCCAAAACGCCAAAGAAATGAGCTTTGAAGAAGATATTGTAGAAATTCATGACCCCCAGCCCGCGGCTTTGATTGAAGAAAAGAAAAAATCGCCAGGCAAATGGGTCTGGCGCTGCCACATTGACACTTCGCGGCCATATCTGCCGGTTTGGAAATTCTTAGAACAATATATTAACCAATATGATGCGTCTATTTTTTCCGCGCCCAGCTTTGCCAAGGAACTGCCCATCCCCCAATACATGATCTACCCGGCTATTGACCCGCTGGCGGAAAAAAACCGCGAGCTTTCCAAAACAGAGATAAACTCGGTGCTGGAAAAATTTAAAATTAAAACTGATAAGCCTATTATTACCCAAGTATCGCGTTTTGATTATTTAAAAGACCCGATCGGCGTTTTTGAAACTTATAAGCTGGTAAAAAAACATATTGATTGCCAGTTTATTTATGCCGGCGGCACAGCCGACGACGACCCGGAAGGCGTGGAAGTCTTGTCCCAGCTGCAGGACCGGGCCAGCGGGGAAAAAGATTTTCACATCCTGCTTTTGCCTCCTTTCTCTGACCTGGAAGTAAATGCCTTGCAAAGGGCCTCAACCATTGTCATGCAAAAATCCCTGCGTGAAGGCTTTGGCTTAACTGTAACCGAGGCGCTGTGGAAAGGCCGGCCGGTTATTGCCGGAGCAGTGGGAGGCATCCCGCTCCAAGTTATACATAATTTTACCGGGGTGCTGGTCCACTCCATCGAAGGCGCGGCTTACCAAATAAGGTATTTGCTTAACAACCCCGATGAAGCCAAAAAAATCGGGCAATACGGCAAGGCCCATGTTAGGGAAAAATTCCTGTTGACCAGGTATTTGCGGAATTATTTGCTTCTGTTTATTATTTTAAAGAATCAAAATAAATCACTGATTACTTTTTAAACAGCCTTATGCTTCCATCTTCCGGTTGAAAACCAGATCCAAGTAAGCACACCTTGCATAATATAAGCCGCTAAAATCGCAAACCACACCCCATTAAGCCCTAACTTGCTTATATCAGATAAAATAAAGGCTAATGGAATTTGCACCAGCCACAAAGAAATAAAAGTAATGATCATGGGAGCCACAGTATCAGCTGCTCCAGCCAAGGCCCGGCTTAAAACCACGCCAATTGCTACAAATAAATATCCCCAGGTGGTAATGCGAAAATAGCTGGTCCCAATCGCAACAACCGTCGGATCATTATTAAAAAAAGCAATTACTTGCGGCGCAAACACAACAAACCAAGTGCCAATGACAACTAGAAAAGCAGCATAATAGAATACCGCGGCCCAGGCCGAAGCCCGCGCCCGGTCTGGTTTTTTTGCTCCCAGATTTTGGCCCATCAAAGTACCGGCTGCCATGGCCAAGGCAAACCCGGGCATCAGCGCCAGCATGTTGAGCCGCATGCCAATGCCATAAGCAGCTAAGGCAGTTGTGCCGAATTTTGAAACCACATAGATCAAGGCAATGCCTACCAAGCCTCGTAAAGTCATTTGCAGCGAGGCTGGCATGCCAATTTTTAAAATTAAAAACATTGTTTTAAGGTCAGATCGGATTTTGCTAAAATGGACCTGGAGCCGTGATCGGCCGTTTAACAATACTTCCAAGGCAATCAACGAGCCAATTCCTTCCGCTATTACCGTAGCTAAAGCAGCGCCATTAACACCCATTTTTGGAAAACCCAGCCAGCCAAAGATCAAGATCGGGTCAAGCACAATATTGATAAGTGTTGAGACCACTAAAATCAACATGGGCGTAGCCGCGTCCCCAGCGCCTTGCAAGACCGCGGAAATCAAGAACATATAAACAATCACAATCACGCCTAAAAATATTATCTGCATATAGCCAGTGCCAATGCTGACAACTGCCGGATCCGCGCCCAAAGCAGTTAAAATTGGCGCAGAAAGAAAATAACCAATGATCGAGAAAAAAAGCGCAGTCCAAAACCCCAAGATTAAAGACTGCATGGCTGCTTTCTCTGCTTTTTGCTTGTTCTTTGCCCCAATAGCCCGCGCTACCACAGCCGTGGTGCCTGCGCCAATACCCATCATCACAAACATTACAATCATCATGATCGAACCGCACATGGCCACAGCGGCAATCGCCACCGGCCCCAGCCTGCCCACCCAAAACATGTCAACCAGGTTAAAAACCGCCTGCATCAGGTTGCTGGTTAAAATAGGAAAAGCCAGGATCCAGAGGTTTTTGGAAATAGAACCAGAGGTCAAGTCTCTTTCTTTTTGGAATTTATTGAATATTTTTTTTAGCATTTGACCGCTATGTTATAATATCATAAAAGATGAAAATATTGTTAAAGTTATTTTTCGTTATCCTGCTGGCGTTCAATGCTTTTGCTTTTCCTTCTCCTGAACTTTCAAAACTTTGGGAAATCCCGCTGGATTCCCTTAAAATAACCACCCTTAAAAACTATAGCGTCGGCAATATTAATGTGGAAGAAATATATTACCAAAGCCGGCAGTATAAGGGCAACTCGGTTAAAATATTTGGTTATTTTTGTTATCCTAAAAATCAATCAAACCTGCCGGCGGTTTTGGTTTGCCATGGCGGCGGCGGATCAGCCAAGCTGCCAGACACCCTCTACTGGGCTAATAATGGCTACGCTGTTTTAAGCGTTGACCTGCCTGGCAAAGGCCAGCAAAGAAGCTTATCCAGGTCAACCGGCCCCAACATGACAGTCCCAAATCTACTGCGCACCAGTCCGGACTTAACTGATAATTATTTAGTGCACGCGGTAGCCGCGGTAAGGAATGGGATTACTTTTTTAAGCCAAAGAAAACAGGTTGATCCCCAGAATATTGGGATGATTGGGCTGTCTTGGGGAGGCGTAATAACCCTGTTAACCAATGGACAGGAAAAAAGGCTTAAAACCGCTGTTAATGTATTTGGCTCTGGTTATATTTATGAAAGCTCCACCTGGCAGCGCCGTTTTGACGCTAAAACCAAGGCAGAATTACTCGCCTGGGACACTTTTATTGACCCAAACAGCTTTTTAAAAAGCCAGCAAGCCCCGATCCTTTTTATCACAGGCACAAACGACCATTGTTATTACTTGCCAACCTTTCAAAAGACTTTTTGTGAAACAACCCAGGAAAAACAACTGCTGTTGATTCCCAATTTAAAGCATAAATTCCCTGCTGACATTCGCAGTATTGCCAAAAACTGGATGGACGCAAAATTAAGATCAGCGGGAGTTTTTCCACAAATCCAAAATCTCCCTATATACACCAAAGGCAATGAAAAAATAATTGTTCCGGTAACCGCCACCCCTACAGATAAAATAAAAGAAGTAAAACTATATTATGCTCAAGGCGTGTCAAGGGGCTGGACCATTAAACAGTGGCAAAGCCTTGAACCATATTACCAGGACGGGACATATTCTTTTACTGTCCCCAGGGAACTAATAAAGCCGGAGATCGTATTTTTTGTTAATGCTAAAGACATTAACGGTTCAGTGGTTTCAACCCCGGTTAGGTCGTTGTTTAATATTGTGATGCCGGAAAACCCAAACACTTTTGCAGTCAGCGCGCCTTTAAGGCAAATTGACGCGCTGGAAGGGCCAATCCAGTTTTTTGGCAATGCGGTTACGCCGGATTTATCAAAAGTGTATTTTTCCGAAGCAGACAAAACTTACCAGATTTTTACCCTTAACTAACGCATAAACGGCGGCAGTTCAATATGCTCTTTGCTGCTTAAGCTTTGCTTGGTTGCTATCCTTGGCCGCAAGAAAGGCAATTCTTCTTTTTCTTTTTTCAAAGAAGGCTTAAAGCCGGTAGCAATTACAGTAACAGTAAGGTCGCCTTGCAGTTTTTCATCAATCACCGCGCCAAAAATAATATTAGCGTCTGGATCAACCGCGTTATAAATCACTTCAGCTGCTTCATTAACTTCATAAAGGGTTAAGTCAGAGCCGCCAGTCACATTAAAGATAACTCCCTTGGCTCCGGTAATGGTTTCTTCGAGTAAAGGAGAAGAAATAGCTGCTTCAGCTGCTTCCACTGCCCTGTTTTCGCCTGAGGCAGTGCCAATGCCCATCATGGCAGAACCAGCTTCATACATAATAGTACGCACGTCGGCAAAGTCCAGGTTAATTAAGCCTGGAACAGTAATTAGATCTGAAATGCCTTTTACGCCCTGGCGCAGGACATCGTCTGCCACTTTAAAAGCCTCGATAATCGAGGTTTTTCTTTCCACCACATGCAGTAATTTATCATTAGGGATAACAATCAATGCATCAACTTTTTCTTTTAACATGGCCACGCCGGTTTCTGCCTGGGAAATCCGGACCGGCCCCTCAAAACGAAATGGCTTAGTGACCACGCCAACTGTTAAACAACCCATTTCTTTGGCTACTTCTGCAATTATAGGAGACGCACCTGTGCCTGTGCCGCCGCCCATCCCGGCAGTTAAGAAAATCATGTCTGCGCCATCCAAAGCTTGCTTGATCTCTTCTTTGGACTCGCCAGCTGCCCGCTGGCCTATATCAGGATTGGCGCCTGCGCCCAAACCCTTGGTAAGCTTTGTGCCAATTTGCAGTTTGTGGTCTGCTAAAGAGACGTTGAGCGCCTGGGCATCAGTATTAACTCCCCAAAATTCAACCCCTTTGACTCCGCTGCCAATCATACGGTTTACCGCGTTGGTACCGCCGCCGCCAACCCCAAAAACCTTTATGGTTGCAAAGGTCTGCCCATTCTTCTCGTTCATCATCATGATTTTTATTCTCCTTTGTCCTCTTTTCTAGGACATCGAAAGATTAAAGATATTGTAGCACAGTTTGGCCTTAATGCAACCTAAACTAAAATTCCAAACAGCAAATAACAAACAGCAAACAATCCCAAAATTACAATAATCAATGTTTTAAATTTGACATTTAGAGTTTTGGAATTGTTTGTTGTTTGGGATTTGTTATTTGTTGTTTATTATTTATATTTAATCACGGGAAAATCAGGATACCTGACATCAATATACTCCACTTTACTCCACTTACCGGCAACCTGAGTCAGCAAAGCCTCAAACACTGCCATTTTTTTGGCCATTTTGCGCTCAT
>Ga0172371_10009527_pt1 | contig 13317 bp, 16 predicted proteins | sample Lak12m_FD_114543 | JGI IMG/M metagenome (GOLD analysis project Ga0172371, IMG submission 114543) | Freshwater microbial communities from Kabuno Bay, South-Kivu, Congo - kab_022012_12m | ecosystem: Environmental > Aquatic > Freshwater > Lake | place: Democratic Republic of the Congo: South-Kivu... | reverse complement strand
GGGCTTCGAGCGGCCGCCTGGGCCGACGCTCCCGGGGATCCCGCGGCGGAGGCGGCCCACGCCGCGGCGCATCGCTCGACCGCCTCCTGGCCGGCGGTGGCCGCCCTGGCTCTCGAACGGGGAGATCCGGCGACGTCGGTGACCTTCGTTTCGGTGGCAGCGACCACGGCTTCGATCGCGGCCGGCGTCCTGGGTGCGCAGCCCGGGGTGGCCGACGCCTCGCAATTGGAGCAGGTGGCGCAGGTGGTAGGGGGGCGGCGCATCGACCTGCTGCTGCTTTCCATCGGAGGCAACGACATCGGCTTTGCTCGCATCGTGCGCGGCCTGGTGGACGCCGACCGCCTGGCCGATCCGGTGTGTTACGGCACGGACCTGGAGAACATCTGGGCGGCAGCACAGGATGGCGACTGGGGCCGGGGCTCCGCCCTGCGGCTCTCCCTGCCTTGGGGCCTGGGGTGCCGCGCCACCAGGACCCCGGGGGGGCCCACGCTCCCCGGGCTGGGCGGGCTGCCGGCGGAGCTCGACCGCCTGGCCGCCGCCGTCGAGGAGGCCCTTCATCCGGGGGCGGTGTTCCTGATGGAGTACCCGGATCCCACCGGGTCGGGGAGCGGAGATGCGCAGTGCCGGGAGATCGTGGGCGATGTCACCCCGCCCTTCGGTTTCCACGAGATCAGCCGTTCCGAACAGGACGAGGGGCTGGCGCGGGTGGTGCAGCCGCTGAACCGGGCTCTGGCAGAAGCCGCGGCGCGGCACGGCTGGACCCTGGTCGGGGGGATTGCCGCCGCCTTCGCCGCCGGGCACGGCTACTGCGCCGCTACCCCTCACTACGCGGGCGGGACTCCCGGAGAAGGCCTGGGGGAGAACATCGATGCCTGGTACCGCCACCCGGCGAGCCAGGAAGCCGGGGACCTGTCGGCCTCAGCCGGGGTCTCCTGGTACCGCACTGCCGGCCAGTCCGTGGCATTGCAGGGCCCGGGCTCGGCCTGGGACACCATGGGAACGCTGCACCCCAACGAACTCGGACAGTTGGCGATGGCCCGCGCCCTGCTGGCGCTGCTATCGCACTAGTCCTTTCGTGTTGGGCGAATGACGAGCCGTCACCACCGTGGGTAGTGGTGTCGCGGCCCGCGACCGCGTAGAGTGGTCAGAGTTCGAGTCGAGGGACCCCATGTACGGAGCCGACGGCGGCAAAGAGCGGTTCGGCCGAGCGCTTCGCGTCGGGGCGCTGGTCGTCTCGCTGCTCGCCCTGGTAGCCGTCGTAGGGCCTCGCCTGGCCTCCTCGGGTGGCGGCGGCGCTCCCTCCTCGACTTCGCTGCCCTCCGGCCCGGAGCCGGAGGCGACCACCACGAGCGGGTCCCCGGCTGAGCCGACGGTCACCGCGGCCCCGGCCACCACGAGCACGAGCCCTGCCGCGAGGTCCACCACGACCACCCTCGCGCCGGGGCCCACCGCGACGCTGCCGGATCAAGGGGAGGTGGACTTGACGCTGGCCGGCCTGCACGCGGGCACTTATGGGCCCTCGCAAGCGGGCTTCTTCGCGGGCGACACCATCGGGTGGCACTTCCGGGTCACCAATCGCGGGGACGAGTACCTGTGGGGGGTGTTCGTGTACCTGGAGCTCTACGGTCCCGTGGCTTGCAGCGCCCGGCGCCTGGCCGTCGGGGAGAGCACCGACTGCTGGGCGGAGACGACGGCGATGGCGGGGGCCAACGAGGCGGACGCCTGGGTGACGGCCTGGACGGCGCTCCGCATGGTCACCGACCGGCTCTCACACCGGATACTGATCCCCGCGACCTGAGCCGATCAGGCCGGGTCATCTCCCGGAGCCGGCGCCGCCTCGATCTTCCAGAGGGAGGTGCCGGTCAGCGCCGCAGCGAGGACCGCGATGGTCCCGGCCGAGGCCAGGTAGACCGCGTTGACCCCGAAGGCCTCGGCCGCGGCCCCACCCAGAGCAGCCCCGACGGGCAGACCCGCCCAGGACAGGGTGCGGGAGGCCGCGATGACCCGCCCGCGCAGCTCGGCGGGGGGCAGTTGCTGGCGCAGGGTGGTGAAAGTCACATTGATGAACGACACCCCGGTCACCGCCAGGCCCGCCGGGAACACGGCGGCCACGGTGGTCCACACCGGGGGCAAAGCGGCGAAGGCCGGGGCGGCGGCGGCGAGAGCGAAGAAGCCGCCTCCCATGGCCAGCAGGCCGACCACGAAGGTCCGGCCGAGGCCGAGGCGGCGGGCCACGGTAGGCGCGGCGATCACGCCGAACGCCCCGAGCAGCGAGTGCCCCCCGAAGAACCAGCCGATGAGGGCTCCCTCATCGAGCCCGAGGCGCTGCTGGCAGAAGAGCACGAGGAGGGCCTCCATGGGCACGAACACGAGGTTGCCCAGGGTCCCGGCCAGGGTGGCGGCGCGCAGCGTCGGCAGGCGCCACAGGCAGGAGAAGCCCTTCTTGAAGGAGGAAAGCCAGGGGTCTCGCGCCGGCAGGGGGCGAGGCCGGATCTCGATGAGAGCGAGGAGGGTGAGGGCGGACACGGCGAACGACGCGGCATCGAGCCCGAAGGCGACGGGGAAGCCGCCGGCCGTCGAGGCGAGGAAGCCGGCCAGCGGGGGGCCGAGGGTCCAGGCCAGCGTGCGGACGAACTGCAGGCGGGAGTTCACCATGACCAGGGCGGTGTCGGTGGCCAGGGCGGGCAGCCACGCCTGCAGCCCCGAGTCGAAAGTGACGGTCAGGCTCCCGACGAGGAAGGCGGCGGCGAAGACCATCCAGACCTCGGCGCTGCCGGCGGCCGCGGCCACCGCCAGGGCCAGGAAGGCAGCCGCTCGGCCCAGGTCGGCGATGATCAGGATGCGGCGCAGGGGCGCGCGATCGAGGAGCACGCCTACGGCGAAACCGAACAGGAGTGTGGGAAGGGTCTCGAGGGCGGTGGTGAGGCCGAGGTCGAGGGCGGAGCCGGTCAACTGGACGATGAAGAGGGGCAGAGCCAGCAGGGCGACGTAGTCGCCGAAGAGAGAGGCCGACTGGCCGCCGAGAACCCACAGGAGGTTGCGACGCGACGCGCCGGCTTCGAAGGACGGGCCGGCGCCGGGGGCGGTCATCGGCGGCGAGGATACCGGGGAGGGGCGTGGGGGGCGGGGAGCCTCCGGCGCGGGCCTTGCCGGGGGCCGCACATGCGGTAGCCTTCAGGATGCCGTGAGCCCCCGGATTGCGCGGGGCGCGGCGACCCGGGGCCGCAGCGGCGGTCCCCCGGCCGGAAAGGGGCGAAGTGGCGAAGGTGAAGGAACTCCCGGGGCTGGTCTCGGAGTTCGTGGATCTGGCCAAAGAGTATGTGCGGCAGCGCACGGTGGAGCCGGCCAAGGCCCTGGGCCGGGCCGCCGGCCTCGGCTTCGCCGCCGCCTTCCTCTTCGCCCTCGCGGCTCTGTTCCTGGCGGTGGCGGGGATGCGGCTGATCGTGGCGGCCCTGCCCGACGGCCAGATCTGGAGCGGCTTCGGCTACGTGCTGTCGTTCATCGGACTGCTGGCGGTCACCGGCCTCGTGGCCTGGAGGGCGTTCAAATGAGAGTCGAGAAGGCCGACCTCGAAGCCAAACTGCGCGAGATCCAGGGAGTGGTGGACGAGTCCAAGTCGGCCACGACGGGGATGGTGGTGGCGGCAGTGGTGGTGGTGGTCGCCATCGCCCTGTTCTTCCTGCTCGGCAAGCGCCGGGGGAAGAAGGGCAGCGCCCGGGTCGAGGTCTTCCGGCTGGGCTAAGGCCGCTCCGGCCTGCCGTGGGCGGGTCGTCTACTCGGCTTCGGGCTCCTGATCGCGGCCGAGCAGCCGGATCCGGAGGGCCTCGCGGGGCCGCAGGGTGCGGGCGAAGAGAAGCTCCCGGTTCGGCCGCCGCCGGCGGCGCATCCAGCCCAGGAGCAACAGCGCGGTCCCCAGCCCGGCCAGGCCGGGGTTGCCGCGGCGAGCCCCGCCGGCCAGGGCCCGGGCTCCGGTGCGAAGCAGGTCCATGGCGGCGATGTTAGGGCCCACATGAGCGGGAGGCGCCCCCGTCACTTGCTCGTCCTAGAGTGGCGCCGTGTTCCGGCACCGTGAGCGCATGGTCAAAATCCTCGGGGTGATCCTGGCAGTCATGCTGCTGCTCTCGTTCACCCTTCCCCTCCTGCTCTCCGGCCGGTGAGCACCCCCTTTCGCCCCGGCGATGTGTGCCTACTGGTCGATGGGAAGGGCCGGCACTATCTGCTGGACCTGGACCCGGCCGGGGTCTTCCACTACCACGTCGGAGTCCTGGCGCACCGTGAGATCATCGGCGCGGCCGAGGGAACGGTCTTCCGCTCCTCGGGCGACGGGCGCCTGCTGGCACTGCGGCCGCGCCTGGCCGACTACATCCTGGCCATGAAGCGCGGCGCCCAGGTGGTGTATCCCAAGGACATCGGTCCGCTGCTGCACTGGGGCGACATCGGGGACGGGATGACGGTGCTCGAGGCGGGCACGGGATCGGGAGCGCTGACCATGGCGCTGGTGCGTGCGGTGGGCCCGGCGGGGCGCGTGGTGAGCGTCGAGGAGAGGCCGGACCATGCCGCCGGGGCGCGGGCGGCCATAGCCAGGTTCTTCGGAGGGATCCCCGCCAACCTCGACCTGCGGCTGGGGCGAGTGGAGGATTCCGTCGCCGAGGTCGGGCCCGACCGTCTGGTCCTCGACCTGCCGGAGCCGTGGGGAGTGGTGGGGCCCGCCGTCGCCGGGCTGGCCGAGGGCGGGATCCTCACGTCCTACGTGCCGACGGTGCCCCAGGTCCAGCACCTCCACGACAAACTGCGCCGGTCGCACCGCTTCATGGAGCCGTTCACCTTCGAGGTCCTGTTCCGCGAATGGGTGGCCGAGGGGCGCTCGGTCAGGCCGGCGAGCCAAATGGTCGGGCACACCGGCTTCATCACCGTAGCCCGCAAGGTCGCTCCCGGCGGGATCTCCGACGCGGCCGCGGCTGCGCCGACGAAAGAGGGGCCCCGCTAGCCGCGAGGCCCCTCTTCAGACGCGGCGGGCGCCTACTCCTCGATGAAGATGCACTCGCCGGGGCATTCCTCGGCAGACTGGCGAGTGGCGTCCTCGGAGCCGCCCGGTACCTGGGCCTTGCCTTCGGCCCCCTGGGCGTTGCCCTTGGCGGCGGCGAAGACCTTGTCGCCCTCCTTGACGTAGGCGAGACCGTCGTCCAGCAGGACGAAGACGTCGGGGGCAATCTCCTCGCACAGGCCGTCGCCGGTGCAGAGGTCCTGGTCGATCCAGACCTTCATCGTTTCCCTCTGTTCGTTGGGACCGGGGCGATTGTACCGGGCGAGCCGTCGCTCCCGAACCCGGCGAGGCTCGGGACCGGCGTCGACGCCGGGGGAGCAAGAGGGGCCGCCGTATACTCTCCGCCGGCCCACCAGGAGGAGCCGTGACCGCCGACCAGCGCTCCGGCGACGAGCTGGCGCAGACGATCAGGATGCTGGAGGAGGAGATCGCCATCCTGCGGCGGCGCCTCCAGGATGCCCCGCGCCGGGTGCGTGTCCTCGAAGAGCGGCTGCTCGAAGCCAAAGGCCGTCTCGCCCAGGCGGTGTCGCAGAACGAGCGGCTCTCCGCGGCCCTCGAGGAAACCCGCCAGCAACTCGCCTTGCTCCGCACCGAAGTCGAGAAGCTGACTGCGCCCCCCAACTCCTTCGGCATCGTCGAGCGGATCAATTCCGACGGGACGGTGGATGTGATCACCGGGGGGCGCAAGCTGCGGGTGGGAGTGCAGCCCGCCGTCGAGGTCAAGGAACTGGAGCGGGGCCAGGAAGTGCTGCTCAACGAGGCGATGAACGTGGTGGAGGCCCGGGCGTTCGACCCCGCCGGGGAAGTGGCCACCGTCAAAGAGGTGATGGCGGACGGCCGGGTCATCGTGGTGGGACCGGCCGATGAGGAGCGGGTGGTGGGCCTGGCCGGGCCGATGCTGGAAGCGGCCCTGCGAGTGGGCGACTCCGTGCGCCTCGACGGGCGGAGCGGGCTGATCCACGAGCGACTGGTGCGGCCGGAGGTCGAGGAGCTCGTGCTGGAGGAGATCCCGGACATCACCTATGAGCAGATCGGAGGCCTCGGCCCGCAGATCGAGACCATCAGGGACGCGGTTGAGCTGCCCTATTTGCAGAAGCACCTCTTCGAGGACTACGGGCTCAGCGCTCCCAAGGGCGTGCTCCTGTACGGCCCGCCCGGTTGCGGCAAGACGCTCATCGCCAAGGCGGTGGCCAACAGCCTCGCCCGCGCCGTGGCTGCCAAGACGGGCTCGGCCGACGCCCGTTCCTACTTCCTCAACGTGAAGGGCCCGGAGCTGCTGAACAAGTACGTCGGGGAGACGGAGCGCCAGATCCGGCTGATCTTCTCCCGAGCCAAGGAGAAGTCCGACGAGGGAGTCCCCGTCATCGTCTTCTTCGACGAGATGGACTCCCTGTTCCGCATCCGGGGCAGCGGGGTGTCGTCGGACGTGGAGCACACGGTGGTGCCGCAACTGCTGTCCGAGCTCGACGGCGTGGAGGGCCTGAAGAACGTCATCGTGATCGGGGCCTCGAACCGGGAGGACCTCATCGACCCGGCGATCCTGCGCCCGGGCCGCCTCGATGTGAAGATCAAGATCGAGCGCCCCAACGAGGCGGCGGCGCGGGAGATCTTCGACATCTACCTGCGGCGCACTCTGCCCTTGCCGGAGGACGAACTGAGCGCCGCCGACGGAGATCGGACGGCGCTGGTGACGGCGATGATCGACCGGGTGATCGACGCCATGTACGCCACCAACGACCAGAACCGGTTCCTGGAGGTCACCTACGCCAGCGGCGACAAGGAGACCCTCTTCTTCCGCGACTTCGCCTCGGGGGCCATGATCGAAAACGTGGTGCGCCGGGCCAAGAAGGCAGCCATCAAGCGGGAGATCGCCGGTGGGCCCCGCGGGGTGGGCACTGCGGACCTGGTGGAGGCGGTGCGGCAGGAATTCAGGGAGCACGAGGACCTGCCCAACACCACCAACCCCGACGACTGGGCTCGCATCTCCGGCAAGAAGGGCGAGCGCATCGTCTACGTGCGGACGCTGGTGGGCGGCGACACGCCGCATCGGGCGATCGAGGCAATCAGCACAGGCCAGTACCTGTGAGTCGCGCCGTCCACAAGGTGCTCGGGACCGAGACCGAGTTCGGGATCAGCGTGCGCGGGCGGCCGGGTTACAACCCGGTGAGCGCGTCGAGCCTGGCGGTAGCGGCGTACGCGGGCCCGGGACGGGTCCGGTGGTCCTACGACGACGAGACTCCGGGGCGAGACGCCCGCGGCTTCGGGTCGGCCGGGGCCGACTTCGACACCGGAATGCTCAACGCCGTCCTGCCCAACGGCGCCCGGCTGTACGTAGACCATGCCCACCCCGAGTTCTCGACGCCCGAGTGCTTCGACCCTCTTGAGGCGGCCCTCTACGACAAGGCGGGAGAGGTGATCCTGGCCCGGGCCGCCGCCGCCGCCCAGAGCGCCCTTGGCCCGGCCGAGCGCCTGCTGATCTACAAGAACAACAGCGACGGGAAGGGCAACTCCTACGGCGCCCACGAGAACTACCTCATGGCCCGGGCGGTGCCCTTCGGCGAGATCGTCACCCACCTGACCGCATTCCTCGTCACCCGGCAGGTGTTCACCGGGGCGGGAAAGGTGGGGAGCGAGAACGGGCGCCCCGCCGTGGCCTTCCAATTGAGCCAGCGCGCCGACTTCTTCGAGGAGGAGGTCGGCCTGGAGACGACCCTGAAGCGGCCGATCATCAACACCCGCGATGAGCCCCACGCCGACCCGGGGGCCTACCGCCGGCTCCACGTCATCCCCGGCGACGCCAACCTGTCGGAGAAGCAGATCCTGCTGAAGCTGGGCAGCACCGCCCTGTTGCTGGCAGCGCTCGAGGCCGGGGCTCTGGGGGAGGCGCTGGTCCTCGAGGACCCCGTCCGGGAGATGTGGCGGGTGAGCCACGACGCAGGGCTGCGGCGGACCGTGCGGCTCGCCGGCGGCAGAACCGTCTCACCCCTGGACCTCCAGCGGGAGTACCTGGAGCGGGTCGCCGCCTACGCCGCCGCGGTCGAAGTCGGGCCGGTGGAGGCGCGGGTGCTCGCCCTGTGGGGAGAGACCCTGGATGCGCTGGAGCGAGACCCGGCTTCCACTTCGGGGTACCTGGACTGGGCGGCCAAGCTGCGCCTGATCGAGGAGTTTCGCACCCGCGACGGCCTTCCCTGGTCGCATCCCAAGCTGCGTCTCCTCGACCTCCAGTACCACGATGTGGCCCCGGAGCGCAGCCTGCATCGGCGGCTGGTGGCCGCGGGGCGGATGGACCGGCTGTTCAGCGATGCCGAGGTGGAGCGGGCTTGCGCCGAGCCGCCGGAGCGGACCCGGGCGTACTTCCGGGGGCGCGCCGTGGAGCGCTTCGGGGACGCCGTCGTGGCCGCCAACTGGGAATCGCTGATCGTCGACATCGGGGAGGCTGCCCTGGTGCGGGTGCCTATGATGGACCCGCTGCGCGGGGGCCGGGAGCGCGTGGCCCACCTCATCGACGGGTGCGCCTCGGCCGCCGATCTGATCCGAGCCCTCGGAGGAGCCAATGGCCGAACAGGAACGCAAGCAACCCCGCCGGACCGGGCCCTCTGAGCAGGAAGCCCAGGAGGCCGCGGCCCCGCAGGGGCTGGGCGGCGAGCTGACGGAGCGGATCGACGGCCTGCTCGACGAGATCGACTCGGTGCTCGAGGAGAACGCCGAGGAGTTCGTCAAGAACTACGTACAAAAGGGGGGCCAGTGATCGACGAGGGGCGCTCCGGGCTGCCCTGGGATCCGGTGGTCCCCGCCGCCAGCTTCAGCGCCCTGCTGCGGACGCGCGGCCTGGGGCCCCGCTGGTCCCTCCCGGCCGAGGGTGGGCCGCTGGAGGCCCCCGAAGCCACCACGGTCCTCGCCTTCCGGTACGCCGACGGGGTGCTGATGGCCGGCGATCGGCGGGCCACGGCGGGCAACGTGATCGCTCACCGCAGCCTGCAGAAGGTGTTCCCCGCCGACACCCTCTCGGCGGTGGCCATCTCGGGAGTGGCCGGGATTGCCATCGAGCTCATCCGCTTGTTCCAGACCGAGTTGGAGCACTACGAGAAGCTCGAGGGGAGCCGCCTCAGCCTGGAGGGCAAGGCCAATCACCTCGCGGCCATGGTTCGGGCCCAGCTGCCCATGGCGTTCCAGGGTCTCGTGGTCGTCCCCCTCTTCTGCGGTTTCGACGAGGTGGTGGGACGCGGCCGGCTGTACAGCTACGACGTCGTCGGGGGCCGCTACGAGGAGACCGACTTCACCGCGACGGGATCCGGTGGCCCGTACGCCAAGGCCCACCTCCGGGGGGCCTTCCGTGAGGGGCTCAGCGAAGAAGAGGCGCTCGGCGTGGCGGTGGAGGCCCTGGTGGCGGCGGCCGAAGAGGACTCGGCCACCGGAGGGCCCGACCTGCAGAGGGGCATCTACCCCAACGTCGTGGTGATCTCGGCGCAGGGGTTCCGCGGGCTGGGCGAGGAGCGGGTTGCCGCTGCCGCCCGGCGGGCGATGGGGGAGGCGCGATGACCGTCCCGTTCTACGTCCCGCCCGAGCAGCTCATGAAGGACCGGGCCGAGTATGCCCGCAAGGGCATCGCCCGGGGCAAGTCCATCGCCGCGGTCGAGTACGCCGACGGCATCCTGCTGGTGGCCGAGAACCCCAGCGGCACCCTGCACAAGATCGGGGAGATCTACGACCGGATCGCTTTCGCCGGGGCCGGCAAGTACAGCGAGTTCGAGGCGCTGCGCGTGGCCGGGATCCGCCACGCCGACCTGAAGGGCTACTCCTACGCCCGCACCGATGTCACCGCCAAGTCGCTGGCCAATGCCTACTCCCACGCCCTGGGGCAGATCTTCACGCAGGAGGTGAAGCCCTACGAGGTGGGCATCATGCTCGCCGAGGTGGGCGACACCACCGCCGGCAACCTCCTGTTCAAGATCACCTACGACGGCACCCTGTCGGCGGAGGATCACGTGGCCGTCATCGGCGGGCAGGAGGAGCAACTCGCCGCGCTGCTCCGGCAGAGCTACCGGCTCGACGCGCCGCTGGCCGAGGCAGTGCAATGGGCGGTCGCCGCTTTCCAGACCGCAGGGGGCCGCACCTTCGAGCTCACCGAGTGGGAGGCGGCGGTGGTCGACCGGACCCTGGGCCGGAGGGCCTTCCGCCGCTTGGCGGCGTCCGAGATGGCCGGCGCCTAGACGAGGCAGGCGAGGCCTCGGCGCGGAGCCGGTGGCGAATCAGCGGCCTTCCTGCGGGCCCAGGTCCCCGATGACGTCCTGAGCATCCTGCAGCTCGGATGCGGGGACCCATACCTGGGTGGCGGCCATGCTCCCGACGGTGAGCCGGTAGGGGCCGAGCGACTCGCCGCGCAGCTGGGAGTCGATCCCCGCCGAGCGGAGCAGGGCGGCGCACAGCTCGGCGGCCGCCGGATCTGCCAGCGTCGCCAGGAGCACGAAGGGCCCGGGGGCAGGAGAAGTCACGAAGGGCATGGTACCGGTGGGCCGGCCGCACCCCAGGGTCCGGTGTTGGGGGACGAGACGGGCCCGAAGCGGCGGCGCCCGGGTACGCTGCCCGCCGTGGAGCGGCGCATCGTGGGCGTGGAGAACGAGTACGGGGTGACCTGCACCCTGCGGGGCCAGCGCCGCCTGTCGCCCGACGAGGTGGCCCGCTACCTCTTCCGGCGGGTGGTGTCGTGGGGCCGCTCCTCGAATGTGTTCCTCGAAAACGGGGCTCGGCTCTACCTCGACGTGGGGAGCCACCCGGAGTACGCCACGCCCGAGTGCGACAGCCTGTACGAACTGGTGGCGCACGACAAGGCGGGGGAGCGGGTGCTGGAGGGGCTGCTGCAGTCCGCCGAGCAACGCCTGGAGGAGGAGGGGATCCGGGGCCAGATCCACCTCTTCAAGAACAACACCGACTCGGCGGGCAACTCCTACGGGTGCCACGAGAACTACCTGGTGGCCCGGCAGGGCGATTTCCAGCAGGTGCTCGACACGCTGATCCCCTTCTTCGTGACCCGGCAGGTGTTCGCCGGGTCCGGCAAGATCCTGCACACCTCGCGCGGCGCGGTGTTCTGCATGGCGCAGCGGGCGGAGCACATCTGGGAGGGGGTCTCCTCGGCCACCACCCGGAGCCGGCCGATCATCAACACCCGGGACGAGCCCCATGCCGACGCCGAGCGCTACCGGCGGCTGCACGTCATCGCCGGGGACTCGAACATGAGCGAGTACGCCACCTATGCCAAGGTGGGGAGCACCCTCGCCCTGCTCCAGATGCTGGAGGAAGGGGTGGTCTTCCGCGACCTGACGCTGGAGAACCCCATCCGGGCCCTGCGCGAGATCAGCCACGATCTCACCTGTCGGCGACGGGTGCGGCTGGGCAACGGGCGGGAGCTCTCCGCTCTGGACATCCAGTGGGAGTACCTCGAGCGCGTGCTGCGCTACTCCCGCAGCCACCCCTTCCCGCCGCAGGTGGACTCGGCGGTGGGCATGTGGGAGCACCTGCTCACCGGGCTGGAGAAGGATCCGCTGTCGCTGCGGCGGGAATGCGACTGGGTGGCCAAGTACCACCTCGTCGAGGAGTACCGGGCGGGACGGCGGCTGGAACTGGCCGACTCGCGGGTGGCCCTGCTCGATCTGGCGTATCACGACGTGAGCCGCGAGCGGAGCCTCTACTACCTGCTGGAACGGCGCGGCCTCATGGATCGCGTCGTGACCGACGAGGATGTGGAGCGGGCGTTGGTCAACCCGCCGCAGACCACCCGGGCCCGCCTACGCGGCGAGTTCATCAAGGCGGCCAAGGCTCGCGGTCGGGACTTCACGGTCGACTGGGTGCACTTGAAGCTGAACGACCAGGCGCAGCGAACCGTGCTGTGCAAAGACCCCTTCTGGGCCTTCGACGAGCGGGTCGATCGCCTCATCGCCGGGCTCTGAGACCGGGGGGCCTTCACGCCGGCGACGGCGCCGGATACAGTCGGGGGGATGCAGCGCGTCATCGAGCGCCTCCTGAACCTGCTGGCCTTCCTGCTCGACGCCGGGCGCCCCGTCACCGCCGACGAGATCCGCCACACCGTGGCGGGCTACGGGCAGGAGGGTGATGAGGCCTTCCGCCGCGCCTTCGAGCGAGACAAAGACCTGCTTCGGCAGCTGGGGGTGCCGCTCCGTCTGGCCCCGACCGACGCCTGGGAGGTCGAGCAGGGCTACGTGGTGCGCGGCGAGGAGTACGCCCTCCCCGATCCGGGCCTGACCGACGAGGAGCGAGCCGCCCTGTGGCTCGCCGCCCAGGTGGTGCGGATGGGCGGCCAGGCCCCCGACCCGGGCGTCCTGTTCAAACTGGGCGGGGCGGCACCGGCCTTCTCCGGGGCGCCGCTGGGCGCCGACATAGGTGGGGCCGCCGAGGCCCTGCCCGACCTGTTCACTGCGGTGGTGGAGGCCCGGCTGGTGGAGTTCGACTATCGCGGCCGCTTGCGCCGGGTGCGCCCCTTCGGCCTGGTGCACCGGCGGGGGCACTGGTACCTGGTGGGACCGCAGACCAAGGAGGCCGAGGCCCGCGCCTTCCGCGTCGACCGCATCAGCAACCTGCGGGTCGGCTCCCGGCCCGGCGCCTTCACCCGCCCGGCGGGCTTCCGCGCCGCTGCCGCCGTGCCGGAGGCCCCTTGGGATGCCGGTGACGAGGGCGTGGCGGTCACAGTCCGCTTCGACCCCTCCATAGCGTGGTGGGCCCGGCGGCAACTCCCCGCCGGGGCAGCGGTCGACGACGAGCCCGGCGGCGGGCTCCTCGCCCGCTTCACGGTGGCTTCCGTGGAGCCGTTCATCGGCTGGATGGTCGGGTTCGAGGCGGCGGCCGAAGTGGTGGCGCCGCCCGAGATCCGGGATGCCGTGCTGGCCCATGTGGGTGAGCCGTGAGCCGGGAGCGCACCGCCTCGCGCCTTTCCCGGCTCCTCGGCATGCTGCCCTGGGTCATCGCCCATCCGGGGGCCGAGGTGAAGGAGGTGTGCGCCCGGTTCGGCTACACGCGCCCGGAGTTGGCGCGCGACCTGGCGGCGGTGTTCGTGAGCGGGCTTCCCGGGTATGGGCCGGGCGACCTCATGGTCGGGTACATCGACGGCGACGAAGTGGTGGTCGACCTGGCCGACTACTTCGCTCACCCGGTGCGCCTCACTCCCGCCGAGGGCCTGGCCCTGCTGGCGGCGGGCATGGCCCTCGTTTCCTCGGGAGCAGCCCCGGCAGCGCTGCACAGCGCCGTGGCGAAGCTGGGGAGCG
>Ga0172371_10009526_pt1 | contig 13317 bp, 10 predicted proteins | sample Lak12m_FD_114543 | JGI IMG/M metagenome (GOLD analysis project Ga0172371, IMG submission 114543) | Freshwater microbial communities from Kabuno Bay, South-Kivu, Congo - kab_022012_12m | ecosystem: Environmental > Aquatic > Freshwater > Lake | place: Democratic Republic of the Congo: South-Kivu... | reverse complement strand
TGAATGCCGCCGCTTGCTCGTGAGTGAGTTTGGCGATGGCGGGGATGATATTGCCCCGGGTGATGATGAACAGGTTGTCGACCCGTTCGGCGTTGATCTGGTCGCCTGCGTGCATAAAGTCGCGGCGCTCGATCACGGCGCGGCCATTCGAGGTTCGCTCCAGGTTGGAGAAGTCCAAGCCGCCGTCCGACTCGACATAGACGTTCTCCAGAAACGTCTCCTTCTGCAAGCAACCGTAATAAGCCTCCATCTGGTCGCCCGGATTGAGGCAATCGGTCTTGACGAAAAGCCCGCCCCCCTCGAAGCCGCGAAACTGGCCGTCGCGGCGCAGGACTCCGCCGTCGTCTTGCAGCAGCCAAGAACGCTCGCGCCCCTTGCGGGCCAAGATCCGACAAGTCGTACTCGTTTTCCCGTTCGCGCTCAGGGCGACGAATAGCGAGTAGGTGGTAAGATAGGGGCCGTGGGCCGCCTCCAGCGTATCCTTGCGGCAACCCGCGTGGAGAAAGATCGCGTCGCCTTGGCGTTTGGTGCGATAATCCTCGCCGGCAAACACACCCTTTTTCCATTCGCCGAAATAGTTGCTATTTCGGACCACCTTGACCAGCCGCCCATCGCGACCGTGGGCAAGACGGATGGTGATGTCCTTTTCAGGGAGCGGTTTCCCTTTGTTCTTCTCGTGCCCCTCATCGAAGAACATGATGACCTGATAGGTCGGGTCGGAGGTCAAAGCCGGCTTGAACAGTTTGAGTCCCCCGTAGGCGACGTGGGCAAACCGGCGCGGCACGATCAGCCGGGCCGTGATCCGCTCGCTCCCGTCCCCCACCTGCACGTCGATCGAGACCAGAGGTTCCGTCGCCAACACCCGCGTCGCCTGTTCCAGAAGTTCGTATTCGGCTTGGCCAAACGACGCATCCACGTTGTTTTTCGTGAACCTTGCGGCCCGAGATGTCGGTTCCGATTCCGCGACAATACTTCCGTACTTGGTCGCGCGGACCTCCGGCTCGTCCAAGGCCATTCGGCGCAGCCGCGCGGCATCCGGATTGCGAGTCAAGGCGCCGTGCTTCTGAGCGGATTCAAAAATGGTCCTGGCCGCCTGCTGGAATTCCTCGAACATGGGAAAGTCGGACGGTCCGCGGTCGCACATCTGCCCAGAAGCGGAATTGCTCATGTAGTGACTCCTGTTGGGGATCGAGGTTTTGCCTTGCTTATCGTTCGCTCCGGCCGCTGGTCAGCCTGTTTGATCGGGTCACGCGCGGGGCTCCAGCACTGCGGCATCCGGCTAGATCGCATGGACTTCGGGGTCAGGTATTCGCGAAGCCCGCGAGTTGTCTACATTCGCGGAGCCCACGCCGCGACTTCGACGGCCATCGGTTGCGCGGTGCGTCTGATCAGACCCTCTCGGGCGAGGACCCTAGCTGGATTCATGCTCAAACCACACAAACGCCCGCCCAGCACGCGCAGAGAGCCAAGCAGCCTGCCCGCCATCGCACCGGGCGACCAAGATGCGTCATGCGCTGGCGACAGGCAGTGTTTCTGCGGCCACCAAGCCGCCGTTCGCAGCACGCGAGAAAGGATCAAGTTCATCAAGGACTTCCTCTCGAAAGACGTCAATGCCTGCCGGCGCATCAATTCCGACGCGCACACGCTTGCCCTGGATTCCAAGAACGGTGAGGGTAACGTCGAATTGGGGAAGGACAATCCGTCGACCAAGCTTTCGACTCAACACTAACATGTCGCCGCCCCCGGCATTCGTACCCCTGCCCCAAGAATCCCGACACGCAATTGCTGTACCAGGATACGAGATTGCGCCGACTCGACTGTTCCCTATCGCCCGCGTGGCCAATCCTGACCCTGATCCCGTCTGATCGGACGGCCTCCACGTGCAGGATCTGAGGGATTGGACCCTGGATGGCGATGTGATAGCTGCGACCCGGCAGGGCCGGGCATGCGGAGAACTCAAATCCGCGGTTTCGATTCCCAATCTGTCCGAGGTCACGACTGGAACGGATCTGCAGTATTTTGCAGATGTCTGCAGACTGCTGTGAAGCTGCCCTTTTGCCGACGCCCCGAGGTCAATCTCGTGCTCGAAGGCAGGCCCACACGTAACTGCCAACCAATCCTTCAATTACAGCTTTTCTTGCGCTTCCCGGTCGAAAGACGGCACGTTCTTTGCAACGGGAAATGGCGGACGCGGGTCCCGCGTGCTCGGTTGGTACTTGGCCCCAGTCGTCAGGAGGTTGTCGCGAGTGGCAATGACCAATGTGATCGACAGGTCCGTCGAACTCGCGCGGGTCTTCCCACCCGAAGCAATCGTGGTGGGGCTGGGAAACGTGTCGAAGTCGGCATTGATTGCAGCGCTCGTTCGTCGCTTGGTCAGCCTCGGTCATATCTCCGACCGAGAAGAGGGAAGTTTGACGAAAGCGATTATGACGCGGGAAAAGCTCGGGACGACCGCGTTGGGAAATGGCGTCGCGTTCCCTCACGTCCGAACGCATTTGACAAGAAAGCTGCTGGGAGTATTGGGGCTGGAGCGTGGTGGGATCTCATTCGATGCGCTCGATGGATCGCCCGTCTACGGCGTCTTTCTGCTCGTGGCGCCGGAAGACGTGACGAAGCAGTATTTTGACGTTTTGGGAAGGATTACGGCGATTGGAAAGGACAAGACCTTACGCCTGCAGCTGCGCGGTTGCCGCACCGCCGAGGCGGCGCACCGGTTCCTCCGTCAGCTGGATGCAGAGTAGCGGACAGCAGAGGCCGAATCCGACTCGCGCGCCCCCCCAGCATGTTCAGGAGTGATGGTACGCTCCTGCCTGTGGACCACGCTAACCAAAAGGTGCTCATGTGAATCGAAGGAAGCCTAGGACACCGCCAAGTCCGCCGACCGACGCCCCAAGATCCAGAGTCGATGCTCCTGAAGGGAAGACGGCAGAAGATGAATTCAGCGAGGCCCAGGACGAAAATGCGCATGCTCGGGAAGTGGAAGATGGGCCACATAGCAATCCGCGGTTCTTGATTCACTTCTTGGGGTAGCGACGGAACGATGGCTACTCAGACGCCAAACTTCGGCGGTTGATGCAGCAACTGCGAAAGACACCGCTCCGTCACGTCGGACGCGGGAATCAGTGGAGGTAGCCCCAACAAGGGAGTATTGGCGATGCAATTAACGACTGCCGACGTGGCCAAGATGTTTGGTGTCTCTGCCAACGCTGTCGCGCGCTGGGTGCAGGACCAGAACCTGCCGGCCTCCGAGATCAACTCGCAGTATCGATTCAACCGGGAAGAACTGCTGGAATGGGCCACGATCCACAAGTTGGCGATCCCAGCCGCAATCCTGAAGCCCAGCGGGGGAGGCCAACCGGCCGAGCCGAGTCTTGCCGATGCGCTGGTTGTCGGAGGCGTAGCCTATGGAGTTGCTGGTGCCGATCGAGCCGAATTGCTGCAAGCCGCATTGCAGGGCCTGCCGGTGCCGGAGGACGCCGATCGGGAGGTGTTGTTGAGTCTGTTTCTCGCACGTGAACGGCTGGGCACGACGGCCGTTGGCGACGGGGTAGCGATCCCGCATCCACGTTGTCCGCTGGTCTTGGCTGTGCCCCGCTCCGCGGTGCGGCTGTGCTTTCTCGCCCAACCCCACGACTTTGGTGCCCCGGATGGCAAGCCGGTCGACACGCTGTTTCTGATCGTCTCCCGCACGGTCCACGAGCATCTCAAACTGCTGGCCAGTCTGGCCAGAGCCCTGCGCAGCGAAGCGTTCCGTCAAGTGCTGGCGAGGCGTCCGGCACAAGCAGAGCTGGTCGCCGCGTTGCGTCGGGAGGAAGCAGTCCTATGAGTCAATTGCTGCTCGGAGTCTTGGTCTTGATTGGCGGCGGTCTGCTTGCTTTGCTCGTCGGACGGTCGGCCCGCTTGGCCAGCGCCCTTGGGGCCGCGACCGCGGTGGGGGAAGTGCAATCGCCCTCGTGCCCGTGGTGGGCGTCCTGGTTTCGGGGAAGTCGCTGCCCGACTCGTCGTGGGCTTGGAATGTGCCGTTTGGCTCCTTCACCGTCGGTCTGGATCCACTTTCCGCTTGGTTCGCCGCTCCCATTCTGGGACTGGCGATCCTGGCCGCAGTGTACGGCGCGGGATACCTGAGCCACTACGCCGATCACAAGTCGCTGGGACCGCCCTGGCTGTTCTTTAACCTGCTGGTGGCCGCGATGGTGCTGGTCGTGGTGGCGCGCAACGGCATGCTGTTTCTCGTGGCGTGGGAAGGCATGGCCTTGGCGTCGTATTTCCTTGTCACGTTCGAAGACGAACAGAGCCGTGTGCGCGAAGCCGGCCGAATCTATCTGATCGCGTCGCATCTGGGCACCGCCTGTTTGCTCTTGTTCTTTGCGCTGTGCGCTTCGTACGCCGGTTCGCTGGACTTCGCTTCGTTGGCGGGGGCCAAGATGGCGGGCCAGTTGAGCCGCACGCTCGCGGCGGTGCTGTTCTTGCTGGCACTCCTTGGCTTCGGCACGAAGGCCGGCTTCATGCCCCTGCATGTCTGGCTTCCCGAAGCGCATCCCGCGGCGCCCAGCCACGTGTCGGCTTTGATGTCCGGTGTCATGATCAAAACCGGCATTTATGGGATGCTGCGGGCGCTCACGTTCCTGGGCACTCCACCGGCGTGGTGGGCGTGGACGTTGATCGCGATTGGAGTCACTTCGGGCATCTTGGGCGTGCTGTTCGCGGCAGCCCAGCAGGACCTCAAGCGGCTGTTGGCCTACAGCAGCGTCGAGAACGTGGGAGTCATTGCGTTGGGGTTAGGCATCGGCATGCTCGGCGTGAGCCTGGAGATTCCCAGTGTCGCGGCGTTCGGATTCGCCGGCGGGCTGCTGCATGTCCTGAATCATGCGATCTTCAAGGGCTTGCTGTTTTTTGGTGCCGGCGCAGCTCTCCAGGGTGCCGGGACCGGCCGAATGGACCTTTTGGGTGGTTTGGTCAAGCGCATGCCTGCGGCCGCCGCGACCTTTACTGTCGCTGCCGCAGCCGTGTGTGCCCTGCCGCCGTTCAACGGATTCCTCAGCGAATTCCTGATCTTCTCAAGTGCGTTTCAGCGGCCCCTGCTGGCCACGTCGGGCGGCAGCTTGGTGGCGTTGGCGGCGATCGGCAGCTTGGCCCTCATCGGCGGCTTGGCCGCCGCCTGCTTCACGAAGGCATTGGGGATTGTGTTTCTCGGCGAACCCCGCACCAAAGAAGCCGCCGCGGCGCACCCTCCAGGTTGGCTGATGCTGATACCCATGCTCGTGCTAGCCGCCGGTTGTCTGCTCGCCTCGCTGGCGATTCCGCCCCTGTTGGCCGGGCTCGCGCCGGTGCTGGCGGGCGTGCAGCGCCAGCCGGTCGCCGTGATCGCCGAGTGTTTGGCGCCGGCGAGTGACTCGCTATCCGGTGTGCTGACCGTGGGCGGAATCGTGATCGTGCTGACCATCGTCCTGGCCGCAGTGCGGCAGCGGCTGCTGCGGTCGCGGGACGTGCGGATGAGTGTGACTTGGGATTGCGGGTACGCCGCACCGGCGGTTCGCATGCAATATACGTCGACGTCGTATGTCCAGCCGCTGACGGATTTCTTCTCGCTGATCCTGCGGGCCCGCAAGCACATTCGTGAGCCCCGCGGCCTGTTCCCCACGGTCGCCTCCGCGCGCACGCACCATCAGGACATGTTCCTCACGGGTCTGTTCTCGCGATCGTACCGCGGATTCAGTTGGGCCTTGGCCAGGCTGCACTGGCTCCAGCACGGGCGGCTCAATCTTTACGTTCTGTACATCGCTCTGACACTGGTGGGGCTGCTGGCGTGGGAGTTCGGCTTGGGCGAGTTGTTCGACGATTGCGCCGCATGGCTGGCCGCTCGACAAACGATGTTCTTCTAGCGCGGAGTCACATGGTGTCTGATTCTACCCGGCTTTCCAACTTGCTTCCGCTCGCCTTTGCATTGCTGTTCGCGCCGCTGCTGCTGGGCCTGATCAATCGCACGAAGGCGGTCTTCGGCGGACGCTGCGGGCCGCCGATCCTGCAGACCTACTACGACCTCCGCAAGCTGCTCGGCAAAGGCGCCGTGTACAGCCGCACCACGTCATGGGTGTTTCGCGCCGGGCCGATCGTGACGCTCGCGGCGACGCTCGCCGCGGCGCTGGTGGTGCCGTTCGGTCCCTGTGACGCGGCGCTCCATTTCGTCGGCGACTTGGTGTTGTTCGCCTACCTGCTCGGCCTGGCAAGGTTCTTTACGGTGGCGGCGGCCTTGGATACCGGCTCGCCATTTGAGGGGATGGGGGCCAGCCGCGAAGTCTTCTTTTCGGCGCTGGCGGAGCCCGCGCTGCTGTTGGGATTGGTGGCCGTGGCCAAGGCGGCCGTGGGCAGATCCGGCTGGTTCGACTTGACCGGAATGCACCAACACCTCAACGGCGCGCTCTGGCTGGATGCCGGCTTGGTCCTGCTATTTGTGGGGGTGGCTTTGTTTTTCGTCCTGCTGGCCGAGTGCTCTCGAATCCCGGTGGACGATCCCAACACGCATTTGGAGCTGACGATGATCCACGAGGTGATGGTACTGGACCATAGCGGTCCCGACTTCGCCTACATCCTGTATGGGGCGGCGCTCAAACTGTGGCTGTTGTCGACCCTGGTCGTCAGCGTCGTCGTCCCCCGCGTGTCGCCCGTCTGGCTGGACATGCTCATCTCGCTGGCGGGTGTCTTTGCACTGGCCGTCGGGGTGGGCGTGATCGAGTCCAGCATGGCTCGCTTGCGGCTGGTGCGAGTTCCTCAGTTGCTTGTCGGGGCTGCCGTCCTGGCCGTGCTTGCCCTGGTGCTCGAATCTCAAATCTAAGGCCCGCCATCGCAAAGGGCGGGATCAGGGAAGCACGGATATGCCCTCCTCGGTCAGCGAGTTGATTCTGGTAGCGGTGATGCTCACGAACTTGGCTTTGCTGGGTATGGGCCGCCTCCGATCGAGCATCCGGATGGTGGGCCTCCAGGGCATGACGCTGGGCGTGCTCCCCTTGTGTGTCAGCAGCCAAGGGCTGATGTGGCCGCTGGTGGTGATTGCCGTGGGCAGCTTTGCCCTGAAGGGCCTCGTGTTTCCGTGGTGGTTGACGCGGACTTGGCGGGCCACCAATGCCCAGGCGGAGGTTGCACCGATCGTCGGGCCGTCCGCTTCGACGGCGCTGGGGGCCGCCTTGATTGCGTTCTCGTTCTGGATCGGATCGCGATTCCAGCTGCCGCCCAACGTGCCCGTCGTTTCCCGGCTTGCGATGCCGGTGGCCGTGGCCACGCTGCTGAGCGGCTTGTTCGTGATCGTCACGCGGCGGCAAGCATTGATGCAGGTTCTGGGCTACCTGGTCCTGGAGAACGGCATCTTCGTGTTTGGCTTGGCCCTCGCCCACGAAGAGCCGCTCTTGGTCGAGATGGGCATCCTGCTAGACGTCTTTGTGGCCGTGTTCGTGATGGGAATCGCAGTCTTCCACATCGCGCGGGAGTTCGACCACATCGACGTGGAGCGACTGACGGAGTTGCGGGACTGAGAAAGAGGAAACGTTCATGAGCGTGCTGTTGGCTTTGATTCTCACGCCGGCCGTAGCGGGCTGCATCGCCTTTGCGTGGAGTTCGCGCGGAGGCCGGCGCGCGATCCTGCTGCTGGCGGCAGCGTCTCATCTGGCGTTGACCCTCTGGCTGTGGTTCCAGCGTCCGGTTGTGGCGTCGCAGAGTTGGCTGGGCGTGGACGCGATGGGGCTGTTGTTCCTGACCGTCGCGAGCGTGTTGTTTTTCGCGGCCGCCGTCTACAGCCTGGGCTATCTGCACGACGAACAGCAGTCATCGCATGTGGACATCGAAGAGGGGTTCCTGTTCATCAACGAACCCGAGGCCGTGTTTGTCGGTTGCCTATTGCTGTTTCTGGCGTCGATGACGTTGGTGACGCTCAGTCAGCACTTTGGCCTGTTGTGGGTCGGCGTGGAAGCGACCACCCTGGCCACCGCTCCGCTGATCTATTTCCACCGCCATCACCGGTCGCTCGAAGCGACCTGGAAGTACTTGCTGATCTGTTCGGTCGGCATCGCGTTGGCGTTGCTCGGGAATTTCCTGTTGGCCGTCGCGGCCTCTAGTTCCCGGAGCGGCCACGCGGCGCTGATCGTTCTCTGCTTGCAGCAGCAGGCTTCGCACTTGCACGGCCCCTGGTTGCGCGCGGCCTTCCTGTTCTTCCTGGTCGGATACGGGACGAAGATGGGTCTGGCTCCGCTGCACACGTGGTTGCCTGATGCGCACAGCGAATCGCCTTCCCCGGTCTCCGCGCTCTTGTCCGGGGCCTTGCTGAATTGCGCGTTCTTGGGGATTCTGCGGTTGCATCAACTGTGCGTCGCCGCAGGCCAGGGCGATTTCAGCCAGCCGCTACTGATCCTGTTCGGTCTGGCCTCCATGCTGGTGGCCAGTGTGTTCCTCCTGCGGCAGGCGGATTTCAAACGCATGCTGGCCTATTCCAGCGTCGAGCACATGGGCATCCTCGCGCTGGGCGTCGGCCTGGGCGGTGTGGGCGTATTTGGCGCGCTGCTTCACGCGGTCAACCATTCGCTGACCAAAGCGGCTCTGTTCTTGGTCGCCGGCAACATCCTGGCGGCTTATGCCACCAAATCCACGAGCGACGTGCGGGGCATTCGACGGGTTCTGCCAGCCACCGGCATCCTGTGGTTGGCCGGATTCTTGGCCATCACCGGCTCGCCCCCGTTCGGCACGTTCCTCAGCGAATTCACCATCCTCAAGGCGGCCTTGGATCAGCAGCATGCTGTGGTCGCGGTGCTGTACCTCGTCCTGCTGGGGTTAATCTTCATCGGAATGGCCAACCTCGTCCTGCCGATGACTCAGGGTGAAGCCTTGAACAAGGGACAGCCACACGAGCGAAAACGTGGTGAACCGCTGTGGTCCATTGCGCCCGCGGCCGTGCTGCTGGCGCTGACCTTGACTCTGGGTTTGTGGGTTCCAGATTGGCTAGGCGGAACGTTGGACGAGGCGGCTGGCAGCTTCCAGCCCGCGCCAACTCCGGCTAACGCCATCGCGACCGCCGAGGAGCACTTACCGTGATCATCACCAGACACGTCTGCTCGTCGAACTGCCAGCCGATCGCGCTGGCCGAAATCCCGGTGCTCTCGGGGGACGATTTCCGCGAGGAGTTGGCGGAGCAGCTGGGCACCGGCGGCCAGTTAACGGCGTTGTTCGGCCAAGCTCGCAGCGGGCAGACGGTGCGGTTGTATGCGGTCACGAGTGAAATGGCGACGGCCACGCTGCGCGTGTTTGCCACGGACGTGTCAGACCGCTATCCGGCGCTCACGCCGAGTTGCCCGGCGGCTCATTGGTTCGAACGCGAAATTGCCGAGCAATGGGGCGTCCGGCCCGAGGGCCATCCCTGGCTGAAGCCCATCCGGTTTCACCGTTCTCACTGCGCCGGCCGGGACGCGTGGGAACGCGCGTCGGGCCAGGCAATCGCGCCGGGCGTGACGAATTATTTCCGGGTGGACGGAGCGGAAGTCCACGAAGTGGCGGTGGGACCAGTCCATGCAGGCGTCATTGAGCCGGGCCATTTTCGCTTTCAATGCCGTGGCGAAGACGTGTTCCACTTGGAGATTGAACTGGGCTACCAGCATCGCGGAATCGAGCGTCGGCTGATCGGCGGTCCGGACAAACGCACGCTGCACTACATGGAGACGCTGGCGGGGGATACCACGATCGGGCACGCCACGGCCTACTGCCAGGCGGTGGAGGCACTTGCCGGCCGTGATGTGTCCCTCCGCGCCCAGGCGTTGCGCGCAATTGCGTTGGAGTTGGAGCGACTGGCGAATCACTCGGGAGATCTCGGCGCGCTGGCCCTGGATATCGGTTTCTTACCGACCTCAGCCTACTGCGGCCGGCCTCGCGGGGATTTCCTCAATATCTCCGCCTTGCTTTGCGGCAGCCGTTTCGGACGTTCGCTAGTGCGTCCCGGGGGGGTGGCCTTCGATGTTGACCTGGAACGGTCTAAACAAGCGCGAAGCCGCGTTGACGAGACGTTCCAAGCGGTCGCTGGCGCGGTGGATCTGCTCTGGCACTCACCATCGGTGATGGCCCGATTTGACGGGACCGGCGCCGTCTCACACGCGGTCTGTGACGAGTTGGGGCTCGTGGGCCTGGCAGCGCGGGCTTGCGGTGTGGACCGTGACGTGCGGCGTGATTTCCCGGCGGGGTTCTTCCGCTTCGCTCAAATCCCTGTCTCCACCTGGCACACGGGCGACGTCTTCGCTCGAGCCTACGTGCGGTGGCTGGAAGTCCAGCGATCCGCACGATTTGTGAGCGAACAACTGCGCACCGTGCCGGGTGGCGACCCGCGACAGGATCTCGGACCGCTGCAGTCCGACGCGCTGGTCGTTTCCCTGGTGGAAGGCTGGCGAGGTGAAATCTGCCATGTCGCCATCACCGGCAGCGACGGACGCTTCGCGCATTACAAAATCGTCGATCCTTCGTTCCGCAACTGGATCGGCCTGGCAATGGCCCTGCGAAACCAGCCCATTTCGGATTTTCCGGTCTGCAATAAGAGCTTCAATCTCTCTTACTGCGGGCATGACCTGTGAGCGACATCTCCCATGTTCCCAATTTTCGCTGAACGCGTTCGACAAGGGCACCGCACCTTGCCTTTCCCCGCGGCTGATCCGCCGAAGGTCTCAGACCGCTTCCGCGGCCTGCCTGTGATCGATGCCCGGAAGTGCATCGAGGGCTGCCGCCGCTGTGGCGAAGTCTGCCCGACGGATGCCATTTCGATCTGCGATGGCCGACCGCGTATCGACTTGGGGCCTTGCTTGTTTTGCGGCGATTGCGTGCAGGCTTGCCCACCCGGCGCCCTCGCGTACACGCCGGACTATCGCCTGGCGTCGCGAACCCGGGAGGGCTTGATCGTAGACGGGACGGCCTTTCAATTGGCGGACGCGTTGACCGCGAAGGCCCGCCAGCTGTTCGGCCGCTCGCTGCATCTGCGCCAAGTCAGCGCGGGCGGCTGCAACGCTTGCGAGGCGGACATCAATGTGCTCAGCACGGTAGTGTTCGATCTCAGCCGCTTCGGCATCCAGATTGTGGCCTCGCCCCGTCACGCCGACGGTCTAATCGTGACCGGGCCCGTCACCACGAACATGCGTTTGGCCCTCCAGAAAACCTACGAGGCAACGCCGTCCCCCAAGATCGTGATCGCCGTCGGGGCGTGTGCCATCGCCGGCGGTCCGTTCGCGGACCTCCCCGAACAGTACAACGGAGCGAACTCGACGGTACCGGTGGACCTCTATGTTCCCGGCTGCCCGCCTCATCCCCTCACGATCTTGGACGGCATCCTGCGACTGCTTGGGCTGCTTGACGACCGCGCTCCCGGAGCTGGTGGACGACTCGATCATCGAGAACACACCAAGGCATGAACAGGCGGGTATCTGCTCAATCAGTCGACTAGATCTTCACCAAGCCTCCCGTTCTTACGGACTCGGTCTGCTTGTGGCACAGGATGATGGCGTCGCGCGCCAAGTCGCCGGACAGCGTCGCCGACGGCTGGTCGGCCTCGACGCAACGGACAACTTCGGCGATCTCCCCGACGAACGCCTCGGACGGGTCGCCGCCGCCGATTTCCGGACGAACGACCTGTCCGTCGGGGGTCAGGACTTTCAGCGGCATCAGTTCGCCTTTGTCGGCAAAGCCTGCAAACTCGTAGTGCAGCGTGGCCTTTTCCAAGTGGATTTCAAAGCCGTGCGTGAACGCCCGGCCCTGCTGGTTGATCACGCCGCTGACCGCGCTGACCACCAACGACGGGTCCTTGAAATGGAACGTCGTATTGCAGTATTCGACGACGTCGCCCCGCAATCGTCCCGCGGTCACCAGGGAGGTCGGCATGCCGAACAGCATGCGGATGAGGTGCGCGTCATGGACATGCAGGTCGATAAGTGGTCCGCCACAGCGATTCGGGTCCCAGAAGTCCTTCAGCCACGTGGGGTCCGAGATGACGCGTTTGAAAGTGCCGCCCAGCAGTCTGCCGTACTCGCCGCTGCGGATCAGTTGGACGGCATGCGCGTATTCGGGAAAGAACGGCAGCACGTGGCCGATGAACAGCTGTTTTCCTGCCGAGGCGGCGGCCTGGACCATCTCGCGGCAATCGTTGGTGGTCAGGGCCATCGGTTTTTCACAGAACACGTGCTTGCCGGCCTTGGACGCGGCGATTGCAGCTCCCGCATGCATGGACGGCGGCAGGCAACAGTCGACCACGTCCACGTTGGGGTCCGCCAGCATGTCATGGTAGTCCTTGTACTTGGCGACCTTGGACAGGTCCACCATTTCACCCGGAGGCCCGAAATTGCCTTTGATGTCCCGCCAGTCGCCGTTCAGCCGTTTCTCGATCGGTTCCGAGACGGCAACCAATTCGACCCCGCTCACCTTCTGGTAGCCCAGGTAGTGAATCCAGCCCATGAACCCTATTCCGGCAAGACCGACGCGGATCATCGTAATGGCTCCTGAATCAACGTGAAACGGCGACGCTGGAAGACCTGTTGCAGCGTCTCATCGCTTTCGCAGCCGCCTTCGGCTTGCCATTGAACAAACCTGGGGCAGACTTGTACATCGCACAGTCTAGCGATTCCCCCAATCCGCAACAACCGAGCCAATGGCCCTGGATGCCAACGGCTCTGGGACCGCTGGTTACCTTGCAAGGAATTGGTTCGCGTTTATAGTTAATGGTTTTCGTCGCCGGAACCGGATTCCCGGCGGCAGGGCTGGTCGGCGCCTGTTTCCTGCCGCAGGGGCGAACCAACTTGGTCACCGTAGCGTACTTACGCCTACACCTCGTAAACCACGGAGAATCTTCATGGACATGCCAGTCGCCGCAGCGGAGTCCGCGTCCCAAGTGGCTGGGTCGTCTGGTGCCGATTCCGATGTCGTCATCGAAACCCGCAATCTGTCAAAGACTTATCGCGATTTTTGGGGTCGCCAGAAAGTTCGGGCTCTGAAGGCGCTGGACCTGGAAATCCGCCGCGGCGAGATCTTCGGCTTGCTCGGTCCCAACGGGTCCGGCAAGACCACAACCATCAAGCTGATCCTGGGCCTGCTGTTCCCCACCAGTGGCCGGGCTATGGTTTTCGGCAAGGACGCGAGCGACGTCGGCAAGAACGAGCGCATCGGCTATCTGCCGGAAGAATCCTACCTGTACAAGTTCCTGAACGCCGAGGAAACGCTCGATTTCTACGGCCGCTTGTTCGATATGCCGGCTTCGTTGCGCAAGCAGCGGGTCGACCAATTGATCGAACGGGTCGGCCTGAACTGGGCGCGCCG
>Ga0172371_10009525_pt1 | contig 13317 bp, 13 predicted proteins | sample Lak12m_FD_114543 | JGI IMG/M metagenome (GOLD analysis project Ga0172371, IMG submission 114543) | Freshwater microbial communities from Kabuno Bay, South-Kivu, Congo - kab_022012_12m | ecosystem: Environmental > Aquatic > Freshwater > Lake | place: Democratic Republic of the Congo: South-Kivu... | reverse complement strand
CGGGTCCAATTTTTTCTGGGCCGCCTCCTGAGTGAGATTGATCGTATATTTTTCCAGCACCTGATATTTCCCCTCGGGCATGGGGCTGTCAACTTTTTCGCTGCCCCGGACTTCTTTCATGATTTTTGTGACTTTTTCCTTCACGATCCCGTTCTCTTCCAGTATCTTTTTGGCGCGGCTCGCCACTTTGAAAAGCGCCAGAAATATGTGCTCTGTGCTCACAAATTCATCTCCCATTGCCTGCGATTGGCTGAAGGCTTCCTGGAGAACAGTTGCCATCTCCGAGGAAAGATAAAATTGGGGCGTTCCCGTCACCTTCGGAATCTTTTCAATTTCGCCGAGTATTTTCAATTTCATTTTTTCACGGTCGATCATGAGCTTATCAATGATCGTCGGAACTATGCTTTCCCGCTGGCCAAGCAAAACATAGAGTAAATGCAAAACATCCACCACGTTTTGCTGCCGGCCTTGTGACATCTGCTGGGCTCCCTGGAGAGCCTCCTGGCTTTTTACAGTAAGCTTGTTTAAGTCCATATTCTTGTGCTTTTTTGGTTAGCACTCTCTTCACTCGAGTGCTAATTCATTATATACTTTCCGCTTTCTTTGTCAAACCCTATTACGCTTTAAAAATACTTTAGCATTCAAAGCATTTTCTATTTTGCATTGTCATTTTGATTTTTGCATTTTACACTTTGAATTTACTACAAAAAAGCCCCCTTCGTCAAAGAGAACGGGACTGTCCGAAATTCAACTATTCACCTCCTACCAGCGGGACGAAAGCAAACCCCGGATATTCCTCCTCCCGAAAATCATTGTCGGATATTTTTTCCAGCATCCAGATGCTCGATTTCACCGGAATCACCAGGCGGCCGCCGATCTTCAGCTGTTTTTTGAGTTCCCTGGGGATTTCTTCCGCCGCCGCCGAAACCAAAATGCGGTCATAGGGCGCTTCATTGATGTATCCCTTGGCTCCGTCGGCGCAAATTATTTTTGTCCGGCCGCCCTCGATCAAATGATATTTGCTGATATTATTGGTCGCAAATTTGCATAGGTCCTGGAGTCTTTCCATCCCAATCACTTTTCCTTTTTTTCCGGCAATATGGGAAAGAAGGGCCGTTGTCCATCCCGAACCGGATCCGACATCCAAAATCCTGTCACCGCGGCGCGGCTCGAGTTTTTCCAACATAAAAGCCACTGTGAGCGGCTGGGAAATTGTCTGCCCTTGCCCGATCGGAAGAGGGATATTGGCCTGCGAGGCGCTTTCCAATTCTTCAGGAACAAAATCCACCCGCCGGATTTTTGAAAACGCATCAATGATCCGGTCAGTTTTGAGATAACCCTGGTATACTAAATCGCGAACGAGTGAATCCATAAGCAGAAAAAAACCTAAATTCTAAGCACTAAATCCTAAACAATACTAAAATTCAAATAACCAAAAATTTTTGAACATTTATCTTTAGTAATTTGAATTTGTTTAGGATTTCGGATTTGGGGTTTAGAATTTTCAACAACTACTCTCCAATTATTTGCACGGTGACTTTTCTTTTCCTTCCCCCGTCCATTTCCACCAAAAAAATGCTCTGCAGGCTTCCTAAAAGCATTTTTCCGTTTTCGACCGGAACAGTTTCACTGCTTCCCACCAGCATATTTTTGCAATGGCTGTGCCCGTTGGAACGCCCATCCGACCGATTCGTCCTTTTGAGTTCGAAAAGGTCATGGGAATACCTTTCATCAATTGGAACCAGCCGATAGAGCATTCTCTGCAGATCCTGAAGAAGCAGGGACTCATTTTCATTGATGGCGATGCCGGCCGTCGTATGGCCGGAAAAAACAAGCACCTGACCGTTCTGGACTTTTGATTCTTTGACAGCCTCATCGACATCATGGGTGATATCAAGGAATTCGATCTGGCTACGGGATTCTTTTTCGATTGTTTTTTTGTGTATAATCATTTGTTTATGTCAAATGTTAAAAGCCAAAAGTCAAAACTATGGTGTCGCTTCACGACTTTATTTTATATAAAAAATTACGAGCGAAGCGAGTACAATACTTTTGACATTTGAGTTTTGATATTAAAAAACACTTGCCACCGCTTTCACTACTCGCCTGTCCAGCACCTCTGGCACGATTCTATCACTTTTTGGGTTTTTCACCAAGTTGGCAATAGCTTCAGCGGCTTTTATTTTTATTTTGTCAGAAATAATTTTCGTGTGCGTATCCAGCGCCCCCCGAAAAATTCCCGGGAAAACAAGGGCGTTGTTGATTTGATTCGGGAAATCACTCCGGCCGGTTGCGACCACCGCCGCCCCTCCCTTTTTAGCTTCCATATAGGATATTTCCGGTTCCGGATTGCTCATGGCGAAAACGATCGCCCCCGGGTTCATTGTTTGGATATCAGCCGATTTCAAGAGATTCGGAGCGGAAACTCCGATGAATACATCAGCTCCGGACAGCGCTTTGCCCAAGTCTTTGATAAACTCATGGTTATTCGTCGCACAGGCAATTTCTTTTTTCGCGCCTTCCGCGCTTCTCTTACAATTGCAGCAAAGCGAACCCTGGCTGTCAAAGACAATGATATTTTTCGCTCCGTATCTTGTGAGCAGCTTTGTGACGGCTGTTCCCGCCGCTCCTGCTCCCGAAATCACGATCCGAACATTCCTGATATTTTTCCTCACGACTTTCAGCGCATTCACGAGTCCCGCCAGGACCGCAATGGCTGTCCCGTGCTGGTCGTCGTGAAAAACCGGAATATCCAATTTTTCAACCAATTTCTTTTCGATTTCGAAGCATCTCGGCGCGGAAATATCTTCCAGATTTATTCCCCCGAATCCCGGAGAAATATTTTTTACAGTCTCAATAATTCCTCCCGTATCCTGCGTCGCCAGGATGATCGGCACCGCGTCAATGTTTGCCATTTCTTTGAGCAGAACAGATTTTCCTTCCATTACCGGAAGAGCCGCCTCCGGACCCAAATTTCCCAAACCCAAAACAGCGCTGCCGTCCGAAACAATCGCTACGCTGTTTTTTTTCCAAGTAAGGTCGTAGACTCTTTTTTTATTCTTCGCTATTTCTTGAGAAAGTTCGGCAACGCCAGGAGTATAGATGATTGGCAAGTTATACCTTGTCAATTTATACTTGCTTCTAATTTCTATTTTTGAAACGAATTTTTCCATATGAAGTCAAAATTCAAAAGGCAAAAGTCAAAGATGCAATTCAAAAGTTAAAAAATAATCATTCCAAAGAATTTTGAATTTTGACTTTTAAATTTCTATGAAGTTTGTAGCTTTTTATACACACTACCCGCCGCCACCGCTCCTTCCGCCGCTGCCGTCACGATTTGGCGCAACTTGTTCGACCCGTTGGTAGCGTCACCTGCCGCCCAAACACCTTCGATGTTCGTCTTTTGGCCAGAATCAACTTTGATATATCTCTGCTCGTCAGTTTCAATACCCAATTGTTTCACAATCTCAATCCCCGGCTCACTGCCAATTTCGATGAAAACACCTTGGACATCCAGCTCAAAACTGCCTTTTCTTTCCCTGTCCAGCATAATTTTTTCAACCGCTTTTCCCCCTTTTATTTCTTTGATATTCGTGTTGAAAATGACTTCTATTTTTCCATTGGCAGAAATTTTTTCGAGATAAGCCGGATCTACTTTCAGTTTTTCTCCCCGATAGACCAGAAATACCTGACCGGCATATCGGGACAGAAGCAAAGCTGCCGACCCCGCGCTGTTTCCCCCGCCGACAACCGCCACAACTTTGCCTTTGAAAAAAGCCGCGTCGCAAGTCGGACAATAGGAGACTCCCTTGCCCTTGAAATCGTTTTCGCCGGGAATCTGGAGTTTTCTGTATTCCATTCCTGAAGCCAAGATAACATTTTTTGCCTGATATCTGGCGGTGTGGGTTGTAATTTCGAAAATTTCATCTTTTTTTTTCACGTCCGAGACCGAATCCATCAAGATTTCTGCCCCCAGTTTCTCGGCGTGTTCGCGCATTTTCTGGAGAAGTTCAAAGCCGGACATCGAAAGCGTTCCCGGCCAATTTTCAATTTTGTGCGCCTCATTAGCTTGTCCCCCGGGTTCTTTCCCAATGACTAGATGCCGCATTTTATAACGCGAAGCATAGATCGAAGCCGTAAGCCCGGCCGGCCCGGCGCCGATAATGATGAGGTCGTATACGTTGTTTTTCATAAAAACAAAACGAGCGAGCGAAAAATTGAAGTTGAGAGAGTATCGCGTTCTGCCCCGACATTATATCGGAGCAGGTTAGCCTACTCGAAAAACTTTAATTTTTCGCGAGCCTATTTTAATTTCTCCAACTCTTCCTTCAATCCTTCTTTCGACTGCGCTCCTACCAATTGCTTCACTTCCTTGCCGTCCTTGAAAATAATCATCGTCGGAATGGACATTATGCCGAATTTCGAGGCTGTTTCACGGTTTTCGTCCACGTTCAACTTTCCCACTTTATACTTATTTTTCAACTCCTCGGCCAGCTCGTCAATGATCGGTCCCATCATCTGGCAAGGCCCGCACCAAACCGCCCAAAAATCAACCAGCACCGGTTTTTCGCTTTTCAAAACCTCCGCTTCAAAATTTTGGTCCGTGAATTGCATCGCCATAAAATTTTTCCAACATTCAATGTTAGGGCTTCCCCAACATTGAATGTTTAGGCTTTTTTACGATTTATGTAGATGAGCGCTCCTGCCGTAACAACAATCAATGCCCCAATTATTACGGGAAAATAGTTCTTTTTGTTTCCACTGGGTTCTTCGCCACTGTTCATTTTTTCCGGATCCGGCAATTCATTGGCATTTTCCGCCGCGTCGATTTCACGCACAAATTTTTCAATGATCGGCGTATCCCCGACCAAGAATTTGCCAGCAAAGGCAATCGCCGGCACGCTTCCCTTGTATTCGCTGTTGAATTTTTCCCCAAATTTCATGAGAAGCCGGGCATTGAACGGATTGGAAAATTCGAGTTTGGTGATGTCGTATTTTTCATAAATCCCGTTCTCTTGGAAATACTCGTCCACATTCTGGCAATGCGGACACTGCTCGCCGTAGAAATAATAGGCCTTCTTTTTGCCGGAATCTTGGGCAAAAACTAGGGTCGGAACAAGCAGCATCGCAATTGCAAAAAATTTTAGGTTCATAAAATTTATAATTTTAAATTTTGAATTTTTAATGAATTTTTAATGATCGAATTTTAAATGTTTCAAAATTAATTAATTCGAAATTGATTCAAAATTCGAAACTAGAAATTCAAAATTGCGCGTCAGCGCCCATATCTCCTCGCCCTCCGGGAATAATCTGCCACCGCTTCGCGCGCTTTTTTTTCGTCGAAATCCGGCCAGAGAACTTCTGAAAAATAGAGTTGGGCGTTCCGCAGGTCCCACATCATGAATCCCGCGCTAATATGCGGCTCACCGCCTGTTCGAATAAGTAGATCCACCGGGGGGAGATCTTTTGTCATCAGATGATCCTTGATCATCTTTGAAGTAATACGCTTCACTTTGCCTTTGCATTTCTCGATGAGACTGTTGGCAGCTTCGACCAGCTCGTCGTCCCCCGAATATGCCAAAAGAAAATTCAGAAAAAACTTTTGGTATTTTTCGGTTCTTGTCATGCACTTTCTGATGATTTTTTTGACTGTTTCCGGAAACTGGTCCTCCCACTTTCCAATCACGTTCACCCTCACCTCGTGCTTGTGGATGTCTTCGCTGTCAATCAACTTCAAAAAATACTTTCGATAGATATCAAGAAGAGCCTTCTTCTCGCGAAGCGGACGTTTCCGGAGATTATCCAGCGACGACCCCCAAAATGTGATATGTTTCACGCCGAGATCAAGATTGGCCCGCAGGACATTTTCCAGATTCTTGGCTCCGGCGTCGTGCCCTTCCCAGGGCTTGAGGCCTTTTTTTTTCGCCCAGCGCCGGTTCCCGTCAGGAATGATGGCAACATGGGTGGGGATGTTTTTCAATTTTGACATAACAAAAACAAAATTAGAAAGTCTGGCTTTCCGTTTGACCTAGGATAATTTTACAACAGAAACAAATATAACTCAAATGTCAAAAGTTTGGTGTCCCGCTGCGCGGGACGAATAATATAGTTTTTAGTTTTAACATGTGGTTTTGACATTTGAGATTTGACTTTTGACATTAAACTTCCCGGTTCACAATATAATCCGCAATACCGATCAGAAACTCTTTAATATCTTTGTCAAAATTTGATTCAGAAACAGCTTTTTTTCCTTTTTCTGCATATTTTTTTGCCAACTCCTGCGAATATTTGAGCGACCCGGTTTTTCGCACAACATTTCTGAAAAGTTCAATTTCTTTTTCAGTGGCATCTTTTTTTCCGAGAAGCGCGCCGATTATTTTTCGTTCGGCTCGGCCGCCAAATTCCAGTGATTTCACGACCAAAAGAGTCTGTTTTCCTTCCCGCAGATCCGAACAGACCGGCTTCCCCAGTTTCTTTTCGTTTCCGAACGCGCCCAGAATGTCATCCTGGATTTGAAACGCGATTCCGACCGGAACGGCGTATTCGGTCAGAACTTTGACAATTTTTTCGTCCGCCCCGGCGAGAAGCGCCCCCAGATGAAGCGGCCCTTCGACAGTATATTTGGCCGTTTTGTTCCGATGGACCTCGAGAATTTCTTTTTCGGCCGCTTTTCCCTTGGCTTCCAGTATCACGTCCAGAATCTCGCCCGAGACGGTATTCAAGACGATTTCCTGGAGCTTCAGCAGGGCTTTTTGCTTTTTTTCCGGGGTGAAGCGGGAATTGAAGATAATATCGTTTCCAAGCGCCGCCGCCATATCTCCCGCCACAATCGCCATTGAATCCCCAAAATGCTTCGGGTCGGTTTTTTTATAAAATCTCTTGCCGAGATGCTCATATTTTTTGTGGATCGTCTGGACGCCGTGCCGAAAATCATCCCGGTCAATAATGTCATCATGGATGAGCAGAAAAATATGCGTGAGCTCGATACTCATCGAGGCTTCCTTTATTTTTTCAAAATCCTTGCCTCCCGCCGCCTTATAACCCCAGTACATAAAACTCGCCCGCACCCGTTTTCCGCCGGCCAAAACTAAATCGCGGATGCTTTTCACAGCGTCTTTGGCCGACGGCCCGACATCCCGCATTTCCTCGAGTTTTTTCGTGAAATATTGCTCAATCTTCTGATCAACAGCTTTTTTGTATTTTTTCAGTTCAATTTTAGCGTCCATATGGCTTTATTTTGGCTTATATAAAAGTATATATCATTTTGATACGTTGATATTGACAAATTTACTTTTTTACTCTAAAATATATACAAATCTCGAGATTTTTAAGGAGGTAGTATGGAACAGTGTTGGATTGTATTCGGAAAGCGCCCTTTTATGGGTAAAACCAGATTCCCAATCACGGGAAACCTGGAGCAGGCAGCTAAAGCAGCTGATGAGCTGCGCAAACAAGGGTATACCGACGTACGTTTTATGGCTGCCGTGCAGCCCCCGCTTCCCAACGCAGAGGGCGTTATCCAGCTCCTTCCCTCGAGATAATCCATTTCCCCCGGGTACCACCAAGCGATTAACATATCTCGGTGCCCGGGGCACCTTTATTTATAAGGACAATTTCATCACCTAATCCAGGTGTTTTTTATTTGAAAAATTTTGTGACCCTACGGGGAATCGAACCCCGGTTACCAGGATGAGAACCTGGCGTCCTAGCCGCTAGACGATAGGGCCGATAACAATATACACATTACTAAAAATTTCACCAGTTGTCTACCTAAAATATCTATCGTGCGCTGCGCTGATAATGTTTGATACAATGCTCTAGAGCATTGTATCAAAGTGCAGAAAATAAAATTGAAAAATATTTTCCAAAAAGAAAAGGGGCCGATTGACGTGAACCGGTCCCCGAAAGTGAAATTGAGCGTTAGGATAAGTATTTCTCCGGTGAGGATTAGGCTGAGAGTTGGCGAAGAAGTCTGGGCTGCCACTGGGGAGCATCCGTGCGACGGAACAATTCACTCCTATACTTAGGGCATACACAAGACCTAATATTTCCGCATTGTTGCTTTGCTGCGTCCCATTCCCACCACAGACAGTTGATGCATTCGCCTTTTCTTATTTCATTAAGGCAAACGCGGCCAACATTTCCTAAATCTACCATAACTCCTCCTTGAAACCCCGTTAGGTTTCTGGGAAAAAATTTATAAAAATTTTTTAGTCTTGCGCCCGACTTAGGAATCAAATTTCTAATTCCTAAATCGGGCTCAAGACTTCTTGTGTTTTTCTCTGAAAAACACAAAACGACCCAGCAAATCACATGGATCGTTTGTTAAAGAGCTGACGGTTGTCCCCTACTTGCCCCGTTAAATTCGCGAAGCGAACATTTAATGGGGTTTATTTTCACAACCGTAAGCTCTCATGGATATCCAATTTTCCCGAAATTTGGTTTCCCCTTTTTTGTTTCACGCCCCTTCATTCTATTCTTCTTGACAACCTGCCGTCAATAGTGAGTTATCCACAGGCTATTTCCACTCGGATGTCTGTCTTGGTAAAAGCTTTTCCGCCTGTTCCGGATGGCGCATGATTTCCTCTGATATAAGCTCCATTCGGGCCCCCTGCGAGCCTTTCACAAGGATAACATCACCTTCCTGAAGCTCGTTTTGAATAGGGATTTTAGCTTCAGAAGAATCAGTATAGCAAAATATTTGTTTTTTGTCAAGACCCGCTTTCTGCGCTTCGTCAGCGATGAATTCCGCCTTGTCTCCGACTGCAAACAACAGGTCGGCCGTTTCGGCCGCTTTTCTTCCGACTTCCCGATGCCCCGCTTCGGTTTCCGTCCCCAGTTCCAGCATATTCCCAAGCGCCGCAATTTTCCGGCGGGCTTTTATTTTTCCCAGCACTTCCAATGCAGCTAAAGTGGATTGCGGCGCGGCATTGTAGCTATCTTCAATGATAACCGAATTTTTGATCCCGTCGATGATATTGAGCCTTCCCGGAGGAGACTGGAATTTTTTGAGGGCGCTGGCAATTTCAAGAAGGTTCATTCCGAATTGGATTCCCGTCGCCGAAGCGGCTAAAACCGCATAAATTTGCGGCCGGCCCGCTGATTGCAAAAGCCTCACCGGGATGGATGCCCCGTCAAAATTCAGCTTGAAGCTGATTCCTCTGATTTTGTCCAGATCGCCCCCGTAAAAATCCTCCGTTTTTTCATAGCCGAAAAAAATATCCGATGCCCGCACATTGGCCTCTTGGGAAAATCCGAAGTATATTTTTTTCACGCGTATTTCTTCGGCCATCTTGCGGACATTTTCATCATCAAAGTTGAGAACCGCCAAGCCGTTTTTTGCGAGATATTTCACCAGCGCGCCTTTTTCTTTGGCAATCTGTTTTTTATCCTTGAAATACTCGAGGTGGCTGATTCCGACTGCCGTCACCACGCCGACTTCGGGCTTCAAAAAATCAACCAAATATTTGATGTCCCCCGGCCGATCTGCACCCATTTCCAAAACCAATATCTCCGGATAGCTTTTTTTGCTTCCCAGATAAGCAACGCCGAACGCGCGAACGAGAACAACCGCCCATTTCAAAAGGCTCCCGCCTCCGCTCTCCAAGTCTAAAACCGTGAGCGGAAGTCCGATTTCATTGTTGTAGTTTTTCTCGTTTTTCCGCACTCGGAATTTGGAGGATAAAACGGTGAAAATCGCCTCTTTCGAAGAGGTTTTCCCAACTGAACCTGTCACACCGACAATACGCGGCCGGAACTTTCGGAGAGCCTTAGATGCGAAAAATTTGAGAATTTTTTCGAGGAATTGGATTTTGCGGGATTTCATAAAATTAATGTCAGATGTCAAAGCTAAAAATTCAAAGGTTTGGTATCCTGCTTCGCGGGATGAACAATTTATAACTTTTTACATTTGACATATGGCTTTGATTTTTGACATTTGAGTTTTGACATAATATCAGTTCTTCTTTTTCTTCTTCTCTTTTTTCTCTTCTGCCGGTTTGATCGGCTCAATCACGGGCTGGGGTTCTTCCTCTTTTTGCGCTTGATATATGGAAACGTCATGCGTGACGTTGAAAAGGTCGATATCTTTTTGGCTGTATTCTTCCGTCGGTTCAACGCCGAAATAATCTAGCATGAACTTGGCCATTTCGCCAAACGTGGGAGCGGCGCTCGATTCGGCCCATTCGACATTTTTGGGGTTATCGAGCTTCACAAGCATGGTGAAGCGCGGGTCGTAGGCCGGGGCAAAACCGGCAAAGGAGCCGACATGGGCATTATCCTCATATCCCCCGCCTTCTTTTTTCGGAATCTGGGCCGTTCCAGTTTTGCCGGCCACCAGATATCCAGGCACGCCCGCTTTTTTGCCGTGGCCGTTTTGAACCACGCTCACCATCATCCGGGCCAGATCAAGACTGGCTTCCCTTGAGATTACCCGCCTTTCCTCTTCGGGCTGGGTTTTTGTTTCCTTGCCATCGCCTTTCGCAATTTTTTCCACTAGATACGGCTTCATCAATTTGCCTCCATTGGCAATCACCGAGAAAGCGTTTACCAGCTGGAGAGGCGTCATGGAAATCCCCTGTCCGAACGTCGCCGTAAAGGAGTTGATATCCCGGAGCTGGGCTACGCCCGCAATATTTCCGGGAACTTCTCCAATTGTTTCAATTCCCGTTTTTTCCCCGAACCCGAAGCCCTTGACATATTCGTAGAAGCGCAAATTACCCAAAAGCTTCTCGACGAAAATAACTCCTGTGTTCAAGGATTTTTCCAAAACCTGTGTCATGGTCTGCACGCCGTTGGCTTTCCCGTCAGAATTTTTGATGGTGTATCCGGCTTCATTCACCGCCCCCGTGTCATTGTAGGTCGTATCCGGCGTCACCACTTTGGCGTCAATCCCGGCCGACATCGTGATAGGCTTGAAAACAGATCCGCTCTCATATGTGCCGCTCACCGCCGGATTGGAAAACACCGACATATCTTCAACCTTGGAAAAATCATTGGCATTGAAAGTCGGCCAGGACGCCATGGCGAGAAGCGATCCCGTGTGGGGATCCTGAACGACTATGGTTCCGCCGTCGGCGCCGTATTTTTCCACTGATTTTTTGATAGCCATTTCAGCCCGGTACTGGATCGTATGGTCAATGGTGAGATAGAGGTCGGCCCCGTTTTCAGCCGGTACAATGGTCCTGTCGCTAATTGAAATCCAGCGGCCTCCCGTGTCCCGCTCCTGTTCAAGCCTGCCTTCCTGCCCGGTCAGTTCTTCGTCCCAAAAAGCTTCCAGCCCGTAGCGTCCTTTGATCCGATCTCCGTCAGATCCGACAAAGCCGACAATTTGGGAGGCAAACGTCCCGCCGGGATAAAACCGCTCACTTTCCGCAGAAAAATAAATTCCTTTCAATTTTTCTTCTCTTATCTCGTCGGCTTTGTGTTCTTCCACTTTGTGTTTCAGCACCGTATACCAGCCATCCGGCTGGTCCAATTTTTCTTTTGTTTCCCGCTCGTCAAGTTCCAGAATCGGGGCAATCCGGCGGGCCGCCTCTTCCGGATTTTCAATCTCTCGCGGTACGGCAAAGACCAAGTTGAGCTGTTTGTTCACCGACACGGGATAATAACCTTCCGAATCCTTCACGAATATTTCCCCTCTTTGAGGAACAAGATCGCCAAAAACCTTGTGCTGTCCGGAAGCCAGCTCCTGATAATATTCGTGGGCCAGCACCTGGAGAGTATAAAGCCGGAAAATCACTGCCCCGACAGCCAGTAAAACAAAAACAACCAGAAGATATATCCGGAAGTTTGTTTTGAGAGAACCTGTTTTTTGCTTTGATGGCTTGTTTCTGGTCATTTCAAAAAATATTAATCAGCTCGCGCAGCGGGATACAAAATTTTTTCTATTTTCTTTTTTATATTTTATTTCTTTATTTCATAGCAACGTCTCCCGGCAGATTGAGATAACTCACGTCTTTTGGCACAACCATGTTCAGATCTTTGGTTTTTTCCTCTATCTTATACATTGATTTGAGCTCGGCTTCCTGGATGCGCAAAGCTTCGTTTTCCTTTTGCAGTTTGTTGAGTTGATTTTCCAGGCTTTTGATTTCATAGCCTTTCGTCGCTAAATTATTCACTTCAAAGATATAAAAGACTCCGGCAGCGCAAACAAGCGCGACCAGAAGAAAACTCAAAGTCACCCGGCCCATTTTCGGTTCCGTAGTAAGCGATTTTTTTCTTTCACCGAATCGGACAGAGCTGGAATTCGTGATTGTAAGATAACGGCTCATTGGACTTGCGTCCCCCTGTTTTACTTTTTGGTTTCTATTTTTATTTTGTTACGAGTTGCGCGCTATATGTTATTTTATTTTCTCCGCCACTCTCATTTTTGCGCTTCTGGCTCTTGGATTTACCCCGATTTCCTTTTCGCCTGGTTGAACCGGTTTTTTGGTGATTATTTTGAGGGTTTTTCTGTGGCTGCAAACACATTGGGGAACTTTCGGCGGACAAACGCAATCATGGGCTTCTTTTCGGAAATAATTTTTGACAATCCGGTCTTCCAGCGAATGAAAGCTGATGGCGGCCAGCCTACCCCCGCCCACTAAGACATCCGCTGCTATTTCCAGAAATTTGCCTAAATTTTCGAGTTCCTGGTTGACTTCAATTCGCAGGGCCTGAAACACTCTGGTCGCAAAATGAATTTTGCCGCGCTTATAATTTTCCGGTATTGCCCTGGAAATAATTTCAACTAATTTTCCAGCTTTATCAATTTTTCTACTCTGGCCGGCGGATTTTCTCGCTTTTCCGATTTCTCCGGCAATCCTTCGAGCATATTTTTCCTCTCCATATTTCCAAAAAACATCGGCTAAATCTTTTTCGGAATATTTTTCAACGATATCTCCTGCCGTCAATTTCTGCGTTTCCGGCGAATATCGCATATCAAGCCAGCTGTCCTTGAGAAAACTGAAGCCTCTTTTGGCATTTTCGATCTGATCGGAACTAAATCCAAGATCAACCACAATCGCGTCTGCCTTTTTTATTTTCAACTCTTCGAGGATTTTATCTAAATTCGCGTAATTGTCATTCACCCCGCACCAATACCCGACGATTTTATCCCCTGAAAATAGAGGCACGAATGCCAGAGGAGAAATATTTTCGCCATTAGCATTGCTTGTTACTGGCGCGAGGCGGCTCGTAACTTTCCTTCCTTTCGATATATAAATCCCGTCTGTTATCTTTTTTTCAAAGTTCTCAACCGCCCGCCTGTCCCAATCGATTGAAATCAATCTGCCACCCGGCAGGATTTTCTTCAGAATATCCACTGAATGTCCGCCG
>Ga0172371_10009523_pt1 | contig 13319 bp, 11 predicted proteins | sample Lak12m_FD_114543 | JGI IMG/M metagenome (GOLD analysis project Ga0172371, IMG submission 114543) | Freshwater microbial communities from Kabuno Bay, South-Kivu, Congo - kab_022012_12m | ecosystem: Environmental > Aquatic > Freshwater > Lake | place: Democratic Republic of the Congo: South-Kivu... | reverse complement strand
TCAGCAGACCAGTACTAATTGCCCGAGGGCTTGACTTTGAACTACACCTGCCGCTCTGCAGTTTTCAGGTCCGTGTCCGTGTGCCGGCACGAAAATCTGGCACCCTCTGGGTGCGCGAGTTTTCGGCGGTCATAGCGGAGGGGTCACACCTCTTCCCATTCCGAACAGAGAAGTTAAGCCCTCCAGCGCCGATGGTACTTCGGGGGCAGCCCCGCGGGAGAGTAGGACGCCGCCGGATCTTTCTGACGAAGGCCCGTGAGTCTCAGGACTCACGGGCCTTCGTCGTTGTTGAGGTCGACGTGCGGGCGACTGTGTCCTACTTCGCGGAGAACGTCCCTCCCTTCTGCAAGTCGTTCGGGTCGGTCGCGGTCCAGTGCCACAGGCCCCAGTTGGCTTCATAGTCGTTCTGGTTGTAGGCCTTGCCGAGGCCCGGGTTGCCCGCGTCCTTCTGCGGTTCGTCGACAGCCTCGAACCAGTACACGTTCACGTTGTTCGTGGCCGCCCACTGCTGCACCAGGTTGTAGTAGTCCGTTGCGTTCGCCTGGGTGAAGTAGGTGTCGCGTTCATCTCCGAAGTCGCTCTTCGACGGCCACCCGGTCTCGCGGATCTCCAGCGGCGTGCCCTGCATCCCCCAGTCGTTCATCTGGGCCCGCGCGGTCTTGTAGATCCTGTCGAGGAAGTCCAGGCCCTCGGCGGGAGTGGTGATCATGCTCCCACCGGACCCCCAGGGCTGCCGGTCCTTGGCGACGTTGGCGGGATGCACGGTGATCTGGAGGAAGTCACAGTTGCGGTTGACCTCCTCCTCCTGTGCCTTGCCGGCGTCGTCGAACACGTTCATCACGTAGCTCGTGCCCACCGGTACGCTCTGCCCGCCAGGGTTCTTCGCGGCCTTGACCTGGTTGACGTAGCCGATCATGTCGTTCTTCCAGGCGTCGTAGCCGTAGGCCTTGTCGAGCTTGCTCAGCACCTCGTTGCCGATCACCACGCTGTCCGCGGTGCCGTCCTCGACCAGCGCGACGGCCGTGTCGATCTGCTTCTGATTGGTGTCGGCGGGCCCGCCGGCGGACCACGTGGGATCAGCACAGACGGAGACCTTGAGGCCGCTCTTCTTGGCGGCCCGCACGAACGTCTTGTCAGCGTCCCAGTGGAGCCCGTAGTTGGTCACCCACCCCGTGGAGGGGGCGATGGTCTTGATGGCCATCCCCTTGCCGATGAGGACCGAGCCCAGCACCAGGAGCAGGACCATCATCGCGGTAGCGTTCTTGGCGGCCGGCCACCCTTCGATGCGGCGGGGGCAGGGTCGCGCATCGGGGGATCCCTTTGGAGTCTACTCCGCCGACGCTGGTCGCCCTCCGGTGATCGTCAGCTCCTCGCCCCGATTGGTCACCGTATGGTTGCCTGTGTCGTCCGGCGGTGCCCGAGGCCTGGATCGGGGAGGGATGAGCAGCGGCGAGAAAGCGTCAGACCAACTGCCGCTCGGCCAGGTGCCGGAAGAGCCCGGGCTTGCTCATCAGCTCATCGAAGCTGCCGACCTGGGCCACGCGGCCGGCCTCGAGCACGTAGATGCGATCGGCCGAGCGTACGGTGCTGAGCCTCTGGGCGATGACGACGCGCGTGGCGTTGAGCTCCTCCAGGCTGCGCATGACGAGCGCCTGGGTGCGGTTGTCCAAGGCGCTCGTGGCCTCGTCGAACAGCAGGATGGCCGGCTTGGTGCTGAGCGCCCTGGCGATCAGCAGCCGCTGCCGCTGTCCGCCGGAGAGCGTCACGCCACCCTCAGCCACGTACGTGAACATGCCCATCGGCATGGCCTCGATGTCCTCCGCGAGGCCGGCGGCCCTGGCGGCCTCCCAGAGCTCGTCCTGGGTCAGCTGCGCGGCGCCGGCGATGTTCAACTGGATCGACCCCGAGAAGACGCGGCCGTTCTGCAGCACGGTGCTGACCTGTCGGCGCAGCGCCCCGAGATCGAGCGTGCGCAGGTCCTGACCGTCGAAGTGGATCTCGCCCGCCGCAGGCGTGTCAAAGCCGAGCAGGAGGCGGAACAGTGTGGACTTGCCGGCCCCCGACGGGCCCACGATGGCGACGAACTCGCCGGGCAGTACTTCGAGAGAGAGGTCGGTGATGGTCGGCGGCGCCTCGGGGTCGTAGCCGAACGTGACGTGGTTCATCTCGATGTGGCCGCGCAGCTCTCCGGGGTCGGCCTTGCTGTCGTCGACCTCGGGCAGCGCCTCGAGGATGGGCCTGGTGCGCTCGTACAACGGGATCGCCATGGTCATGAAGGTGAGCGCCATGCTCAGCGCGAGCAGGCCGGCGAGCAGCTGGGCGAACGCCGCCGTGTACGCCATGAAGGCGCCCGTCTGGTAGGTGTTGTCGACGTAGGTGAAGAAGACGGCGAACGCGCCGGCCGAGGCGAGCAGGGGGAGGGCCGCGTTGAACACGTTGCCGGCGATGGCGATGCGCGTGGCCCTCAGCGTGTGCCGGGTCATCTCGACGAAGCCGTCGCTCCAGCGCATGAAGGCACGCTCCTCGGCGCCGGTGTCGCGCAGCTTGGCCACGGCCGAGACGAACTGCAGTACCACGCCGGAGAGCCTGCCCTGCAGGTCCAGCATCTTGCGGCGCTCTTTCAGCTGGAGCCACGCCACGGTGAGCGAGACGGCGAGTGCCACCGCAGCCAGGCCTAGCGCCAGCAGGGCGAGTTGCGCGCTGAACGTGAGGATGAGCACCAGGTTCACGGCGGAGAAGACCCCAGCGATCAGGGCCCCCACGACGTTGTTGAAGACGATGGTGCTCACCTGGTTGATGTTCATCACGCGCGTCGCGAGGTCGCCGGCCGTGAATCTGCGGAAGAACGATGGGGGGAGCGAGAGAAGACGATCCCAGATCGCCGCCTGGAGCTCGCTGTCCACACGTGTCTGCACGCGTACGGTGACGACGCCGCGCGTGAAGGCGAACACGCCCATCACCACGGCCACGACGAGGAGCAGGACGGCGATCTCCCAGAGAGCCGAAGTGTCTCCCGAGGGCACGATGTAGCTGAAGACCAGGTTGGTGAACAGCGGCAGGGTGAGCGCGATCACGGCGGCGAGCAGGCCCAGCCCGCAGATGACGGCGATGTCGCGGCGGCTGCCACGCAGCACGTACCTGAGGACGTCGCGGCCGCGCAGTGCCCGCTCGGGCAGCGGCCGGTAGAACATGTGCGCCTGCGTGTGCAGTCCCGCAGCGAAGCCGGCGTCGACGCGCACTGGCTGGAGGGCGCCGGGCAGCCATGCCCTGTAGCTTCTTGACGAGGCCGGCAGCAGGGCCACGGGCCGGTCGTCATCCTTCGCGAATGCAAGGAGCGGCCCATGGTCGCTGAGCCACCACTGGCCGTCCAGGGCCACCTCGCGGTAGCGGACGTGGGAGGCGCGGGCGATCGACGACACCGGCTCGTACAGCCTGCCGTGCCAGCTGTCGGGCGGCCGGCGGAAGCGCACACCCATCTTCTGACCGATGATGCGGCACGCGGTGAGCAGCTCGTTCTCGTCGGCTGCCGCCGCCGAGTCGGCTCCGGCGTCGAGGACGCCGGCCTGCCGCGCGAGCGTCCTGGAGAACGCCTGGCGCAGCTCGTCTTCTCGCAGACGCAAGCGCTCGACCTCGGCTGCGTCCTCGCGCCGGAAGCGCTCGCGGAGGCCCAGCATGAGGATCCTGTAGAGCTCATCGACCGGCGCGAGGCCCATGTCGCTGCGCAGGGCCTGGACCAGGTACACGGCCTCGCAGGTGACGTCGTCCTTGGCCTCCAGCCAGGTATCGTCGGTGACCGGCACCCAGCCGCCGCCGGCTGTCACCGGCATGGCCTCGTCGGAGACGAGCAATGCCGTGCCCGAGAGGACGCGCACGCAGGCCGCGCCGCCGCGGGCGCTCAACGACTCGCCCTCCTTCAGCTCAAGCGTGCTCCCGGGTGTGGCCGCGAGGCTGGCGAACGGACGACGCTTGCGCGGCAGGTGGGCGCTGAGCGTCTCGGTCCACTCCGAGAGGGCGAGTGCCGCCAGCAGCCTCTCCATGGGGTCGGCAAGCAACTCGCCGACCTCGGTGCGGGTCAGCGTGACGACCGTCACTGTGGGCGACGGCACGGCGAGGAGCGCCATGCCGTCGCGGCCGGAGTCGGCCGGCAGGTAGGCGCCGCCGCAGAGCAGCTGGCCCGGCCCGGCCTGCGCCACGTGGTGCCGGGCTCCTGTGCCCGTCTCCGCGTCGACGTGCACCGCGAAGACGTCGACTGTGCCCGAGATGATCGCCCAGCAGGAGTCGTGCGCTTCGAGCAGCCACGGCTGATTGCCGTGTGCTTCTACGGCGTCGCGCCCGGCCAGCCAGGCGCCTTCGTCGCTCAGCGGGCTACTCCCGGACGAGCGCGGCATACACCCCCCCGAGCGCGATGAGGTCGTCGTGCGTGCCTCGCTCGGCGACCATGCCCTTGTCCAGCACGATGATCTCGTCGCAGTCCCTGATCGTGCTCAGGCGATGGGCGATGATGAGGCAGGTGCAGCCACGGCGGCGGAGCGCCTTGTCGATCTGCTCCTCCGTGACCGGGTCCAGAGCACTGGTGGCCTCGTCGAGGATCACGATGCGCGGGTTCACGGCGAGGGCGCGCGCGATCTCCAGCCGCTGCCGCTCGCCGCCGCTGAAGTTCACGCCGCCCTCGGCGATGGGTCCGGCGAGGCCTCCTCGCCGGGCCGCCAGCACGTCGCGGGCGCAGGCGTCTTCGGCGGCGCTGAGCACCCACGACTCCGGCACCGTGGAATCCCACATGGTGAGGTTCTCCAGGCCGGTGCCCTCGAACAGGTAGATGTCCTGGCTCACGCGCGAGACGGAGCTGACCATGACCTCGCGCGGGATCTGCTCCCGCGTCTTGCCGTCGATCAGGATGGCGCCCTCCCACGGCTCGTACAGGCCACAGACGAGGTTGGCGATGGTAGTCTTGCCGCTGCCCGAGCCGCCGACCAGGGCGACCCGGCGGCCTGGCCTCACCTCCAGGTTGAAGTCGCGGATGAGCGGCTCCTCGAGCGGGCTGTAGCCGAACGTCATGCCGCGGATCTCCAGGTGACCCTCAAGCTTCGGAGCGGCCGCCTGCTGCGCGGGGCTGCCCTCTGAGCCGCTCAGCTGGGGGTCCAGGTCGGATTTGAGCACGTCGTCCAGGCGGTTCATGTCGCCGTGCGCCTCCTGCACGGTCGCGCCCAGGGTCACGAGTGTGGCGAACGGCGCGATGAACGCCGCCATGAGGGCCATGAAGGCGGCGAGCATGCCCACGGTGAGCGAGCCCTGCATGACGAACCAGGCGCCCCAGGCGAGCATGATCATGGCATTGAACTCACCCAGGAACACGGGCACTGCGTTGAGCAGCTGCGTCTTCACGCCCAGCGTCTGCGTCGCGTCCACCACGGCCGCCTGGTGACCGCCGAAGCGCGCGAAGAAGCCGTCCTCCATGCCCCCCGCCTTGACCGTCTCGATCATCTGCAGGCCGGCCATGGTGGTACCGGTGAGCTTGCCGAACTCCTGGAGCAGGCGCCGGTTGGCGTCGATGCGGCGTCGCGACACCACGCGCAGGGCCACCAGGTTGAGCGCCGCCACGACGATGCCGGTGAGTGTCAGCGGGATCGAATACGCACCCATCATCATGAGGTAGAAGACCAGCGTGCACAGCGTGATGACGGTGGTCGCGAGCTGTCCTGAGAGCAGCATGGCGACGATGTCGTTGAGCTGGACGCGGCTGCCGATCTCGCCGGCGTAGCGTTGTGAGAAGAACTGCACCGGCAGCCGCAGCACGTGCCAGAAGAAGCGGCTGGACGTGGTGACAGACAGCTTGATCTGCAGGCGGAGCAGGTAGATCTGCTGGAGCCAGGTGAGGAACCCGACGACGACGGCCGTGGCCACCATGATGCCGAGCAGGGGCAGGACCCACGTGTCGATGCCCTGCACCAGGTAGCCGTCGACGAAGATCTGCGTGAAGACGGGGGAGACGAGGGCGGGGATCACGAGCGCCAGCCCCGCCAGGATCACGAAGGCGAGGCCCTTCTGCGACGTGGCCAGCCGCGGCCGGAGCGCGGCCATGAGGCTCGGCGGGCGGCCGCCCCGCACGAAGCCGGGCCCGGGTTCGAGCATCAGGGCGATGCCGGTGTAGTCCTCGTCGAACTCCTTGTCTGTGACCCAGCGCGGACCGCTGGCCGGGTCGTTGAGGTACACCTTGCCCTTGCCGAAACCTTCCACCACGAGGAAGTGCTGGAACTTCCAGAAGACGATGAACGGGGGCGTGCGGCGCCGCAGCTCGGGAACGTCAAGCCGCCAGCCTCCAGCCTCCATGCCGAGTCTGCGGGCGGCCTTGAGGATGTTGGACGCCTTGCTGCCGTCGCGCGACACACCGCAGCGCACGCGCAGCTCCTCGAGCGGTACGAAGCGTCCGTGGTAGCCGAGGATGATGCCGAGCGCGGCGGCCCCGCACTCGACCGCCTCCATCTGGAGGACGGTGGGTGTCTTGGCCCGGCGCGAGCGCCGGGCCATCACTCGCCTCCGCCCAGGAGCCGCGCCAGGGAGGGGAAGGCATACGTGATCGGCGCGCTGCGCGAGAGCACGATGCGCGCCGAGCACGTGGTCCCGGCCGAGATCTTCGTCGGCGGTCCGTCTGACGACGACCAGGCGTACCCGCCGTACGTCTCGGTGTCTTCCTGAAGGCGAGCCTCGATGCGGATGGCGGGGCCCTGCGCCGCGAACTGCTGCACGAGGAAGTCGTTTTGGAGCACGGCCTGCATGCTCTCGGGCGTGGACGGCAGGGTGGCGACGAAGGTGACGCGGGCGCGGATATACCCGTACTCGTCCACACTCGCGCTGGCGGGCATGATCTGCACCTCCTGGCCGGGGAGCACGCGCTTGCCGGACTCCACGGGCAGGTACAGGGTCGCCGTGAGCGCGACGTCGGTGGGCTCCACGGTGAGCACCGGCGCCCCCGGCGCGAGGAACTGTCCCGGATACGCCTGCAGCGAGACGACCTTGCCGGCGTAAGGCGTGACGATCGTGCCGCGTGGCGCCGTCGTGCCGTCTTGCGACGACAGGAGCACGGTCCCTACGGTGTCCCCCGCAGGCACGACCTGCCCGAGTCGCACGTCCAGGCTCTCGAGCTGCCCACCCTGGACCGTGGAGACGCGCATGACGTGGCTGCCGGCGAGGAGGATGCCGTCGGCGGTCACCGTGGTGGCCAGACGTCCGACCGAGGCCCAGACGAGTGCGGTGATGATGAGCGCCGCCACGGCGCCGAGGGTGAGCCAGGCACGCGGGTGAGTGACGGTGACGAGTCTGTCCAGCTCGTCGATGTCGTCGAGACGCTGCAGCGCCTCTCGCCGGAAGAGCGCGTTCTTGTCCTGCCGTGGCATGCTGCCCTCGCCCTCCTGCTCGACTGCCGCCTCAGCTCTCGTGAGTGTATCGGCCGAAGGGCGGCGAAGCTTGCGTACCTGGCGCACGAGGCGCTCGTCCGTGCCTGTACCGGGGTGCGACGTGGCGACGACCACCACGTGTACACGTGAGCTGCGTGACGCGGGGGATCCACGCCCTCATGGAACGGTACGCGCGCACCGAGGGTGCGCCGTCGCGACGCGCGCGCCGGCGTGATGCGGCGCAGGTAGACTGAGCGCCATGGACGAGGTGCTCGAGAGGACGCAGGGTCACAGCGGCGAGCTGGTGCTGCGCCGCAGCCGCGGCCACCTCGAGGTCATCCTCAACGGCGCCTTCCTCATCTCCACGGAGAACGACGCCTCGAGCCGGGCGATGGTCTCGGCAGCTCTGCCGCACCTGGCGGGCGACGCCCTCCAGGTGCTCATCGGCGGCCTCGGCCTCGGCTATGCCCTCGACGAGGCGCTCGCCGAGCCGCGCGTCGCCCGGGTCACGGTCGCCGAGCTCGAGCCGACCGTGGTGCGCTGGTTCCGCGAGCATGGGGAGGAGCGCGCGGCGCGCGCCGCCGCAGGCGAGCGCGCCGGACGCGCCCGCATCGAGCGCGCGGACGTGGCGCAGGTCCTCGCCCGCGACGCCGGCTGCTACGACCTCGTGTCGCTCGACACCGACAACGGTCCGGCCTGGCTGGTGCGTGACGCCAACGCCGGCCTGTACGAAGACGACGGCGTGCGTCTGGTCGCGGCCGCGCTCCATCCCGGCGGCGCGGCCGTGTTCTGGTCTCCCGAGCGGTACCCGGCGTTCGAGGCGGTCCTCGCCGGCGTGTTCTCCCGGGTCGTGCCCGAGCCGGCCTTCGACGTGGTGCAGGCCCGCCGCCACGAGTACACGATGTACGTCTGCCTCGGTCCGCCGGCGAGGTAGACTGGGCCGGACGCTGTGTCCTTTGCGAGGAGGCCGTGTGGCGCTCACCTGGAACGCACCGAGCGAGATAGCCTGGGCCCTGATCGACGCGTACCCCGATCAGGATCCGCTGGACCTCAACTTCGTCGACCTGCACCGCATGATCGTCGGCCTGGCCGACTTCGGCGACGACCCCGAGGCGACCGGCGAGCCGATCCTCGAGGCCGTCGTGGTGGCGTGGAATGACCAGCGCTGACGACGAGCTGCTCGGCCTCTTCCCGCTCGGCATCGTCCTGCTGCCCGGCGAGGTCGTGCCGCTGCACATCTTCGAGGAGCGGTACAAGCTGCTGGTGCGCGAGCGTCTCGACGACGGCGAGCTCGGCATCGTGCTCGCCGACGATGAGGGTGCCCGCGAGTGTGGGTGCACGGCGCGCGTGGCCGAGGTGCTCGAGGAGCTTGAGGACGGCCGTATGAACATCCTCGTCGAGGGCGGTCGCCGCTTCCGTATCGTCGATCTGCGGCCGCCGGACGACCCCGAGGCCGTCTACCTCAGCGGGGTCGTTGAGTACTTCGACGACCTGGATGCCGAGGCCCCCGAGCCGCTGCGCGCGGCGGTGATCGAGGCGTTCCGCAAGCTGCTGCTGGCGATGGACGCGGAGGCGCCGCGCGATCCGCTGGGCGAGCAGCTCCTCTCGTTCCGCGTGGCCGCGGCCGTTGACTTCGGCGCGGCCCTCAAGCAGGAGCTGCTCGAGTCGCGCAGCGAGGCGGAGCGTCTGCAGACCCTGCTCACCGTCATGGAGACCCTCGTGCCGCGTCTGCAGCTGCGCAAGGAGCGCGAAGAGGCGATCCGCGGCAACGGCAAGGGGTATTGACAGGCCGGTAAAGCGTGACGAGTCCGCGGCCGATAAGGTGTCGCAGGTGTGGCCTGCCCGGGGGGAGGACCGGGCGGAGGCACCGGTTCTGAACCACCGGCACATGCGGGCAGGAGGCGTCACGACGGACACGCAGCACCAACCTGTGGGAGCCGATGCGGTGCTCGTCGTGGTCTTCGCCCTGGACGCGCAACCCTTCAGCGTGCCGCTGGCACCCGTCGAGCGCGTGGTCGCGGCGGTCGAGATCACGCCGCTGCCGGGCGCACCGGATGTGGTCCTGGGGGTGATCGACGTCGCCGGGACCGTGCTTCCCGTGCTCGACCTGAGACTGCGGCTCGGGCGCCGGCCTCGCGAGCTGGACGTGGACGACCAGTTCATCCTGCTGCGCACGCCCGCCGGCCGCGCCGCACTGGTCGTCGATCGTGTGATCAGTGTGAGCACGCTCGCGATCGACGATGCCCGTCCGCTCGGCGAGGCGTGTCCGGAGGTCGCCCAGGTGGAGGGCGCGCAGCGCAGCGCAGAAGGCCTGGTCCTCGCCCTTGACGTCGATAGCCTGCTGAGCAGCGCCGAATCGACAGCTCTCGACGCTGCCCTTCGAACGGCCGTCGCCACGGCGGCCACCGAAACCTCATGAGTGCCGACTTCACCCCGTTCTGCGACCTGCTGGCGCGCGCAGCCGGCCTGCACTACCCGCGCGAGAAATGGGACGACCTGCGTCGCCAGATGCGTCCGGCCGCGCGGGAGCTCGGGTATGCGGATGCCGAGCAGTGCATCCTCGCGCTCGGCGAGACGCCGCCGTCCCCCGCCCAGCTGGGCGTCGTCCTTCACCACCTGACCATCGGTGAGTCGTACTTCTTCCGCGATCCCGCCTCGTTCACCTATCTGCAGCAGCACGTGGTGCCCGACCTGCTGCGCCGGCGGGGCGGAGCCGCGACCACGATCACGGTGCTGAGCGCCGGCTGCTCGCAGGGCCAGGAGGCCTACTCCGCGGCCATCGCCGTGCAGCGCGCCCTGCCCGCCGGCTCGCGGTGTACGGTCTCCGTGGTGGGTGCGGACCTCGACGAGGCGGCCGTGCGCACCGCGGAGCGCGGTGTCTACACGTCGTGGTCGTTCCGTGGTGCTCCCGAGTGGCTGCTCTCCCAGTATTTCCTGCCGCACGGCCCGGACCGGTACGAGATCATCCCGGCCATCCGGGCGCTGGTGACGTTCCGTCGTGCCAACCTGATCGACGCCGCCGCCGTGCGTGGCGTCGCCGGCGGCAGCGCCGACGTGGTGTTCTGCCGCAACGTGATGCTGTACCTCACCCCCGAGGCGAACGATCGGGTACTGAGCACGCTGGAGACGGTGCTTGCGGACGACGGCACCCTGTTCGTGAGCCCGACCGAGACCGGAGTCCCCGGCCTCTCCCGGTTCTGCCCCGTGCGCGGGGCGGGCACAGCGGTGTTCATCAAGAAAGCGTCCTTCGCTGAGGCTGGGCGGCAGGCCGCGTCGCCGGTGCGGCCGGCGAGGCGCCGGGCTGCGTCGCCGGGGGCGGCCGTGGCGCGCCGTCGCGCCGCCGGCGCAGCGCCCTCTTCGGCCCGCGTGCCCGTCGACGGCGAGCGCCGCCGCCGGCCGCGCGGAGACGCGTTCGACGAAGTCCTGACGGAGGCGCGGGGCCTGCTGGAGCGTGGGGAGTACCGTGAGGCCGAGGAGCGGCTGGCTCCCCTGCTGGCGGCGCAGCCCGACCACAGCGGCGCGCTTGCGCTCGCCGCCCGCGCCTGGGCCGACAGGGGGCTGCTCCAGAAGGCGCGCGACGCCTGCCGGGCGGCGCTGCGGGCCGATCCGACGGACGCTGAGCAGCAGTACCTCTGGGCGATGATCCATCTTGAGCTTGGCGACGCCGAGGAAGCGGCCGCCGCGCTGCGGCGCACGCTGTACCTCGACGGCGGGTTCGCGCTCGCCTACTGCGGCCTGGACGCGCTGGCGAGGAGCCAGGGACGCCTGGAGGAGGCGTCAAGGCAGCGCGCCCGTGCCGTCGCGGCATTGCGGGCGCTGCCGGCGGACGCCGTCGTCCGGGGTGGTGCCGGGACGAGGGCCGGCGAACTGCTGGCCATGATGGCCTCCGGAGGTGAGGCCTGATGACGGAGAGGCGGCCCGACACGGGCGACGAGGGACGGCACAGGATCCTTCGGGAGCGCGCCGCGCGTCTCGCGGCGGTCAGCGCGGCCGACGAGCGCCACGACGTGGTGACGGTGCTCCGCGTGCGCCTGGGCACCGGTCTCTACGCCGTGGATGTCAGCGCGGTGCGGGAGACGCTCACCTTGAGGGAGCTCACACCGCTGCCCGGTGCGCCCCCGTTCATCCTCGGCATCATCAGCGTGCGCGGCCGTATCTTGTCGATCACGGACGGACGGCAGCTGCTGGGCCTCGACAGTAGCGGCGCCGTCTACCGTGATGTGGCCGTTCTGGAAGGTCGGGACACGCGCTTCGGGCTCGCCGTGGACGAGGTCGTCGACGTCGTCGACCTGGCGCTGAGAGAGATCCACCCGCCGCCCGCGCCCCTGACGGGGGCCGGCAGCAGGTATCTGCGCGGCCTGACCGCGGCCGGTATGGCCGTGCTCGACACGGACGCCGTGCTGACCGACGAGCAGCTCATCGTGAGACAGACCCCGAGCGGGAGAGGATGACATGAGGATCGTGACGCAGATCAGACTAGGCTACATGTTCATCGTCGTGCTGCTCGTGATCGTGGCTGCGGTGGGAGTCTACGCGCTGCAGTTGAGCGTGCGCGACTACGGCCGGTTCCTGGACGTCGATGAGGCTGTGCTGCGCGCTGGTATCCACGACATGGAGGCGGGGATGCTCACGGAGATGGGTGACTTGCGCGGGTACCTTCTCTATGGCGACACCGGCGGGACCGACTGGGTGTCGCAGCTCGAGCAGTCGTGGGCGCAGGCGGCGCAGGCCGCGAACAGGACGAGGGCCGCCATGAGCTCGACAGAGGCCACCGCTCTTCTGCAGGCCGTCGAGGCGGCCCAAGCCGACTACCGCAAGACCACCGAGGAGGTCGTCGCGCTCGCGCGCAGCGGGAAGAAGGCAGAGGCCTTGCAGCTGGCCGGGTCGACGGGAGTGGAGAAGGCCACCGCTCTCACGGCTGCGACCAAAGCCCTCGCTGCCCAGGAAGACCAGGTCCTCAGCGGACGCCGTGACAACCTGGACTCGACCCTGAACGCCATGCTGTGGCTGATGGTCGGCCTCGCGCTGGCCGCCATCGTTGCGGCGGTCGTCATCGCCCTGCTCCTCTCCAGTCGTATCCGCAAGCGCCTCACCCAGGCGGTGGACAGGCTGGGCGAGTCGGCGTCGCAGCTGCTCGCCGTGGCGGCCCAGGTGTCGTCCGGGGCCGCCGAGACGGCGAGCGCCGTGGCTGAGACGACGGCCACGGTGGAGGAGGTCAAGCAGGCGGCCACGGTGTCGAGCGAGAAGGCGCTGATCGTGTCGCACCAGTCGAACGAGTCGGCGGAGGCGGCCGAAGACGGGCGCCGCGCCGTGGATGAGACCCTGAGCGGCACCCGGCGCACGCAGGAGCAGATGGCCATCGTCGCGGAGACGATCGTGCGGCTCAGCGAGCAGACCCAGACGGTCGGAGACATCATCGAGTCGGTGCGCGACATCGCCGAGCAGTCGAACCTGCTGGCCGTGAACGCCGCCATCGAGGCGGCCAAGGCCGGCGAGCACGGTCGCGGGTTCACCGTCGTGGCACAGGAGGTCCGCAGCCTGGCGGAGCAGTCCAAGTCGGCGGTGGTGCAGGTGCAGAGCATCCTCGGCGATATCCAGAAGGCGACATCCTCGGCGGTGATGGCTGTGGAGCAGGTCGGCAGCGTCGTGGAGGCCTCGGTGCGGCAGTCGGCCGAGTCCAGCGAGGCGATCCAGGCGATGGCTGACGTGGCCGCGGAGTCGGCCCAGTCGGCGGCGCTCATCGCCGCGTCCAGCCAGGAGCAGCTTGCCGGCATGGACCAGATGGTCCTCGCCATGTCGCAGATCAATGAGGCCGCCGCCCAGAACACCGGCGGCACGCGACAGGTCGAGGTGGAGGCGCACAACCTGCGGGACCTGGGCACGCAGCTGCGCGCCATGGTCGAGAAGCCGGAGTCCTGAGGGAGGGGC
>Ga0172371_10009521_pt1 | contig 13322 bp, 12 predicted proteins | sample Lak12m_FD_114543 | JGI IMG/M metagenome (GOLD analysis project Ga0172371, IMG submission 114543) | Freshwater microbial communities from Kabuno Bay, South-Kivu, Congo - kab_022012_12m | ecosystem: Environmental > Aquatic > Freshwater > Lake | place: Democratic Republic of the Congo: South-Kivu... | reverse complement strand
TTCACGTCGCCGCTCGGTGCCGCGCACGCCGGTTCGGAATGGCTGCTGCAAATCAGCAATCGCAACGACTGGATCACGTTTGCGACCGTCACCACGGCGGCCCCGTTGACCACGCTGGCGTATGCGCCCTCGTGCCGCACACTGTATCCCGGCCAGCGCTTTTACTGGCGCGTGCGCTATTGTGACGACCGCGGCGTCTGGAGCCCGTATTCCGCACCCACCGCCTTCATCGTCGCCGACACCAATCTGCCCCAGTGGACCGTGCCGGTCAACGGCATGCTCATCACCACCAACGTCACGCTCAAACCGGGCTTTTATGCCCTGCCCGGCGGCCTTGCGCTGGCCGCGCATAACATTGCGCTCAATGGCAACGACTCGATTTTTTATGGCACGGGCATGACCGGCTTCGGCATGCGCGCCACTGGCTACTCCGGCTTGACGGTGTCCAACGTCACGCTGATGAACTACTGGTATGGCATGGTGCTGCGCAACGGCGACAACTGGTTGCTGCGCGAGGTGCACGCCAGCAATAATCGGGTGTATGCCGGCTCGATGTTGTTTCTCAACGTCTGGGTCTGGAAAACGCTGACCGATGAAAATCTGTGCGGCGGCATTTATCTCGAGGGCACGCGCGACACGCGCGTCGAACGCTGCGCCGCCACCAATCAGCAGAACGGCATCAGTCTGGTCGACGGCGCCCGCTGCCTGCTGCTCAGCAATGACTGCAGCGCCAATGTTGGCTGGGGTATTCACCTGGCGTCCACGGACTACTCACGCGTGGTCTACAACCGCGCCACGCGCGGCAATCGCGGCAACAACGGCGGCACCGGCGCGGATGCCACCTGCTTTCTCAGTGTGCACCAATCCGACCATAATGAGATCAGCTCGAATGTGTTCACGGATGGCGGCGACGGCGTGTTTGAATGCTGCCTCGTGCAAGGCAGCGCCAAGAAATCCGGCTGGAATTATTATGTCGCCAATGATTGCCGCCGCGCCACCCACAATCCGATCGAGTCCACCTTCGCCTTCAGCAATGCTTATGTCAACAACAACTGCGACGACGGCAGCCACGGCTTTTGGCTCGGTTACACCCATTGCTCCGTGATTTCAAACAACGCCATCCGCGGCAACTACGGCTGGGACCATCCCTCCGGCATCGTCATCGAGCACGGGCGCGACAATCTCATCTGCAACAACGACATCGTCAGCAACTACGCGGCCGGCATCCGCCTGTGGACGGACTACGACAGCGGCCTCAGCTATCTGTATCCCGATTTGCGCGGCTCGAAGAATTACACCATTCGCAACAATCGGTTTCTCGACAACGGCTATGCCCTCTATTGGGAAGACACGACCAACACGCTGGTTTACAACAACCTCATGCTGACCCAGCGCACCGCCTGCGTCTACAGCTATCGCTCAACCGGCACCTGGAACATCGCCAAGACCGCCGGCCAAAACATACATGGCGGCCCGTTCCTGGGCGGCAATTACTGGCTGGCCTATCCCGGCCAGGATCTCAATGGCGACGGCCTGGGGGACACCCTGCTGCCCTTCACCGACTTGGGCGCAGTCCTGCCCGGCGATTTCTTGCCGCTGACCGCTGTCGTGCCGGAACCCGGCTTGCTGGCGGCCCTGCTCCTGCTGTGGTGCGTACGGCAGCGCTGAGCGCCCGGCTTACAGCGGCACAATCATCGAGAAGGCCAGCACGAAAATGGCGACCGTCTCGGTAATGCCCAGAATGATGAAGTTCTGCGCAAAGCCCTTGTGCGTCTCCGCAAAGGCATCGCAGGCGCAGGCCGCGCCCTTGCCTTGAAACAGGGCCGACACGCCAATCGCAATCCCGCCGCACACGCCCAGCCCGAGCTTGATCAGGAAATTGTCCGGCGTGGTCGGCACGGCCAGCAGCTTCATCTTCAGCAAGATGAACGCGTAAATGGTCTGCGTCAGCGGCGCACCGACAAAGCCGACCAGCAGAAACGGCGCCGCTTTGCTCTGCAAATAACATTTCTTCCAGGCGCCAATGGCCGCCATGCCCGCCACGCCCGCGCCCCAGGCCGAGCCGATCGCCGCCAAACCCAGCACGGCCGCGCCGCCAAAATCACCCACATGAATCATCAGACTTGTTTCCATATTTCCCTCATTGCTTAACTATGAACTATGAACTATGAACTTCCTCTGCACGCGCGCCGGCCTGCTGCGCCAGCGGCTGATACCGGTTGCCGCTCCACTCCTGGCCGAGATGGCCGGAAAACTCAAGCGTGTTCAAGCGCAGCCCGTGCACCAGGACGGCCAGCAAGCCCAGCACCATGTTGAGCGCGTGCCCCACCACCAGGATCAGCGCGGCAATGAAACCGGTCAGCACATTGTTCATGCCGATCTGCTCCGCAATGCCGTTGAACGCCAGCGAGGTCGCCACGCCGGCGAAGCCCACCGCAAACAGGCGGATGTACGAGGCAATGTCGCCAAAACAGTTGATCACGTTGAACGGAAATTGAATCACGCCCGCAATCAGGTCTTCACCACGCTTGTCATAGATGTACAAGCCAAACGTCACCACCAGCAGGACCAGGCCGCCGTACAGCACGACTGGCGGCAGCGGCTTGTCCAAGATCAGCTTATTGGCAACAAAATACATGAAGATGATTATGCCCGCCCAGCCAAGCTGCTCAAAACCCTTGGGTGAATTCATCATCTGCGCAAAGTTCCACAAATGTGCCAGGGTGAGCTGCACCGCCGCAATAATGAAGCAGAGCGAGACGACGTCGTAAAAGTTTGCCGAATCGAGCACGACCAGTCTGCGCAAAAAGGCGCCCTGCGCCAGTTCTATGCCAAAGTAACTGCCGGTCAGCACACCCCAGATCAGCATGGCAACATTCAGCACATACATGAGATACAGTGGTTGCCGCGGCATGCGCCGGCCGTATTTCAGCTGGATGCCGGCGGTGATGGCCAGAAACACGAGGGCATAGCCGGCATCACCGATCAGCATGGCATAGAAGAGCGAGAAGAACAGGTAGAAGACGCCGCTGATGTCGCGCTCGCGATAGCCCGGGAAGGTGTCAATGAAATTGAAGACCGTCGCGACCGGCTGCAGCCAGCGCGGATTGCGAATCAAGGTCGGCACCGTGTCCTCGGCCGTCGGTTCTTCGATCAGCAGGCCCCAGCCGTGCGTGCGTGCGGCCGCTTCCACCGGCGCGACCTTGTCGTGCGGGACAAAGCCGCACAGGTAGGCCAGCGTTTCAACGCAGCCGGTCGCGTCGCGCGCCTGGGCCAACTGCAGCTCGTCCTCCAGGGCGCGGCGCGCCTGCTGCACCGCCGGCAGCGCGGCGGCCTGCCGCGCAATCATGGCGCGCTCTTCGGCCTGCTGCTGTTCGAGCGCGGCCAGGGCCGCGCGCAATGCGGCCGGCGCTTTGTCCGGCAGCGTTACACTTGCCAGCGCCAACTCGATCGGCGCCTGGCTGACCAGCACGAACGCAACGGCATCCTTGGTGCGCCGCAGTTCGTGCATGACACAGCCGGCCGGCATGGCCGGCAGTTCCTCCACCCCGCACTGGTACAACGCCACCTGCACGCCTTGCGCGCGCAGCGCCTGCAGCTGCTGCGGCTCGAAATCGCCCCAGACCGCCAGATCGGCCAGCTGGGCGCGCAGGCGCGCGGCTTCCTCGCCGTGCTGCACCAGCCGCTCGCGCGCCGCCAACAGCGCACGGATGACGGTGTCCGCCGCCGGCGGCGCCGCCGCCGCGACTGGCGGCTGTTCCCGCAACATTTCAAGGGCGGTGTCGGCATCACGGATGCGCGCGGCAACATCCAGGGCGGTGGCGTGCTGCGGCTTCTCGGCCGCCTGCACATGCAGCACGCCCAGCGCGCGCAGTTCCAGCAGCGTTGCCTCCTGCGCATGCGCCAGGCATACCACCGTCACTTTTTTCATCGGGACAATCATGGCAGTCTATTGGTCAAATATCATTGGTCATTGGTCATTCTTCATTGGCGCCGCGCACACGGCGCTTTTTGGCGGTGGCGATGGAGGCATGGATGATTTTGCAAAGCTGGTGTGTTTCATCGCAAAGATCGGCCACTAATTGTGCCGGCATCATGTTGGCTTCAACCAGTATGGCTAACCACACCGCCGTTTCGTTTAATTCCTTTTCAACAATGCCGAGTTTATGCACAAAATCGCCGGTGCTTTCCGCCGCGCGCGCCTCGGCGTAGTTCGGCGCCGGGGCCGTTCCGGATCGTATGATTTGCTGCGCGATATGCCGCCCCGCAACCGTCTTTGGCAGCGCATCACCCAAGCGCAACACCCGCACCGCAAGTTGGATCAGCCGCTGCTGCAGCTCATCTGCAAAACTCGTCTTGGTCTGTTCGGCCGCCGTCATTCTTTATCTGCCGTTGATACCTGACCAATGACCAATGATCATTGATAAATGGTTTGCCCTCATGCCGCCCCTTCCATTTGCGTCTCGCTCAATTTGGCCTTGGCAATCTTGCCGCGCGCCACCGCATTGGCCATCTGATCCCCCAGGTAAATCTGAATCATGCGGATGTTGCCGAGTGCGGCCGGGATTTTCACTTTATCAAACAAATTGATGCGCTGGATCGTCGTGCGCAATTCACGCTGCAACAGCGCCCGCTGGCGCTCGATGATCGCGCGCTCCAGCCGGATACCCGCCAACTCCTGCACCACTTCCAGCGCGCGATCCACCCACAGCGGCGTGCTGAATAGATCGTAGTCATGAATTTTGAAATGCGCGGCGACGAAGACCGGAATGAGCACGCCGGCAATATTGGCCTCGCGCGTCTCGACCCGCGCCAGCACCAGCTTCTCCTCGAGCGCGACTGGTTCGGAGAACAACTGCACCCAACCGGCCAGGGCGGCGCGCACGCGTGCCTCGGCCTGCTGCTTGTCCGCCAGCACATGCTCGACGCGCCGCACTTCCTCGACCAATTGCTGCTTTTTCAGTTCGAGGGTCGGCAGGAAACGGCGGTAACGCTTGAGTGCGTCGCGCTGCGTCTTCAGCTCGTTCTTGGTCAGTTTCAGCTTGGCCATGGCATTACTTCTTCGGCCAGTATTGTTCGATCAGGCTGGCCTTGATGCTGACTTCGGTTTTGTCAAAACACTGCGCCAGGATTTCCCAGCACAAGTCCAACGCGCGCTCCAGCGGAATATTGACCGACAACGCCATCAGCTCCTGCTCGAACAAAACGCCGTACTTCAACAGTCTTTTGTCCCACGCGCTCATCTGGAAGCCCATCGCCATTTTTTCCTGGGTGTCGCGGCATTGGGCGTAGAGCTGGATCATCGTGTTCATGATGGTGCGATGATCGTCGCGCGTCTTGCCGTTGACCTGCTGCTTCAAGCGGCTGAGCGAACCGAATGGCTCGATCCGCCCGTTGCGCAGGTAGAACTGGCCTTCGGTAATGTACCCGGTGTTGTCCGGTATCGGGTGGGTCACGTCATCGCCCGGCATGGTCGTCACCGCCAAAATCGTGATTGAGCCGGCGCCCTCGAAGTCAACCGCTTTCTCATAGCGCGCCGCCAACTGGCTGTACAAATCGCCCGGATAGCCGCGATTCGACGGCACCTGCTCCATGGTGATCGCAATCTCCTTCATGGCGTCGGCGAAGTTGGTCATGTCGGTCAGCAAGGCCAGCACGCGCTTGCCCTGCAAGGCGAACTGCTCGGCCACCGCCAGGCACATGTCGGGCACCAGCAGGCATTCGACGGTCGGGTCGGCCGCGGTGTGCACGAACATGACCGCGCGCGCCAGGGCGCCGCGCGCGTCGAACGTGTCGCGGAAATACAAGTAGTCATCATGTTTCAAACCCATGCCGCCAAAGACAATGATGTCGACTTCAGCCTGCATGGCGATGCGCGCGAGCAGCTCGTTGTAGGGCTCGCCGGCCACCGAGAAGATCGGCAGCTTCTGCGATTCCACCAGCGAATTGAACACGTCAATCATCGGGATGCCGGTGCGCACCATGGTGCGCGGAATGATGCGCTTGGCCGGATTGACCGACGGGCCGCCGATCTCGACCCAGTTGCCGTCGAGGGCCGGGCCGCGGTCGCGCGGGATGCCGCTGCCGTTGAAGATGCGGCCCAGCAGCGCGCCGCTGTACGACACGCGCATGGCATGGCCGAGGAAGCGCACTTCGTCATCGGTCGCAATGCCGCGCGCGCCGGCAAACACTTGCAGCGAGACGTGGTCGTGCTGCAGGCGAATCACCTGCGCCATCGACACGCCGCGCGCCGTGCGCACTTCAGCCAGCTCGCCGAACGCAACCCCGCTCGCCGCCACCGTTATGACGTTGCCGGAAATCTGCAAGACTCGCGTATGAACTTTCTGCATTGCCGCACTACTCCATGGTTGCCGGCGCGTCAGGCTGCGCCGGCGCGGGTGATTTTTTCAGTGATCTGCGCCTCGAATGTTTTGAACTCGGCGGATTCATATTCGGTCGGATTCCAGGTCTTGTACAACTGGGTCAGCTCGAGGAAAAAGCGCCGCGCACTGTCCTTGTCGGCAAAACGGAAGGTCGTATGCAGCACTTCGGCCACTTGGGCGAAGACATAGCGCTGGCGCTCGAGCGGCGTGGCCGCGTCCACTTTATCAAAGGCGTCCTGCTGCAAATAGGCCGCATCCAAGAACTCGGATTTGAGATAGATGACAAAATCATCCAGGGCCGTGCCTTCTTCACCAATGACTTTCATCATCTGGTTGACTTCGTTGCCACGCCGCAGAATATCTTTGGCGTAGGCCGCTTCGGGCTCGTTCACAAAGTTGGCGTATTTGCTCCAACTGTCCAGCGGATGAATCGCCGGATAGCGTCGCGCATCCGAGCGCTCGCGCGACAAACCATGAAATGCGCCGACCACCTTCAGCGTCGCCTGCGTCACCGGCTCTTCAAAATTGCCGCCGGCCGGGCTGACCGTGCCGCCGACCGTCACTGACCCCAGCGTGCCGTCGTGCAGGCGCACCACGCCGGCGCGCTCATAGAAGCTGGCAATGATGGACTCGAGGTAGGCCGGAAACGCCTCTTCGCCCGGAATCTCCTCGAGCCGGCCGGACATCTCGCGCAAGGCCTGCGCCCAGCGCGAGGTCGAATCGGCCAGCAGCAACACTTGCAATCCCATCAGCCGGTAATATTCCGCCAGCGTGATCGCCGTGTAGACCGAAGCTTCGCGCGCAGCCACCGGCATCGAGCTGGTGTTGCAAATAATGATCGTGCGCTCCATCAACGAGCGGCCGGTGCGCGGATCTTCGAGATGCGGAAATTCACGCAAGGTTTCGACCACTTCGCCGGCGCGCTCACCGCAGGCCGCGACAATGACCACATCCACATCGGCGTAGCGGCTGATCAATTGCTGCAAGACCGTCTTGCCCGCGCCAAACGGGCCGGGAATGCAGTAGGTGCCGCCTTTCGCCACCGGAAAGAAAGTGTCAATGATCCGGCATTTGGTGGTCAGCGGCTCGGTCGGGCGCAGGCGTTCCTTGTAGGCGCGCAAGGCGATTTTCACCGGCCACGTCTGGGTCATGCTGACCGCATGCGTGCGGCCATCAGGCGCGACCAGGGTGGCGATCCGATCCGCCATGGCATACGTGCCGGCAGCCGCAATCTCCTTGACCTTCCAGACGCCCTGCAGCGCAAACGGCACCATGATGCGATGCTCGAAGATGCCTTCCGGCACATGGCCGAGAAACATGCCCGCGCGCACTTCGTCGCCGACTTTCGCCGTCGGCGTAAACGCCCAGGCTTGCGTGTCCGACAAACTCGGCAGATAGGTCCCGCGCTTGAGAAAGAAGCCGCACTGCTCGGCCAATTCCGGCAGCGGATTCTGCAAGCCGTCAAACACTTTGCCGAGCAGGCCCGGCCCCAGTTGCACCGCCAGCAGGTTGCCGGTAAACTCAACACTGTCGCCGACTTTCAGGCCGCGCGTGTCCTCGAAGACCTGCAGGTCGGCGTAGTCGCCGCGCACGCGGATGACCTCGCTTTTCAGCCGGTCACCATTGACCAGCACAAAGGCCACTTCGTTTTGAATCACGCTCGATCCAAACGCAACGGTGATCATATTGCCGTTGACTGCCACGATCCGTCCGTTTTTCTGACTCATGTTGTGGAAACTCCGGTAAGCAACGAATCCAAGAATGCCGCGCCGGCCTCCGCATTGAGCGCCTGCCAGCGTTCGAGCAGGCGCAACTTCAGCAGGTAGCCGAGCAGCACGGTAAAATCAAACGCATGCGCGGCGCACAGATTGTCAAGAAACGCCCAACGCGCCTGGTCGAGCGCGAGCTCGGCCTTGAGCGGATCATCCAGCTTGACGCATTCCTGCACCAGCGCGCGGGTGTACGCATCCAGCGGGTCAGCCGCGCGCAGATACGGTGCCGCGTCGAGACCGCGGCGGGCCGCGCGCGCCGCCACCAGCGCATTGCGCAGGGCCGTGTCATACGCGCGCCACGCCGCCACCGGGCCGTCCGTCTCAGGTTTGCTGTCCATGTCGTCCGCGGCGTCCACCTCGTCCAGCACCGCCTGCAGCGCGCGCAGATCGGCGGCCGGCAGCCAGTCGCGGCACAACGCACGCACCGCGTTGCCGGCGACCGGGGCTGCATCGCCCAGGCGCAGGTGCGGCAGCGTCGCTAACACATAATAATAGGCGGTACTCATGCTCGCGCGACTATCCCGGCCGTTGGGTCACGACCATTACGGTTGTTTGTGCGTCGCGGCCTTGTTGAGAATGTCGGCCAACATGGGATTGACCAATTCGCACAGCATCTGCACGATCACCTCGTCGGTGAAATCGTAGACGACATTCTTGTTGGTGAATGCAATCCGGAAGCCGGCCTTGATCGTCGGCAGCGGATGCAGTTCGACGCCGTGCTGCAGGTGCTCGCGGAAGCGATCCAGGAAAAATTCCGCCAGGGGCGTATAATCATGCTCACTGACAAACACGCGCACGCCGTCGGCCGTGCGCTTTTCCAGATCGGCCTGGCTGGCCAGGCGCACCAAAATTTCCTGCACGACCGTAAGCGGCACAATCTCCGGCATGGCATCCTTGATCAGCGCCGCAAACTCGCCTTCAATCGCCTGGCGCAGGTAGATCAGCAAGTCGCGCCCCGCCTGTTCCAGCGACTGCTTGCTGTTCGCAATCAGTTGTGCGGCGTTTTTCTCGGCCGCCTCAACTATCGCGGCGGCACGGCGCTCGGCCTCGGCCACCCGCTGCGCGGCTTGCTTGTCCGCGGCGGCCAGGCGCTCGCGCGCCGTGACGTCCGCCTTGGCAATCGCCTCGTCGTTGATTTTCTTCAGCAGACTGTCCAACTGCTCGGCCATAAGTGCATCTCCCGCTGTCAAACAAAATAGGCGGTGCGGCGCACCTGCCGCGCGCACCAACATTCTTTACAAACTCAAATATTATAGCGATTATTGCCAAAAAAGAAAACCAATGCCGCTTTGCGCGGCTATCTGCACCCGTGGTGGAGCCGCTTTCAGCGGCTATCTGTGCAGCATCGCCGGTGAAATCCGCGCCGGTGGCGGGACTCAGTGCAGCCGGCGCCACATGCGGCACCAGCAATCACAAGCACGTCGCCGGAACCGGGGCTCTGCGCACACCAGCAGCCCTTGATGTGTCCATCGCGTGTACGCTCCGCTGACGGACCAAGTCGTCTATGACCATCTGGCGGGCAAGATCACGCTGGGCATGTATCCCCTGCTGCTTGATGAGACCTGCTTGTTTCTGGCCGTGGATTTCGACAAGAAGTCGTGGCAGGAAGATGCGGCGGCATTTCTGTGTTCAAGCAAGGCACTTGGCGTGCAAGCCTACTTGGAACGTTCGCAATCAGGCAATGGCGGTCATGTCTGGGTGTTTTTTGACGTGCCCGTGCCAACACACGTCGCGCGCAGGATGGGATGCGCAGTGCTGACACATGCGCTGGAGACACGGCATCAGATTGGCTTCGATTCCTACGACCGCTTCTTTCCAAACCAAGACACCATGCCCAAGGGCGGCTTCGGCAATCTCATCGCACTGCCACTCCAGCACCAGCCAAGAACCAAGGGCAACAGTGTTTTTGTTGATGCGACATTTGCTGCATATCCCGACCAATAGGCATTTCTCTCCACGGTCGTCAAGATGCCCGCTTCCACGGTCGCGGCGATCGCGCGCTATGCCGCCGACAAAGGCGCGGTGGTCGGTGTCAGGATGTGCGCGGTCGAGGAAGATCAGGACGATCCATGGACTTTGCCACCATCGCGGAAGAGGGCCGATGTGCCCGTGGCCGGACCTCTGCCCAAGATCATCAAGGTTGTAAGCGGCAACCAGCTTTACATCGAGAAAGAGGGCATTCCCCCCGCACTGATGACGCGGATTATCCGGCTTGCGGCATTCCAGAATCCTGAGTTCTACCGCGCGCAAGCAATGCGCCTGACGACCTTTGGCAAGCCAAGGGTAATCTGTTGCGCGGAGGACTTCTCTGGACATATTGCGCTGCCCAGAGGCACGCGCGATGAACTAAAATCTCTGCTCGCCGACCATGGCATCGCCATGAAAATCGAGGACCAACGTTACAACGGTAATCCGCTGGCGGCGCAGTTTCATGGCATGCTCTTGCCGCAACAACAAGAATGCGTTGACGCCGTGATGAAGCACGATATTGGCGTTATCAGCGCGGCAACAGCATTTGGCAAGACCGTTGTCGCCGCAAATATCATTGCGCAACGCGCAGTAAACTGCCTGATATTGGTGCACCGGCAGCAATTGCTCGATCAGTGGCGGGAACGTCTGGCTGCGTTCCTGAGCCTGCCGATAGAGAAGATTGGCGAAATGAGCGGAACCAGGAAGAAGCGCAATGGCATCCTCGATATCGCGGTGCTGCAAAGCGTCAACCGCAAGGGCGTGGTCAACGACTTCGTGGGGGAATATGGGCATGTGGTTGTTGACGAATGCCATCATGTGTCGGCCTTCTCCTTTGAGCAGGTCATGCGCCAAGTCAAGGCGCGCTATGTGCTCGGGCTGACCGCGACACCCACGCGGCGAGACGGCCATCATCCGATCATCATCATGCAGTGCGGCCCCATCCGCTTCCGTGTATCGGCGAAGGAGCAGGCTGGTATCCGGCCATTTGTCCATGTGGTGATGCCGCGTGTCACGGACTTTGTAGTACCGGATGACGCCGGCAATGTGGCCATCCAGGACATCTACGCGAGACTTGCAGCCGATATGCGCCGGAACGATATGATTGCCGCCGATGTGAAGCATGCTCTGGACACGGGCCGTTCGCCCATCGTGCTGACGGACCGGACGGCACATGCGGAGCATTTTGCGAACTATTGCGCCAGGGATGGTGTCTGTGTCTTGCTGTTCAAGGGTGGCATGGGGCGGAAGCAGCGGCGCCATCTGGCGGATGAAATGAAGACCATTCCCGATGACAAACCGCGGCTCATTGTGGCAACCGGGCGCTACATCGGCGAAGGCTTCGATGATGCGCGCCTGGATACTCTCTTTCTGGCAACCCCCATATCGTGGCGCGGCACGCTTCAGCAATACGCGGGAAGGCTTCACCGCAACCACGCCAACAAACGCGAGGTGCAGGTGTACGACTATGTTGATGCCCGTGTGCCGGTGCTGTTCAAGATGTACCAGCGGCGTTTGAAAGGCTATGCGGCGATAGGGTATGAGGTGCGCCAGGATAGGGCGTTTCAATTTGACATCCGGGAGCCATAAGAATACAATTATCACGTGACAAGTGTAACCGACAAAGCAAGCAGCGCACAATACGACCGGCGGCGTGAAAAGCCGTTGCCAAGGCCAAGGTGATGCCCGCCGATCCGCGCGGCGATGCGCTGCATCTCGCCGTCGCTTCCTTTCACAAGGCCGATTTTCTTCTGACGTGGAACTGCAACCACATAGCCAATCCGAACAAGTTTGACCACATACGGCGCGTAAATACCATGCTCGGCTTGTTCACGCCTGAACTCGTAACGCCATTCGCGCTACTGACATAGAAGGATACCATCATGAAAGACAATCCAGTAATCGAGCGGGTACGCGCAGCGCGGCACCGCATCTCGAAAGAATGCGGCCACAGCACCAAACGCCTGGTAGAGCGGTATATCCGCATGCAGAAGAAACATGCCGGTCGAATGATCGATCCCCATGCCGCCGCTACGACAAAAGTAGCGTAATCATCCTCATCTCACGCTACGGAGCAGCAACAGTAACGTCTCCGGCGTTATTCCCTTTGCAGTCGCTTGGTGCGCAATGCATGGTCATAACGGGGTCAAGCGTGAACACTGGACATTCACGGCAACCTTGTGATTGGTTTGCTCAATTGCTTGTCGCGCGGTCGCTGCCCTGGTATCGTTCAATTGTCAGGCACAGCCATTGGTCGCCGGCGCCGCGCTATTCTTGCTCGGCGGCCGGCGCGGCTTCTGTGGCGGCCGCACTTTTCTTGAAGCCCTTCCTGAATCCTTTCTTGAAGCCGGGCTTGGCGCCTTTCTTGAAGCGTTCGCGCTTGCCGCTATAGAGCGTCTCGGCCGCCCACTTGCTCTTGAGCGCCAGGACGGTGTCGGTCAGCCGCACAATCTGACTGCGCGGAATCCATTTGGTTTGCTTGAGCGACAGGCGCAAACCAATCGCCTTCTTCTCCGGATTGTCAATCACATCAATGATGGTGGCTTTCTGGTAGTCAACTTCCGTGCCTTCCTCGCCGACATAGGTGACGCTGATTTCGCGGCTGTTCGAGGCCACTTTGCGATCCACAATCTTGCGGGCCTGGTCAATGAACTTGGAGATCAGCGATGAATCGGCGCGCAGTTCGGCGGTCAATTCCATGCCGGTGTCCTTGGCCAGCGACTCGGCATACTTGATCTGGCGGTCGCTGGGCGGCAGGGTCGGCAAGTCCACGCGTTGCTTGATCTGGTCGATCCAGTTGGACAAGGTCTTGCAGTCGCCGCGCGCGTCATCGGGGATCGGCGTCTTGGCGACCTCGGCCAGCCGCTCGGCCAGCCGCAATTGCTTGGCGGTCGGCTTGTGTTCCATGGCGAAGCCGCTGCCTTTCTTGTATATTTCATAGGCGTCCTTGACGCGCTCAAACTCGTCGTTGACCACGTCAAGATAGGGTTTGGTGCCCTCCTCGACCTCGTCGAGTTCGCGCTCCATCTTGGCGGTAAACTCGTAATCAATCACGATCGGGCGATGCTCTTTCAGAAAATCGTAGAGCTTCTCGCCCTTGGCGGTCGGCTGGAATTCGCGGCGCTTGAGCGCCTCCTCGACGTAGCCGCGGTCCTGAATGAGCTGCACGATTGCGGCATAAGTGGACGGCCGGCCAATG
>Ga0172371_10009517_pt1 | contig 13326 bp, 7 predicted proteins | sample Lak12m_FD_114543 | JGI IMG/M metagenome (GOLD analysis project Ga0172371, IMG submission 114543) | Freshwater microbial communities from Kabuno Bay, South-Kivu, Congo - kab_022012_12m | ecosystem: Environmental > Aquatic > Freshwater > Lake | place: Democratic Republic of the Congo: South-Kivu... | reverse complement strand
GATGAGTTGGGGTTGATGGCGGTGTTGGATTCGGTGGCCGAGGTCAAGCTCTTTCTCTCCCACCTCACCCAGAGTGCTATGCGGGCCGATTCCTTTATGTCGCTTGAGGAGATCACCGACACTCTGACCGGTGGCCGCCACCTGGGGGGGAGTATCGGTAGCTCATCCCTCACCCCCATGTTCAAATTCTTCGCGCGTATGGGGGGGATGCGGGTTGAGTTCATCATGCACAGCAACAAGACCTACCTCAATTACATCTACCAGCGGGACATCTCCCACGATGAGTACGAGATCAAGCGCATCTTCGACTCTGGTGTGGCCGAGATGCTCTTCCCCCAGGACATCTACGACCTGGACATGGCCGACATCAAGGAGCGGCAGCTCAAACAGTGCCGCCGGCAGATCGAGGGCTAAGCGTCAGCAGCAAAAGTGATTTCACAAAGACAGTTGGTGTGGGAGCGGCTTCCAAGCCGCGATGGTTGGTGAGCGGAGTCGAACCCTTCACTTACGCAGCCCCCTTAGGTGAATGACGGTAAGCGATTGCAGGGGAAAACCCAATTGTAAGCGATTGCAGGGTGCCCCAGCCGGAGTCTCGCCAGCTCACTTACCTGCGTGAAAGCGGCCTGCGAGCTATACTTGGGTATGCGAGCAGGCCGCTGACACCGCAGATGGGGTACCCTGTGATCGCTTACGATGGCCTGAATCTGCTTTGCGTTATCCCCCCTGCCACTGCCCCTTACCGCCCCTGGCCTTGATCTCCACCTTCTTGATGCGATAGCTCAGTTGGATGTTGTCTCCTAGTCCGTGAATCCTCTCCCGCAGTTCACGGCAAGGCCGGATGGTGATGTCCTTGGCAATGGCGATATCTACCTCCCCCTTGCTGGGGAAGTGAAGGGTGAGGGAGACCGGGCAGTCGCCATAAAATTCCTGCAAGGTTTTCTTCAACAACTCGCAACCGTTGCGCGAGAGTTGTTCTCCGTTGATCTGCAGAGTAGCGGAGTCGGTGAATTTCTTTCTGGCCTCCGGCAGGCTATCGACAGAGTCAGCGATGATCTTGGCCCCACGATCGTCCTGTTGTAGCTTGCCGCAGATGATTAGTGGCTCATCAGAGCTCAAGAGCTGGCTGCAGGCGGCAAAGGTGGTGGGGAAGACGACGACATCGATGCTACTGGTTAAGTCTTCGAGGGTGATAAAGGCCATCGGATCTCCTTTCTTGCTCTTGTGATCCTTATAGTTCCGCACCAGTCCTCCAACTCGTACTGGACGTTCCTCTCCCCCCAGGTGAACTGGCCGTTCGTTGACCGCCTCGCTGATCTCACCTCCATCCCCCACCTCACTCGCCTCATCAGTCTCAACAGTTTCAACAGCCTCGGCGGTGAGGGAGGCCAAAGTTCCGTCGGTCAACTCCTTGAGATCGTCTCGGTATTCGTTTAAAGGGTGCCCGGTGAGATAGAAGCCGACGGTCTCTTTTTCGTAAGCCAGCAATGTCTTCTGATCCCATTCCGCCAAATCGGGCAGGGTGATCGTGTTGCCCTTGCTCATCTCCTCCTCTGGCAAGAGACCAAAAAGGGAAAATTGCCCACTCATCCGATCTCTCTGCACCGATTGAGCCTGCTCCATGGCCTGGTCGAGGATGGCCATGAGCTGCGAGCGTCGTGTCCCCAGGGAGTCAAAGGCCCCGGCCTTGATCAAGCTCTCCAGCACCCGTTTGTTGACCCGTCGGGAATCGATGCGGCAACAGAGGTCTTCGAGTGAGAGGTAGAAGCCATCCTTATCTCGCTCCTCCATGATCGACTCCAAGGCTGCCTCCCCGACATTTTTTACCGCCGCCAGGCCAAAGCGGATTCGCCCCTCGACAACGTTGAAGTCCTGATCGCTCTCGTTGATGTCCGGCGGCAAAACCTCGATGCCGTGATCCTTGCACTCGTTGATGTAGAGCACCACCTTGTCGGTGTTGTTGACGTCGCAAGAGAGCAGCGCCGCCATGAACTGGGCTGGGTAATGGGCCTTGAGGTAGGCGGTTTGGTAGGAGATCAAGGCGTAGGCAGCGCTGTGCGACTTATTGAAACCGTAACCCGCGAACTTGGCCATCAGGTCGAAGATATACTCGGCCTTGTTCTCGGGAAGCTGGTTAACGCGGGCCCCGGCCATGAACTTGCTCTTCTCCTCGGCCATCACCTCCGGGATCTTCTTGCCCATCGCCCGTCTGAGATTGTCGGCGTCGCCGAGAGAGTAGTTGGCCAGGACGTTGGCGATCTTCATCACCTGTTCCTGGTAGACGATGACTCCATAGGTCTCTTTCAGGATAGGCTCCAGTTGCGGCAGGGCGTATGTGGCCACCATCCTTCCGTGCTTGGTGTTGACGAAGTCGTTGACCATGCCACTCTCCAAGGGGCCGGGGCGGTAGAGGGCGACCAAGGCGATAAGGTCGGTGAAGACTTCCGGCTGCATACTGGCCAATAGTGCCCGCATGCCGGAACTCTCCAACTGAAAGACCCCCAGGGCGTCACCCTTGCGCAGGAGCTTGTAGGTCTTCTCGTCGTCTTCGGGGATCATCGCCATGTCGAGCCGTTTGCCCATCACCTTCTCGATCAGGCGCTGAGCCCGTTCGATGACGGTAAGCGTTTTGAGCCCCAAGAAGTCGAATTTGACCAGCCCAGTCATCTCGGTGTACTTCATGGCGTACTGGGTCAGCACCTCGCCCTTGGCCCCCCGGCAGACGGGCAGGTACTCCATCATCGGTTTGGGGGAGATGACCACTCCAGCGGCATGGGTGCCAATCTGTCGAGGCAGGCCCTCAAGCCGCATGGCGATAGAGAAGAGCTCCTTGATTTGGGGGTCGTGCTTAATCAACTCTTGGAGGCGGGGCTCCTCGTTCAAGGCTTCGGGGAGGGTGATCTTGAGCCGCTCTGGCACCAGCTTGGCGATCTTGTCAACCTCGGCCAAGGGTACCGATAAGGCTCGCCCAACATCGCGTAGCACCCCACGGGCGTTCATCGAGCCGTAGGTGACGATCTGGCAGACATTCGACTCGCCTCCATATTTTTTCTGAACGTATTCAATCACCTCTCCGCGTCGTTCCTGGCAGAAGTCGACGTCGAAATCGGGCATCCCCTTGCGCTCGATGTTCAAGAAACGCTCGAAGATCAGTCCGTAGGCAATGGGGTCGATGTCGGTGATCTTCATGCAGAAGGCGGCGAGACTACCCGCCCCTGAGCCACGGCCTGGGCCAACAGGGATATGGTTGTCCTTCGACCAGTTGATGAAGTCGGCAACGATCAAAAAATAGCCGGGAAACCCCATGGTCTTGATTACCCCGATCTCGTGATCGAGACGGGCGCGGTAGGCCTGCTCAAGCTCTGGGGTGAGTTTGCCGCGATTGGCGACCTGCTGCAGGCGGAATTCGAGGCCGTCGCGGCTTTTCTGCTCGAACTCCTGGTCGAGGCTCATCCCTTCCTGGCACTGGTAGACAGGGAAGTGGTGGCCCTTGAATTCGAGTTCGAGGTTACACTGGGCGGCGATGGCCAGGGTGTTAGCGATGGCAGCAGGCTGGTGACTGAAGGCCTTGGTCATCTCCTCGGGGGACTTGAAGTAGAGTTCGTCGGTTGAGAAGTGGAAGCGGTCGTTGTCGGCCATGGTCTTACCTGTTTGGATGCAGAGCAAGACCTCGTGGGCATGGGCGTCTTCTCGATTCAGGTAGTGACAGTCGTTGGTAGCGACCAGTGGTAGCCCCGTCTCCTGCGCCAACTCGATCAGTCCACTGTTGACCAGCCGCTGCTCCTCAAGGCCATTGTCCTGGAGCTCAAGGTAGAGCCGATCGGGGAAGATCTCCGCCAGTTCGCGGGCGGCGGTGAGGGCGGCGGCCATATCCTTGTGGTGGCCGATTTGGTAGGGCACCTCACCGTGCAGGCAGGCGGTGAGGGCGATGAGTCCATCGCTGTAACGCCTCAAGATCTCCTTGTCGATGCGGGGCTTGTAGTAAAAACCCTCCATATGGGCCAGGCTTGCCAGGCGCATGAGATTTTGGTACCCCTCCTTGTTCATGGCCAAGAGCACCAGGTGATAGTAGGGTAGGAGACCGCTGGCCTTGCTCTCCTTGGTAAAACGGTTGCTGGGGGCGATGTAGAACTCGCAGCCAACGATGGGCTTTAAGCCCGCCTTCTTGGCGGCCACATAAAATTCCAAAGCCCCGTACATGGAACCATGATCGGTGATGGTGACCGTATCCATGCCGACCTCCTTGCATTTGGCAAAGAGATCCTTGAAACGGATGGCCCCGTCGAGCATGCTGTACTGACTGTGGACGTGGAGATGGACGAAGTTGGAGGGTGTGGTGGTCATGGGCGGTGAGGTATGGATCGGTTTGGCGGGTAAGAGGGGGGAGGGCGAACCCACTGCGCCCGATGGTGAGTTGACAGCCAGGGAGGCGCGGTACGAAGGCACGACCCGGCGAGAAGGACTCAAGGCCCTCGCTTCTAGGCCTACGAACGGGCGGCGCTTGTCCTCAGGTCAACAACACCCAAGGTTGCCAAGGCATCGAGGCTGGCCCAGAGATCCTCTTGGGTATGGGGCTCCAATGTTAGCCGAGGTTGGAGATGCTGATCGGCCAAGGCCTGGAAAAATCCCGCAAAGTCAAAGAGACCGTGACCAATGGCCTGATGGGTATCGGTCACCCCCTGGTTGTCGTGGAGGTGGAGATGGCCAACCAAGGGGAGGGCGGGGAGCCAGTCTTGCCAGGGACAACGAGCGAAGGCAACCAGGTGGCCGACATCAAGACAGATCCTGGCGTAGGGTGAGTTCAAGGCCTCAAGCAAGCGCAGGTGCTGGCTAGGTTCGGTCTCGTAGGTGTTTTCGAGGGCCATGATGGTCTTGGCCTCGGCCGCCATCTCAAGCAGTTGAGCAAAGGTCTCGGCGACGGTGGCAAACCACTCGTCGAGCTTATAGCCATGCTTGTTGCGCTCAAAGCCGAGATGGCAGATGATCGCCTTGGGCTTGAAGATGGCAATCAGCTCAAAGGCCCGTTGCAGCTTCTCTCGGCTGGCGGCGAGGATCTTGGCATCCAAGGCCCCCGGAGCCAAGTCAAAAAAAGGGGCGTGCAGTGTGCAGGCCAGCCCCTCATTCCGAAGGCTCTGGGCCAGGGCCACCCATTCTTTCCGGCTCACGGTATAGAGGGCATCACCCTCCAGACCAATTTCAGGTTGCAAGCGATGCTTGAGGAACAAGGGGAGGAGCTCCCCCATCAACCGGCGGATGGGGGCGTTAATAAAACAACGTTCAGGTGTGGTGTGAAAGGACATGACGGCGTAACCGTTCAATCGTCAGGATCATGGGGGAGGCACGCCTGCAACGCGCTACCCTGTGATCGCTTACGTTTAATCGATCTTTTGGGCCTCATCAATCAGCATGATTGGGATATCATCTCGGATTGCATAGCGAAGCTTGCAGGTTGGACAGATCAAGCCATCCTGTCCGGGGGTAAGGGTAAGCGGGCCCTTGCATTGGGGACAGGCGAGAATATCAAGCAGTTCTTGACTGATCATAAGGCGATTCCTCTGGTGAAAGGGGTGGTGGGGGAGGGTAAGGCACTTGGCAAGTACTGGGATAGCGCGTTGCAGTCGTGCCTACCCCGTGATCACTTACTTATTTCTTGCCGAGCCCCTTATGGCGCTTTGCTAACGCCGCAGTGACGGCATCCACTAAATCCTGCTTGCCGACGGGTTTGGCCAAGGTCTTGACTGAGCCGATGCATTCGGCAAGGCTCAGATAACGCTCAGCTTCGATAACGCCACCCCCAGAAACGGCGATGACCGGTACCTTAGGGAACTCCCGTTCCATTTCCATGATCAACTTGAGGCCATCTTTGATCGGCATGACCATGTCGGTGATCACCAGGTCGGCTACCTTGAGGCGTAACTGCTCCAACCCCTCTTGCCCGTTGGTAGCGGTACTGACGGTATGTCCTTCAACCTCAAGTATTTGTTGGAATATCTTCAAAATCCAAGGGTCGTCGTCAACGATCAGGATATGAGCCATACGAGTTCTCTCCTCAGGTGGGGAAGGAATCTATTGGGTTGGTGGTGGCCTATCGGGGCGGCGCCAGTCGCGGTTAGGTACCGCTTTTTGGTCAATTTGGCAACGATAAGGAGATAATCATTTCATTAAATCGGTGCTGAGGTATCGCTCTCCGGTGTCTGGCAGGATGGCCACAATAGTTTTACCATCGTTTTCAGGACGTTTGGCGATGGCCAGGGCGGCGAAGGCAGCGGCCCCACAGGAGATGCCGGCCAGTATCCCCTCCTGGCGGGCGAGTTCCTTGGCGCAGGCAATCGCCTGTTCGTTGGTGACAGCAAAGATTTCGTCGAGGATGCCGGTATTGAGGATGGCGGGGATAAAGCCTGCCCCGATCCCTTGAATCTTGTGCGGACCGGGCGAGCCGCCTGCCAAAACAGGAGAGGCAGCAGGCTCCACCGCTACCACCTTGACCCCCGGCTTACGAGCTTTCAATACCTCGCCCACCCCGGTGATGGTACCGCCGGTGCCCACCCCCGCCACCAGGATGTCAACCTCCCCCGCCGTATCGTCCCAGATCTCGATAGCCGTGGTTTGGCGGTGGATCTCGGGGTTAGCGGGGTTGGTGAATTGATTGGGCATAAAGGCGTTGGCGATCTCACTCACCAAGGCTTCAGCCTTGGTGATGGCCCCCTTCATGCCCTGCGCCCCGGGGGTCAAGACCAGCTCAGCACCGAGGTGGGTAAGCAGCATCCGGCGCTCGATACTCATCGTCTCCGGCATGGTAAGGATCAGGTGGTAGCCCCGGCTGGCGCAGACACAGGCCAAGGCGATGCCGGTATTGCCACTCGTCGCCTCAACAATGGTGGTGCCAGGCGTGATCTTGCCCCTCGCCTCGCCATCGGCAATCATCGCCGCCCCAATACGGTCCTTGACCGAAGACATCGGGTTTCGCGCCTCAAGTTTCGCGAGGATCACGGCCTTGCCTCCCTGATTGATGCGGTTTAGGCGAACAAGCGGGGTCTTACCAATGGTCTGGACGAGGTCAGAAAAGATGGGGTGCATGGCAGATCTCCTTCGTTGGTTAGGTCGTTATGTGCGGCTGCTTTGGTGGGATGGGGGTAGTCACCGGCCCTCCCTCGTATTCTCGGTGAGCATAACCAAGAGCACCTCGACGGTCAAGGTCAAATCCCCGAAGGTGTCGCCCGCTGGTGGCGGCCAAGCAACTCCGCCGCAAAGGCCAAGGTCCGGCTCGAAACCGAGTCGCCATCGAGCATCCGGGCAATCTCGTCAAGTCTCGCCTCCTCTCCCAGGGGGGTGATGTCTGTCGCCGTACGGCCATGGGTTAGGTGCTTCTCCACCAGGAAGTGAGAGGTACCACAAGCGGCAATCTGCGGCAGGTGGGTGATGCAGATCACCTGATGATGGGTGGCTAGTTCGGCGATTTTTTTGGCCACCGACTCCGCCGCCTTGCCGCCGATGCCCGAATCGATCTCATCGAAGATGACTGTCTCGACGGAGTCCTTCTTGGCCAGCAGACACTTAAGCGCCAACATCACCCGCGACAACTCCCCGCCTGAGGCAATCTTGACCAGGGACTTGACCGGCTCACCCTGGTTGGCGGAAAAGAGAAACTCACAGCGATCCCAGCCCGTCCGGCTCATGGCCTCAAGGTCTCGCCGCTCGCTGTCCTTAAACAGCACCTGAAACTCAGCCTGGGCCAGACTCAACTCCCGCAACTCATCCTTAATAGCCAAGCTCAAGCTGACGGCGACCTGAGCCCTGGCCGCCGACAGGGCATCAGCCTGCGCCACCAGTTCCCCCTCCAGCCGCGAACAACGACCACTCAAGGCGGCGATCTTTTCATCCATCTGATCAAGTTCCTGCAGCTCAAGGCGCGCCTTTTCGGCGTAGGCGACGATATCGGCCAGCTCCTCGCCATACTTGCGTTTGAGCTGCTGCAACTGGGTAATGCGGGCGGCGATCTCGTCCAAGGCACTCTCGTCATCGGGCAGGCGGTTTAGGTAGTCTCGCATCTGCCCGGCGTACTCTTCGGCCAGAAAACTCTGTTCAACCACCCCGGTGGTCAGGGGGGCGATCTCCGCATCCAGGGCCGACATGGACTCGATCTCCTTGCGGGCCAAGGCCAGGGCCTCGGCAGACGACTGGAGCTGCCGATAACACTTCAGGCCTACCTTGCGGAGATCGGCCGAGCCCTTGAGCCGCTGTCGATCGTTGGTCAGGCGGACATCCTCACCCACTTCGATGGCGGCGGCCTCGATCTCACGGTACTGGTAGGCGAGGAAATCACGCCGTTGTTCCTTGTCCCGCTCGCGTTGGCGTAGGGCGTCCAACTCCCTACGCACCAACGACCACTGATCGAACAGGGCCGCCACCTGGCCGCGCACGGCCAAGAGCTCACCCACCGTATCGATGAAATCGAGATGACACCTCGGGTTCAACAACTGTTGGTGGTCATGCTGACTAGCGACGCTGACCAAATGTTCGCTGATCGATTGGATCAGGCGGGCGGTGGCCAGACCGCCGTTCAGATAAAAGCGGCTCTTGCCATCGGCAGAAAAGACCCGCTTGATCAACAATTCATCAGCGGCCTCCACCCCCATCGCCGCCAGCGCCTCGCGCACAGACTGGCCCTCGGGGCAATCGAACAGGGCCTCGACCACCGCCTGCGCTGCCCCGGTCCGCACCCAGGAGGCCGAGGCCCTACCCCCGGTCAACAGGGCAATGGCCTGCAAGACAATGGATTTCCCCGCCCCGGTCTCGCCGGTAAAGACGATCAGCCCATCGGCAAAGACAACGTGAAGCCGCTCGATCAGGGCCAGGTTTTCAATCCGCAACTCTTTCAGCATAGGGGGCAGGTGACCTCAAAAAAAAAATTTTTCCAGCACGAATGTTACTTGCATATCTTTTCAGAGTGGACGGCATCCATAACGGAATTTTCCATCCTATCCTAGACAAAAAAGGCCGCCTTCCTCAAGAGAAAAACTCACTCCCACTCGGCATTCTTGAGTTCCAATGCGCGGGCATTTTCTGACACAGCCCGCTTGACCTGATCCGATACCCCATGAGGAAAATCCACTTCGATTTCAACCCTCACCTTAACTGTGGCGTTAGGGTCACCGGCGAGGACTGCGATAATCTCCTCGGCTACCTGGACCAAGCGCATCTTGGCTGTCGCCGCCGGGATTTCAGCCATACCGTGGAATGACATCGGCTTAGGCGCAGGCGGTGGTACTGGTGTGGGAGTGGTAACCGTTACTGGTGTCGTGCTCCCCGGCTGAAATGGCGCAGTCGGCCCCGGCTCACCAGTAGTCGTTGATCCTCCGCCGGGCATAACGACAGGCTCCACTGGCTTCGGCTTATTAGCATCCTCGTAGGCCTTGGCTGCTTCTGGCTCGATTAACAGCAACGTATCGTCAAGTTGGACATTGCCACCACCAAAGGAGAAGCCATCAAACCTGCCTTCATATTCACCATAGGCTGTGGCGAAAAAATCCCGGCTGCTGGACCCTTTGGCGATGGCCTGACCAAGTACGTCACGGCTCTTCAAGCGGGGCAGATACAGATAGCGCAAGGTGTCCTCCCAGAACGCCATAGCACCGACGCTTGTTCGCTCTGGCTTCCAGTACAGTTCCTTCAGCTTGGTTCGTAAATGAATTGGCGACCAAGTACCAATCACCAGCTCATTTTCCACGCATACCCGTTCGATCTCGCTGTTCAAGCCAGAGCCGCTGGTGTTGAGCGGGAAGGCCTCCACCTCGATGTTTGGGTCGGTGGGCGTGTGCTGGGCTGGGCAGAGCAGCCACTTATAGCACTCGCGAGCTGCACGCGGCAGGACATCTTCGGCGGTCTGTAGTTCGTTCTCAGCCTGATTCTTCTGCAACAGGTCGATATTTAACCGGTTCTCCTTCACATCATCGACAATAGAGCCCCAGGCCAGAGCCACCCGGATCGCGTCGCGCATCCGTCCTACAGCGCCTTGGTCAGGGGCGAGGAAAATGAGCCGATTGCCACGATAACGGGGTTTGTTGCCGTTGCTGCGCACCGTATCCAGCACCACGTCAAAGGCCATGCGTGTTTCCTGGCGCAGATAAAACTGATCGGGGTCGAGGATCACCAACCTGAGCGCACTATCGTCTGGCACGTCGGCATGAGGTGTGAAGATATGGATGCCATCAAAAAAGGTCAGGCCAGCAGTGACTTTTTTCAAGACAGTGGCCAACCGGCTACGCACATCGCTCCGGTCATCAAAGCGCCTCTTTCTGTCTTCCATCTCACGGCGCAGATTGGCGCGAGTGTCGAACCAATAGCGGGTTGTATCGCTTGTTTTATCCCCAGAGCTGTTCAGATAGTGCAGCCGGTCGGCCAGGCGGCCAAGGGCATCAACGTAGGTCGAGGCGGTCTGACCGGGTTGTAGACAGCCAATCAGCACCCGAGCGCGGTCGAGCCCACGGCTTGAGGCCTTGGTTGATACCGAGGATGGCGCACTGCCAAGAAAAATGGTACGGGCTACCCGGCGGGCGGCGTTCACAGCCCCAAAGCGCGGTTCCTTGTTTTCCATCTCCGTGGTCTCGGCCCTGTCTCCATCGATGTCCTTTTCCAGCACCGGGTCCCAGCCCGCAGGCAGGTAATAGGTCAATTCGTTGCGGCTGCCACCGTCGTAGAGGGGCAGGCTGCCCGGCATGATCATCAAATCTTTGTTGTCGTCCTGCCAAAGACGGAAGATGACCTTGGCCATCAGCTTGAGAACCCCACGGGTCCGTTGAAAGCCGTCAATCGTTGTCCAATCCTCGTACAAACGGTCGAAGACTTCCGGGTGGATGGGATAGGCCTGTAACAGACGGTCGAAGTAGCGCCCCTCCTGGGTCTCGCTCGGTAGCTTGGCCCCTTCGGCGATATAGGTCTCGCTAAAGGCCCGGCAGACTTCCTCACGCCCCTTCACGTCTCGTACCTCCTCGAACAGACGTCGGCGCACGATCTCGAAGGCCTCTTCTGTCGCAACTGGCTTCCATAAGGCCTGTACCCGGCCAAAGGTCTTTTCCAAGGCTCGTAAGGCAGCGACCCCGCGTTGGCTGCCCGCTTCAACCTCAGACTCAGGCAAGGAGCCTAGTAAAATGGCGTTGGGCACCTGTTTCACCGTCTCGGTGAGGGCCTGGATAAAGGAGAGATTGCTGTCGTAGCTGCCGCCGGACAGTGCCGGGCCATCGGGGAACTGGCGGATATAGGCCACTAATTCGTCGATCAGGACTACGCAGGGTGCATGTTGGGCAAGTAAGTCCCGCAGTAACTCTTTGCCGGGTGAGGTGCCGGTACTGTCGGCCTCCCGTACCATGGCGAAGGCTTCCTCCCCTCCAAGCTGCCAAGCCAGTTCACCCCACAAGGTCTTGACTGTTTGCTGGCCGTGGTGCCATGGTTGGCCTGGGGCGTGTTCGTTGCCATCCAGCACCGCAACCCGCGCTTTTGGCGCATCCATCAGACCTGCCTGGTCGATCAAGGCCGGAACTCCTGGTAACTCACTCAAGGGGCATTGGCGAGTGGCGAGGTGATAGACCGCTAACATGGTATGGGTCTTACCGCCGCCAAAGGCTGTCTGTAACTGGATGACCGGCTCTCCCCCCTTACTGCTCAGGCGTAGGGCTACTTGGGTCAAGAGCAGACGCATACCCTCGGTAATAAAGGTGCGCTGGAAGAAGGCAGAGGCGTCCTGATACTCCCGCGTTGCCGTGCCGGTACGTACAGCAGTAATGTCGGCAGCAAATTCAGATTGCTGGAAGGTGCCTTCCAGAACATCCGGGTGAGGTACGGCGATTTCACGCCAAGGTCTTAAAGTCATCAAAACTCTCCTTTCATACGAAATCAGAGCGCCACACGCACGCGGCACGGTTGGCCATGTGGTTTTGTCTGGCCTCTATTTGGGCCTGAAGCCACTCCTCCGGGGCCTGCTCCACAACCTTTCGTGCAAGATGGTACAGGCTATTTTCATAAAATCCCCGCTTTTGCTCATATCCTCCCCTGCCTGCGGTCCGGTTCGCCTTGGCCTCAAGCAGAGTTAGATTGCCGAGACGGTACACCAAACTTGGCCAATCGTCACGCCGGATGCTCAACTCCCAGCACTGTTCCGGGTTCTCTGGAAGAATGTGCTCAATGGTGCCGGGGTCTGTTTCAAAATCTCGAACAATGTTTGAGGCATCATGCTCAAGACGGCAGAGAATATATTTTGTCAGACGTCGCCGAGGTCCTGATGTTTTAATCTGCAGATTGGCAAATTCCTGTTTGAATTTGACGTCATCGACATAGAGTGTGCGGAGAATATCAAACACCCCGGCAACCGTCACTGTTGAACGATTCAGCACGGCCTTGGCGGCCCGGTGAGAGATCGGTTCCAATTCATTGGTGTTCAGACCACATACCACTGAATAGCGGAAGGTAATAACGGCAACAAGTTTCACCACTCTGGCGAAATCCTCGGCGGAAAATCGTTCCCAGGCGGCGAACAAGAGCGGTGTCATCTGTCTGCTCCTGAACAGTAAGAGTTCGCGAATAAATGGTCTGCTCTCCGGCCGGTCAATCCAGTACTCATGATTGACATCGCCTAAGGCGGCGAAAAGCTCCGAGCGGGCTTCCAATGCCTCCAACAGTGAAAACACCTCTTCAGGTCTTTTCACTTGATCGCGAACCAGTTTGAACAAGCGGGCGGAACGGATTTTGGGCTGTTCGCACAACAGGTGATACCGCAGAAATTCCGGGAACCGTTCCTGGCGCACCGTGGTAATCAAGGCCTGCCAGCGGCGCTGGAGAACCTGAAGATCGGTGGCAACCCGCACTTTGGAAAAGAGGTAGTTCTTGAGTAAATCAGTGGCGGAAAGCTCCAGCCCTCGTGCATTTAAGGTCTCGAAAACGGTATAGGCATTCAGTTCGTCATCCACGGTAATCAGGATGAACAGCAACTGTCGCGCCGTAATCTCGGAAAGCAGCGTGGTCAATGCCGCACCATTCCGGCTTAACCCCTCTTCTTTGTCGAGTTTGGCCGTGAACCACTGGAAACACTCCCAGAGGAGCCTGTTTGATTGTGCCAAACCACGCGGGTTAAGCGGCTCGCGCAGCTGCACTAGATAGTCTTGATAGAAGGCATTGTCGGTTTCATTAAGAAACAGCTTGCTGCTCTCGATAAGTGAGGCAGGATCTTTTTCGCCGATAAACCGATGGCGCAATGCTGCCGACCGTTCGATGTTCGCCTCTGGATCAACGCCACCTGTTGCGAGAAGCTGAAGCCTGCGGATGACAGCCAAGGCCAAG
>Ga0172371_10009516_pt1 | contig 13328 bp, 14 predicted proteins | sample Lak12m_FD_114543 | JGI IMG/M metagenome (GOLD analysis project Ga0172371, IMG submission 114543) | Freshwater microbial communities from Kabuno Bay, South-Kivu, Congo - kab_022012_12m | ecosystem: Environmental > Aquatic > Freshwater > Lake | place: Democratic Republic of the Congo: South-Kivu... | reverse complement strand
AAGAAAAGTTTAGAGAGATAGGAGTGAAGGTTAAATGGCATTTTATAGGCCATCTCCAGAAAAACAAGGTTAAAAAGGCTGTAAAGATTTTTGACATGATAGAGACCGTTGATTCTATGGAGATAGCTGAAGCAATAGACGCCGTTTCAGTCCGGGCCGATAAAATAATGCCGGTTCTTATAGAAATCAATTCAGGCCTGGAGGATAACAAATCAGGCGTCCTGCCGCTAGACGCAAAAGCCCTCATAAGAGATATATCCACATTACGTAATGTAAAGGTAGCAGGCCTTATGACAATGGGGCCGTTTTTAAAAAACCCGGAAGGCTACCGAAAGTATTTTCAAGAAACCAAAAAACTATTTGATGATATAAAGCTTACCGTGGATATAAAGTATCTTTCCATGGGCATGAGCGATTCCTACCAGATTGCCATCCAGGAAGGCGCGAACCTCGTCAGGATAGGCACAGCGATTTTTGGCCCAAGGATCTGATAATATAAAAAAATTTATAGACAAATTTGCATAATATGCTAAACTATTATGAGCATATGTTCATAACTAGAGGAGGGCTATCTTGAGGCCTAAAAAGACAAGATGGGTAAAATGCGTTCCTGGGGAACGATGTTTCAAGCCGCTATGTAAGCCATTGAATAAAGTAGAAGGGGTTTATCTGGCCCTTGACGAATTTGAGGCGGTTAGACTTGCCTGCTTTGAAGAGCTTGAGCAGGTAGAAGCCGCTAAACTTATGAAAATATCCAGGCCTACATTTTCAAGGATACTGACCTCTGCTCAAAACAAGATAGCTGATGCCCTGGTAAATATAAAAGCGATACGCATAGAAGGCGGATGTTGTAAGATTAAAGGAAGGGGTAGAAGATGAAAGAATGGAAAAAGTTTTTATATATCTTAGCCGCATTTCTGACATGTTTTTATCTGCCGGTAGAAAGTATGCGCTTTAATAACGCAATCTTTGAGGCGCTGGCTTTGGTTAAGTGGTACGCCAGAGAGCATGTGCTTTTGTGCCTGGTTCCCGCGTTCTTTATAGCGGGCGCGATATCGGTATTTGTCAGTCAGGCATCGGTTATGAAGTATTTTGGCGCTAAAGCGAATAAATTTCTTTCATATAGTGTGGCATCGGTTTCAGGGACAATATTGGCAGTTTGCTCTTGCACTGTCCTGCCGCTATTTTCAGGCATATACAAAAGAGGCGCAGGCCTTGGGCCTGCAATCGCATTTCTCTACTCTGGCCCTGCCATAAATGTTTTAGCGATTATTCTTACTGCAAGGATCCTTGGCTGGCAGTTAGGATTAGCTCGCGCTATAGGCGCGGTTGTCTTTAGTGTTGTGATTGGATTGCTCATGCATTTAATCTTCCTGAAAGAAGAGCGTGCCCGTCATGACGGCGGAGATCTTCAGCTTGGCGAGGTTCAGGTAACCCGTCCGCTATGGAAGGATATTATTTATTTCTTCTCTATGGTCGCCGTCCTTGTTTTTGCCAATTGGGGAAAACCATTAGAGGGAGATTTGGGAATTTGGAGCTTGATCTATGCTTCTAAATGGTGGATTACCGGATTTTTCTTGGTGGTTTTAGGCTTTACTCTTATAAGCTGGTTTAAGAAAGATGAATTAAAGGAATGGACAGGCGCGACCTGGGGATTTGCGCTTCAGATATTACCGCTTCTCTTGGGAGGAGTTTTGATTTCCGGGTTTCTTCTCGGCAGGGTCGGCCATGAAGGCATTATCCCTTCCCACTGGGTGGAGGTGTTAGTCGGGGGCAATTCTTTCAGGGCGAACTTTTTTTCATCGATTGTCGCGGCTTTTATGTATTTCGCCACGCTTACAGAGGTTCCTATATTACAGGGTCTTATCGGTTCAGGCATGGGCAAAGGGCCTGCGCTGGCGCTGCTTTTAGCAGGGCCAGCGTTAAGCCTGCCTAGCATGCTCGTTATCCGGGGCATTATTGGCACAAAGAAAACGGCCATATATGTTTGCCTTGTCGTCATTATGGCAACCATGAGCGGTATGATCTTCGGGTTTATCGTTAAATAAGATAAAAATTGTCATGAAAATAAAATCGGAAAAAATAAAAAAGATCGTTAGGAATGGTTATGCGAAAGCAGTGACACAAAAAACCTCATGTTGTTCTGCGGGTTCTTGTTGCGGCGGCGTAACCCAAGTGGGAGAGATCGGAAGAAAAGTGGGCTACAGCGATTCAGAAATGAACTCTGTCCCGGAAGGGGCAAACTTAGGATTTGGATGCGGGAATCCTGTTGCTCTGGCATCTTTAAAAGATGGGGATGTAGTGATAGACATGGGAAGCGGTGCGGGGTTCGACGCTTTTTTGGCGGCTCAAAGAGTTGGCAAAACAGGCCGGATTATTGGCGTTGACATGACGCCGGAGATGGTTATAAAGGCAAAAGACAATGCCGCGAAAGACAAGTATACCAATGTAGAGTTTCGTTTAGGTGAAATCGAGAAGCTTCCTGTCGAAGACGGTTCTGTTGATGTGATTATCTCTAACTGTGTGATTAATCTTTCGCCAGAGAAGCAGAAAGTTTTTCAGGAGGCTTTCAGGGTGCTTAAGCCCGGTGGCAGGCTTATGGTATCAGACCTTGTTCTCATAAAAGATTTGCCGGATGTTATAAAGGAATCGATTGAAGCGTATGTGGGATGCCTTTCAGGAGCGGTTAGGAAAACAGAATACCTGAAACTTATGATAAAAGCGGGGTTTCAGGATGTGAAAGTGATCAGTGAATCGAATTATCCAGTGGATGCTATGTTTGATAATCTTAAAGGCGCCGAGGATGCGGTAGCCAGCATAAAAGTTTCAGCAAAAAAGCCGGTGGCAAAAGGAGCGTAAAGATGAAAATTGAAATTTTAGGCATGGGCTGTCAGAAGTGTAAGCAGCTTACCGCAAATGCGGAGACAGCGATAAAAGAATTAAATATCTCAGCTGAGATTTCCAAGGTGATGGATATAGATAAAATCACAGAATACGGAGTAATGATGACGCCGGCATTGATTGTTGACGGCTCTATCGTATCTTCCGGCAAGATATTGAGTAAAGATGAGATTAAAAAGATTATCTCGAAATAGGAGGCAAGATTGAAAAGAGTATCTCTAATTCTTATAGCCTTTATTTTAATTAATCAGAGCGTTTTATTTGGAGAGGACGCTATTGCGCCTAAACCGCAAAAGACGGATTATGTAAAAGCCTATTATTTTCACGGTGATTTCAGGTGCTCAAATTGTCATAAGATAGAAACATATTCCAAAGAGGCGATTGATAAATATTTTGCAAAAGAGCTCGTATCAGGCGAGTTGGAATACGAGGTGATAAATGTAGACGAAAGGGCCAATGAGCATTTCGCAAAAGATTACAGGCTTTATACGAAATCTCTTGTTATTTCCAGGATAAAAGGTGAAAAGGAAGTAGGATATAAAAATCTTGAAAAGGTCTGGGATTATTTAGGCAATAAAGAGGCATTTTACAATTATGTAAAAGAAGAGGTCAGGAAATTCTTAACGGAGAATAAATGACACCTTTTTTAACCGGTTTTTTATCAGCATTGTGGCTTGGGATATTGACTTCCATAAGCCCGTGCCCGCTTGCGACCAATATTGCCGCAATATCGTTTCTTTCAAAGCGCATCACTAACCCTGTTTTTGTTTTCTTGGCCGGATTAGCTTATACGCTTGGAAGGATATTTTCTTACGTTATATTAGGGATACTTATTATTAAGTCGGTCCTGGCTGTTCCAGTGGCTGCGCAATTTCTCCAGAAGTATGTAGTCAAAGCCATGGGCCCTATCCTGATACTTACAGGCCTTGTTCTATTAGAGGTAATTAAACTAAGATTTTCAGGCTTTACACTTTCCGAGAAACACCGTAACGCCCTTACTGAAGCAGGCGCGCCCGGAGCATTTATGCTAGGGGTATTTTTCGCGCTTGCCTTCTGCCCCATATCCGCGGCGTTATTTTTCGGAAGCCTTATACCGCTTGCGCTTAGCCATAAGATGGGTATCATCCTGTTGTTTATCTACGGTATTGGGACAGGCCTGCCGGTCTTATTTTTCGCTGTAGCCATAGCCATAGGTGTCAGTTCGCTCAACCGCTGGTTTTCTAAATTAGCTATTCTCGAATTATATATGCGGAAAATTACCGGAGTTATTTTTATACTGGTGGGCTTATATTACAGCTGTATTTATATTATTAAACTTTTTTAGGAGAAGCAATGCTATGCAGGGAAGCGTTGTAAAAAGATTATCATTTTTAGACAGATTTTTGACTTATGGATTTTTCTGGCTAAGGGTTTTGGAGTAGCGGTAGGTTATTTCTATCCGCAGATTGTAAATTTTTGGAATAAATTCCAGATAGGTACAACCAGTATCCCTATTGCCGTAGGCCTTATTTTAATGATGTACCCTCCCCTGGCCAAGGTCAAATACGAAGAACTCGGGGATGTTTTTAAAAATGCAAAGATACTTTCATTATCACTTGTTCAGAACTGGATTATCGGGCCTATTTTGATGTTTATATTGGCTGTGGTTTTTCTGCGTGGCTACCCGGAATATATGGTGGGGCTTATAATGATAGGGCTTGCCAGATGTATTGCCATGGTAATCGTATGGAATGACCTTGCTTGCGGGGATACGGAATATTGCGCGGGACTGGTGGCATTTAACTCTATTTTCCAGGTCTTATTTTTTTCAGTATATGCGTGGGTTTTCATCACGATTTTGCCTGCATGGCTGGGCTTAAAGGGTACGATCGTTAACGTAACAATGGCGCAGATAGCTCACAGCGTTTTTATTTATCTGGGAATACCGTTTTTAGCCGGCATTATCACGCGTTTTACACTTATTAAATTAAGAAGCAAAATTTGGTATCAGAATAAATTTATTCCTGCGATAAGCCCTTTGACACTCATTGCGCTTTTATTTACTATTGTGGTTATGTTTTCATTGAAAGGCGAATACATAGTTAGAATCCCGATGGATGTAGCACGCATTGCTATCCCGCTTTTGATATATTTTGTAGCAATGTTCCTGGTGTCGTTTTTTATGGGCGGGAAAATTAATGCAGGCTATGCTAAAACCGCAACGCTTTCATTTACAGCAGCAAGCAATAATTTTGAATTGGCAATCGCGGTAGCGGTAGCTGTATTCGGGATAAATTCCGGCGTCGCGTTTGCGGCTGTGGTAGGGCCGCTCGTAGAAGTGCCTGTTTTAATAGGATTGGTTAACGTGGCGCTTTATTTTAAAAAAAGGTGGTTCGCATGAAAAAGGTATTATTCCTGTGTACTGGCAATTCTGCCAGGAGCCAAATGGCGGAAGGATTTTTGCGCCATATGGCGCCAGATAGATTTGAGGTTTACAGCGCGGGCGTGAAGCCTACAGCGGTCAATTCCTTGGCTATCAGGGTAATGGCGGAAGACGGCATTGATATTTCAAAACACAGATCAAAGTCAGTGATGGAGTTTATTGACCAGAGTTTCGATTATGTTATTACTGTCTGCGGCAATGCGCAGAAAACATGCCCTGTTTTTCCAGGCGAACATGAAAAAATCCATTGGGATCTCGAAGACCCGGCAGAAGCTCAAGGCAGTGAAGGAGAAAGACTGCCTGTTTTTAGAAAAATCAGAGCGGAGCTAAAGAAAAATATTCTAGCTTTTCTTAATAAACAAATTGATTTTTAATAATCCGGCAGTATAATTAAATCAATAAACTAAAGGCGATGGGGTCCGCCTTATAACCGCCTTAACGGCTGATAACTCCTACGCTAATCATAAGGAGACTTTAGTTATGTTAAGGTTTTTTTAGTTGCAGCAGGCGGGGCGATCGGAACTGTTTTTCGATATTCGCTTTCAGACCTGGATTATAAATTCTCAAACGGCGTTTTTCCTTTCAGCACGCTTCTCATTAATCTTACAGGTTCTTTTGTGATAGGTTTTTTATGGGGACTTTTTGAAGGCCTGACCGTCTCTCCGAACGTCAGGATGTTTATTTTTATCGGCATTCTGGGAGGATTTACCACGTTTTCTACGTTCAGCCTGGAGAATTTTAATCTCTTAAGAGACGGAGAGATAAGAATAGCCCTATGGAATATATTTATTACTAATATCGCCGGGATTATCCTGGTGTTTATCGGTTTTATTTTATCCAGGTATTTAATTAGTATATTTAAATAGGAGGCGATGGCCATGAGATTACCTGAAGAAGGAATGCTTTTAAGGATTTTTATCGGAGAATCCGATAATTATAAAGGTAAAGCTCTCTATGAACAGATTGTCTTAAAGGCGCGGGGGCTGAATCTTGCGGGTGCGACAGTGACTCGTGGTATCATGGGTTTTGGGGCGGATAGCCGCATGCATACGGCGAAACTCCTGAGGCTTTCCGAAGACCTTCCGGTCGTGATCGAGATTGTAGATACAGAAGAAAATCTTAATAAAATATTACCTTTTTTAGACGACGTTGTGGTTGAAGGCCTGATCACACTGGAAAAGGTCAAGGTTATAAAATACCGCCATAGTTAAGAGGTTATAAATGCCAAAAACAAAAATAATTTGCACTATTGGCCCTGCCAGCGACAATTATCCTGCTTTAAGGAAAATGATGCTTGCAGGTATGGACGTGATCCGTCTTAATTTTTCTCACGGAAATCTCGCTCAGCATGCAAAAGTCATTAATCTGGTAAGAACCTTGAACAAAAGATATTCAAGGCATTTGAGAATACTGGGTGATTTAGAGGGTTATAGGATAAGAATAGGGGAGCTCAAAAACCAGATTATTCTGAAAAAAAAGCAGAGACTTTTTCTAAGCAATGAGAAAAATCTTTGCGATAAAAGCTTAGTGCCCTTTGATTATAAAGGGTCTTTAAGCGATATAAAAAATAACTCGTTTATATACATCGATGACGGCAATATTGCGCTTAAAGTAAAATCAAGAAGCAAAGGCTGCCTTCAAACAGAGGTTATTGTGCCCGGAGTTTTGAAGGAACACAAGGGTATAAATATACCGGATGCCGATCTTAGATTTAATGGCTTGAACGACAAAGATAAAAAAGGTATAGAATTTAGTGTAAAAAATAAGATAGACTACGTTGCTCAGTCATTTGTAAGAAGCAAAAAAGATATCTTGAATTTCAAGGATTTGATTAAAGATAGGCTTCCGAACTGTAAAATAATTGCTAAAATAGAAAATAAACAGGGTATAAAAAATATCGACGAGATTATAGAAGTTTGCGATGGGATTATGATCGCGAGAGGAGACATGGGAGTGTCTTTACCTATTTATGAAATAGCCGTGATTCAAAAGATGATTATCAAAAAGTGTAATCGCGTGAAAAAATTTGTTATTACTGCAACTCAAATGCTTGAGAGCATGACCGAGAACTTAAGGCCTACGCGGCCAGAAGTTACTGATGTAGCTAATGCGCTTCTTGATGGCTCTGATTATCTTATGCTTTCCGCAGAAACCGCGGCAGGGAAGCACCCCGTTGAATCGGTAAATATGATGAACCAAATCATTAAGTTCACTGAAACCCACGCTAAAGACATTGACTCCTGCTATTAGATAAGAATTTATTAAGAAAAAGCATTGTATTTTTCTAAAGGTAAGGTTATAATTATAAAGAACATAGCTTTATAATAAAATTAAATCGGGTCCAGAAACAACATAAAATTTCTGGAGGAGACTTTTGGATGGCCGGGCCGCCATCTTGCGTTAAAGCAAGATGGCTTTTTAATTTTAGAAAGGGAAACAGGTGAAGGCATGGATCATTTTTTTAATATTTTTGCAAATTTGCTTAAAGAAGCCGCTATGCCTTTAACAGTTTTTTTAATAACAATTGCTGTCGGATATATAATAAGAAAGGTTGCATTCTTGCGTCTTGCTAAATGGGCGGGGAATACCAAAAACCAGATAGACGATATTATCATAGCGGCGACAAGAGGGCCGTCTATTGTATGGTTTTTAATGCTGGGTCTTTACTTCGCGCTTGAGTTGACCATGCTTCCTGAAAATATAATCGGTATTATTGCCAAAGGCCTTTTGGCGCTCGGCATTTTTTCAATAACTCTTGTACTGGCTAATATTATAAGCCAGGCGATAAGAGTCTATTCTTCCAAAATAGAATCCACGCTGCCTGTTACTTCTCTTACTCAGAATATAAGCCGCGTTATTATTTTAGGAACAGGAATTTTGATAATTATAAATAGCCTGGGTATCTCCATAACGCCTATTCTTGCTACTCTTGGCATCGGAGGATTGGCAGTTGCTCTGGCTTTACAGGAGACTCTTACAAATCTTTTTTCCGGCTTTCATATAACCGTAGCCAGACAGATTAAAATAGGGGATTATATAAAACTGGATTCAGACGAAGAAGGCTATGTTATTGATATAAATTGGCGTACCACAAAAATTAGAATGCTGCCTAATAATGTTGTGCTTATCCCAAATGAAAAGCTTACAAAGGCAATTGTTACGAACTATTATCTTCCGGAAAAGGAGATGGCGGTATTGGTGAATCTGGGAGTCCATTATAACAGCGACCTTAAAAAAGTGGAGGCGGTTACCTGCGAAGTGGCAAAAGAAATCATGAAAACAGTCCCTGGCGGAGTCCCTGGGTTTGAACCTTTTATCCGATATAATACTTTTGGTGATTCCAGTATAGGTTTTACCGTGATACTCAGGGCAAAAGAATTTGTTGACCAGTATTTGATCAAGCATGAGTTTATAAAGAAACTGCACGAAGAATATAAAAAGGAAGGCATCACCATACCTTATCCAATCAGGACAATACATTATGAGCAGGTTAAGGAAAAAAGGAATAACCTATGAAAAGAATACTTTTATTTATCCTGCCTATTTTACTCATAGTCGCTATTGGATTCACTGTATTCGGCATCATGCAGATTCGTTTTACCCAGGATAGATTGATGGACGATCTCCGGAAAAAAGCCAAGGCCATAGATGAAACCCTGGAGTTTCCAGCCAGAGCGATCCTTACTCATGGCGATCTGAGGTCCGCCAACCGTTTAGTTGAAAGTTTTCAAAAAAGAGAAAGGCTTCAGGGGTGCGTTATCTATGGCAAAGACGGAGGGATTTTAGCTATTACCGAAAGAATTTCTGACTGGAAAAATAAGGAAAAACCTTATCTCGCGGAAGTGCTTGCCGGTAAAAACCCCAGGGGCGCCATGGAGCAATTCAGGGATTCTTCCGTATACAGCTATATTTTGCCTGTTATGGATGAGGACAGCAATCTTTTGGGGATGATAGAGGTTATTTATGATACATCATATGTTTTTACAACATTGACTACTCTATGGAAAAGGCTAAGCATTATTTTGATAGCCTTGCTGATAGTGGTCGTGCTTATCATGCTTCTGATACAGCGGCAGATATTTATTTTGCCGGTTCTTAGGCTTACCAAATGGTTCCATCATTTTCAAAAAGGAGAGATAGACGAATTTCACCCTATCAAAGATAGCGGAGAACTCGGCAAGCTTGCAAGCGAAGTGGAACAGCTTGCGTTGAGCCTCAGGATTGCGCGCAAAACTATTTCTGATGAAGCGTCTGTGCGGCTTAAGGAAGAAGATTCATGGACAGAAGCAAGATTAAAGGATCTTGTCCGCGCCAAGTTAGGGGAAAATGCTTTATTTGTGGTTTCAAACAGAGAGCCGTATATGCATGTTGTAGATGATACTATAGGCGCGACTAAATGCATGAGGCCGGCAAGCGGCGTTGTAACAGCCATACATCCGATCCTGTGCGCTTGCGGAGGGATGTGGATAGCTCACGGCGCAGGTAATGCCGATAAAAAATTTGTAAATTCAAAAGATAAACTTGGAGTGCCGCCCGGAGACAACAGGTATATTTTAAAAAGGATATGGCTTACCAAAGACGAGGAAGATGGTTATTATTACGGTTTCTCTAACGAAGGCCTGTGGCCCTTATGCCATAATACTCACACCAGGCCTATTTTCAGGGAAACGGATTGGGAGTTATATAAAAAAGTAAATCAAAAATTTGCCGACAGCATACTGGAAGAATTGCCTGCAAAAAATCCGTTTGTGTTTATACAGGATTATCATTTTACGCTATTAGGCAGGATGATAAAGGAAAAACGTCCGGATGCCACTATCGCCCTTTTTTGGCATATACCCTGGCCTACGCCTGAATCATTTTCTATATGCCCTTATCGGAAAGAAATTTTAGATGGCATGCTTGGCTGCGACTTAATCGGTTTTCATGTCCAGAGCCATTGTAATAATTTCCTGGATACGGCTAACCGGCTTCTTGAATCAAGAGTGGACACCGAGAAATTCAGCGTTGTCCGGCTGGATAAAGAAACTTTTGTAAGGGCATTTCCTATCAGCGTAGACGGGCATATAGCCGGAGATATAAAGGAAAATGCTTTAACTGGGCAGATAGAAAATATCAAAAAGGAATTTAGCTTGGAAGGCAAGATTGTGGGAGTGGGGGTTGACAGGATAGATTACACCAAAGGCATTATTGAAAGAATTCTCGCGATAGACAGGTTTTTCGAGAAATTCCCGCAATATAAAAAGAAGATGGTGTTTATACAGCTGGCAGCCCCCAGCCGTGTCCATATAAAACGTTACCACGATCTCATGTCCGAAATAGATGAATTGGTGGAAAAGAAAAACTGGAAACATATGGAAGGGGACTGGAAGCCGATCGTTTACCTTAAAAGGCATTTTTCCCAGGATGATATCGCGCCTTATTATAAACTGGCGGATTTCTGCATAGTGAGCTCTTTGCACGACGGGATGAACCTTGTAGCCAAAGAATATATAGCCAGTAAAAAAGATTTGTCCGGAGCGCTTATCTTGAGCCAGTTTACGGGAGCTGCCAGGGAATTAACAAGCGCGGTTCAGTTTAATCCCTATGCGATTGAAGAATTTGCGGATGCTATAAGATTTTCATTAGAAATGCCTTCCGAAGAAAAAAGAAAACGGATGGAGAATATGCGCAAAATAGTTACAGAAAATAATATTTATCGATGGGCAGGAAATATTATTACAGAACTAACATCTTTAAAGAAGGCGTAAGTCTTTTACGTGGACGCTATGGAACATTTATTTTTTAGATTGAATAAGTTAAAAAGTTTTTTGAAAGGAAAATTTATCTTTCTTTTTTTAGACTATGACGGCACATTGACTCCCATAGTCCAGAGCCCGGACAGAGCCATTATTTCTGCAAGGACCCTGGATACGCTCGAGGGGTTATCAAAAAATCCACATTGCAAAGTAGCTATTATAAGCGGCAGGGCTTTGAAAGATATAAAAAATAAAATAGGCCTGGAAGGGGTAATTTATGCGGGTAACCATGGCCTGGAAATAGAGGGCCCAAAGATTAAATTTAAGGCCCCTGTTTCTCTGGGGTATATGACAATCCTCAAAAAAATTAAAGCTGTTTTAAAAAAGAAATTATCAAAGATCAAAGGTGTAATTGTAGAAGATAAAGGCTTCACTCTGAGCGTTCATTACCGGCTTGTTGACGCGAGAAATGCAGGGCTTGTAAAAACGATTTTTCATGAAGCGCTGGTTCATTATGTTGTAAGCAATAAAATTAAAATAAGGCCCGGCAAAAAGGTGCTGGAGATAAGGCCGTTTTTAGAATGGGATAAAGGCAAAATTGTATTATGGCTTCTTGCCAGGCTGAAATTTGCTCTTGGTAAAAAACCATGCGTTCCTATATATATCGGAGATGATATAACCGATGAGGACGCTTTCAGGGTATTAAAAAGTACAGGCTTAACCGTGTTTGTAGGCGAACCGGGAAAATCTTGCGCCAAATATTATTTGAAAAATACGCAAGAGGTAGCCGGTTTCCTGGAAAAGGTTTTAAAAATTAAAACAGATGAGGATTTATGCCTGGATTAATCAAAGCCATAGAGCCATTTAGATTTTATACAAGGTTGCATCTGTCAGAATTGACCGGCCTTAGGGCATCAAATCTAAGCCAGTTATTAAGTATAGTCAAACAGGTGCCTGGGTCATGCATTTACCACCATACTCATAGGTTTTTGCAGCAGCACCAGTATTTATCTCCTGAACCGCCTAATGATTTTGCCTATTGGGTAAGCAAGGTGCTGGGAGAGGATGAATTGGGAGAAATGTTGGTCAGCATTGATACAATCCAATTTTCCACGGTTCGCAGGCTAAGGGATAAGATCATCGCGACCATCGAAGATTATCTGAAGAATAATATATCAGCTAAGCTGAAGTTTGCGGGAGACGGAGAGGAATTTCATTTTATAAAATCGGTGAGCTTTGTATTGCCGACAAATTATATCGCTTATGATCTGAAAGAATTTGTAGACATCGTTAAAAATATAACCATAGACTCTATATATTTCCATATCTTTGAATCGCGGTTAAGGCTGGAAAAGAAGACAAATGATTTTTCAAATTGGATAGAAACGTCTGTTGGCGATAAAGAATTGTCAGATAAGATTTCAAGGCTCGATCCCTATACTCATACTCTTGAAGATTTACGGAAAACAATCATTAGGATAGCAGGGAAGAGGGCATTTTTATAAATTATCTCTAAATAAAAACAAGTAAGAATTTCAATGGCCGATATAGAAAAATATATACCAACGGTCGGACAGCCTATTATAGATGATCTAAAGTTATTGGCTGAAAAACTTAAAGGTAAAACCGTCCAGCATATTAATTCCACGGCCGTAGGCGGCGGAGTCGCTGAGATACTCAACCGCATGGTGCCTTTATTGAAAGAGCTGGGGGTAGATACCAAATGGGATGTTATAAAGGGCGGAGAGCAATTCTTTGAAGTGACAAAAAAATTTCATAATGCCTTACACGGAAGGCCGGAAGAAATAACGCAGCGCGACTTTGATATATTCCTGGAAACCAGCCAAAAAAATATAGAGGCGTTAGATGTTTGCGGAGATATTGTATTTGTGCATGACCCTCAGCCTATAGCTTTGATAAAAAAGCGTTCAGGCGATAAATGGATTTGGCGTTGCCATATAGATGTGTCTAATCCAAACCAGAGGGTTTGGGGATTCTTGGAGAATTTTATAGCCAACTATGATAGCGCGGTATTTTCCGCGCCAGGTTTTTCTCAAAAATTGCCTATAAGGCAGTTTTTGATTTCTCCTTCCATTGATCCTTTAAGCGATAAAAATAGAGAATTGCCTCAGGGAATAATAGATTCGGTATTGAAAAAATATAACATTAAAAAAGATAAGCGGTTTATTACCCAGATTTCCCGTTTCGACCGTTTAAAAGATCCTGTAGGAGTTATTGAGGCGTATAAGCAGGTAAAAAAATACTTT
>Ga0172371_10009515_pt1 | contig 13328 bp, 11 predicted proteins | sample Lak12m_FD_114543 | JGI IMG/M metagenome (GOLD analysis project Ga0172371, IMG submission 114543) | Freshwater microbial communities from Kabuno Bay, South-Kivu, Congo - kab_022012_12m | ecosystem: Environmental > Aquatic > Freshwater > Lake | place: Democratic Republic of the Congo: South-Kivu... | reverse complement strand
GACCCGAGGAGACTGTCTCAGAATTCAGTTTCGAGTCCAAATCGGGGCACGATCCGGAGCCAACGAGTAGCGGGGTGGTCCGGACATTATACGTCCGGGTGCCGCAGGCACAGGAGGTCTTCTCTTCAATGGCACGGAATCGTTAAGCCACGGTTGGACCATCAAGGCTTTTCGGACCTCTTGTCGCTTCGCGACCCGGATGTATAACGTCCGGGCCACCCAAAGCCAAGTTGGTCGATTCTTGTAGCACGATTTCCATTCAGTCGCAGATTTTGAGACAGTTTCCGAGTGTCTGCCCCCATTTAGCCTATGGCCTTAAATACGGGCGGACACGCAGGTCCGCCCCTACAAACAGGGGGCAATCGGTCGCTGAGCATTTTCGCAGGTCTCAACGCGTGACACTATTGATGAAGAGCTTCCCCTTCAGGCCCCCTGGTAGGGGCCGGCGTCCCTGCCAATAACCTTTTCGTATCACAAGAAAACTGCCGGTTCACTCCAGACGAAAGCAGCGGAGCGCTTCGCCCATTTTACGCCCTACGCCCCTTCCGACTCGCCCGAACCTTGCGCGGAGCCCGTCAGTTCCTCTTGGGGGACGGCCATCAACGTTACCATTGCCTTCGCGACGGGAACTTCTTTATCAAGCCGTACATCGGAGACCTCGGACTCCGCGACGATGACGCGTCGGCCTTCTCGGATCACGCGGGAACGACACACGAGCGAGTCACCGAACGCAGGACGCAGAAAGTTGATCTTGAATTCTATGGTCAGGATCTGGATTCCGTCAGGCACCGTGGTAAAGGCGGAATACCCGGCCGTGTGATCGGCCATGGTGGCCATGACCCCGGCATGGATAAATCCATCCTGCTGACGATGACACTCTTCGACGTGAAGCTCGGACCGGAATACCCCCATTCCGCAACTTCCGCCCGGAACTTGCAGAATTTGATGAATCCGCGCTCATAGTCCTCTTTGAGATAATCGGCTCTCTGCGGGGTTAACAGACGGTCTCTCCTGTTCATGGCTCCCTTCCGCGGCGGCAATAAAAGATGGCTCATACCAATGCACCGTCAAAGAAGTGACAATGGGTGAAGCCGGCCCTGGCGGGTCTCCGAAGCGAAGTCAAGGCCCGCCGTCCGTAGCGGAGGAGATCTGCCAGGGCAGGCAGTGAAGAGGGTTCTCAGTGTTACTCTTGTGAAAGCGCATGAGTCTGACGGCCGCAACAACCTTAACAATCGACTCCGCGTGGCGTCAAGGGGCGCGGAAACATGGCGGCGGCGCCGGTCAACGGTCGTTTGCGGAGCTGAAAAGGATGGCGCGGGCAGGAATAGACCGTCACGAAATCATTTTCTTGCACGGGCCGCCGATTTTTTGTTATAATGAACAGTTGCGACTGTTCCGCTACTCTGAACGGCTATGACACCAATGCCATGGCACATGAGCACGAGCCCTTCCCGGGGCGCCGCGGTCGGCTTGGCCGACAGCGTTGAAATCCTCTTCTTTGAATGTACATAGGCATGAGTTTTACGATCACTTTTTTCGGAAAAATAGCTGCCACTGTATCCGGCAACCGTGGTCCGTCCGCCGATGTTGACTGACGCAGTCTCCGGCGATGAGCGCCGGTTTCGGTTTGCTCTGGAGGGGAAGCCGCGGCGATTGCCGACACGTTGCAATCAAATTCGATGAATGACGGAGAGTGCAATGACCAAGAAGTATGTGTTTTCATTTCAAGAAGGGGATGGAAAGAACAAAGGACTCCTCGGAGGAAAAGGGGCCAATCTCTGTGAGATGACGCAAATCGGCCTGAACGTACCGCCGGGCTTCGTCATCAGCACCGAGGCGTGCCTCGCGTATCTGGATTCCGGCAGCGAGGAACTGCCGGAAGGCCTCATGGAGGACGTAAGGAAGCATCTGGCGGAGGTGGAGATGGCCACGGGTAAAAGCTTCGGAGATCCCGACAACCCGCTTCTCGTGTCGGTACGTTCCGGCTCTTCTCTCTCCATGCCCGGAATGATGGATACCATCTTGAACCTCGGCCTGACGCCTCACACCCTCCCCGGCCTCGTCAGGCAAACGGGGAACGAGCGTTTCGCATACGACGCATATCGCCGCTTTATCCAATTATTCGGCAAAGTGGCCATGGGAATTCCCGATGAGGATTTCGACAAAGCCCTGGAAGCCATCAAGGTCTCCTCAGGCGCACGGTCGGATGTGGAACTGACCGTGGACAATCTCAAAGAGGTTTGCGAGCTGTTCCGCCACATCGTTGCGGAACAGCGCCTCAAGCCTTTCCCCGAGGACGTGTTCGAGCAGTTGGACATGGCCATCAGGGCCGTTTTCGGCTCCTGGATGGGAAAACGGGCCGTGGACTACCGCAGGGAATTCAACATCACGCCCGAAATGTGCAATGGGACCGCGGCCAACGTGGTCGCCATGGTGTTCGGCAATATGGGCAACGACAGCGGCACCGGCGTGGGATTCACGAGAGACCCCGCCAACGGCGAAAACCATATGTTCGGAGAATACCTGGTCAACGCGCAGGGCGAGGATGTGGTGGCGGGCATTCGCACTCCCAAACCCATTCAGGCCATGGCTCAAGAAATGCCGAGTCTTTACAGCCAGTTGGAAGACCTGCGGAACAAGCTGGAGCGGCACTACCGGGAAATCCAGGACTTCGAATTCACCATTGAAAAGGGCATCCTCTACTGCCTCCAAACGCGCAACGGCAAGATGACCGCCAACGCCATGGTGAGGACGTCGGTGGAGATGGTCGGAGAAGGTCTCCTTTCCAAAGAGGAATCGCTCCTCCGCATTAACCCCGAACATCTCGAGCAGCTCCTCTATCCGGGGCTCGATCCCTATTTCAAGGCCGTGCCCATCGCACAAGGTCTGCCTGCTTCGCCCGGCGCTGCTTCCGGAAAATGTGTATTTGACGCGGACCGCGCCGAGGTTGAGGGAAGGCAGGGGCAAAAGGTGATCCTCGTGCGGGAGGAAACCAAGCCCGAGGACATTCATGGATTCTTCGCCAGTCAGGGAATTCTCACGAGCCGGGGAGGAAAGACATCTCATGCCGCGGTGGTGGCGCGAGGCATGGGCAAGCCCTGCGTGGCGGGCGCGGAAGGCATCACCGTCGACGTGCCGCACCGCCTGGCCATGATGGGTGATCGGATGGTCCACGAAGGCGACATCATCACCATCGACGGAGCCACGGGCAACGTCTACCTGGGCGAGATTCCCACCATCGAGCCCGAGTTCAGCCCTCAGTTGAATACGCTTCTGGGATGGGCCGACGAGCTGGCCCGCCTTCAGGTGATGGCCAATTCCGACACTCCGGAGGACGCGCGGCGAGCCCGGACCTTCGGCGCAGTCGGTATCGGACTCTGCCGCACCGAACGGATGTTCAACGCCCCAGATCGCCTTCCCATCGTGGTGGACATGATTCTCGCGGAAAACCTGGAAGATCGAAAGCGGGCCCTCGACCGGCTCCTTCCCATTCAGCGGTCCGATTTCAAAGAAATCTTCAAGGCCATGTCCCCCTATCCGGTTACCATTCGATTGCTCGATCCCCCGATTCACGAATTCCTGCCCCTCGAGTACCAGCTTCTCGAGCAGTTGGAAGACCTCCGACGGCTGCGATCGACCGTGTACACGACCCAGAAGCTTCTTGAGAGCCTCAAGGGAATCGATCCCGCACTCCACGCCGATTATCTGACGAAACGGGACGGGCTTCCCATCTTCTTTGCCAACCTGGACGTCAACTTGATCGAGGATCATCTTCACAAGAAACAGCTCATGCTCCAGAGGGCCCGGGCGCTTCGCGAAACCAACCCCATGCTCGGACATCGGGGCGTGCGGTTGGGTATCACGTTCCCGGAGATTTACAACATGCAGATACGGGCTATCCTCGAGGCCACCGCGGAATGTGTGAAGGAGGGCATCGAAGTTCACCCTGAAATCATGGTGCCTCAGGTCTGCGCCGTATCCGAGTTGAAATGGGGAAAGTCCAACGTGGACAAGCTCCGCGCAGAAGTGGAGTCCGCCCATGGAACAAAGCTGGATGTCAAGTACGGCTCGATGATCGAGGTGGTGCGGGCCTGCGTGACCGCGGCAGAGATGGCGAGCGAAGCTGAATTCTTCTCTTTCGGAACGAACGACCTGACTCAGGCCACGTTCTCCTTCAGCCGGGAGGATGCGGAGAACAAATTCCTCCCCTACTATCAGGAAATGGGCGTGCTTCCCGACAACCCCTTCGAATCGCTTGATGTCGAGGGAGTAGGGGCGCTCATGGACATGGCAGTGAAGAGTGGGCGCTCCCGCAGGCCTGATCTCAAAATCGGGATTTGCGGAGAGCACGGCGGCCATCCGGCATCGATCCGGTTCTGCCACCACGTTGGGCTCAACTATGTGTCCTGCTCCGGGCCGAGGGTGCCCATCGCCAGACTTGCGGCAGCCCACGCATCCCTCCTGGACAGCGGCTCCCAAGCGGAAACCATCAGGGCACAACAACTGTAGAAGAGTAGGGAGAATGCGGGGGGAGACCTTTTTCGGAAAATGCACCGGGGAGGGACTTTTTGCAAAAAGTCCCTCCCCGGCCCCTTCTTCAAAAACTCTAAATATAATGGCGGCTCCCGTTGGTCGCCGCTTGGTCTATCGCGAACACTTGAAACATGGTCCGCGAAGCAACGCCACCGTCGTTCCCGGGCAAGCGGGAACCCGGGAACTTACGACGGAGCTGCAGTACCGCAAAGCGGACAAGAAATTTGGCAATTACGATGCGCCAACCCGGCCGGGGGTGAGAGGATGCCTTTTCACAGGAATTCGGCAGCCCATCAGTATTCTATTCCTTCCCTCGCCGGCACTCCCTCGTCAAAGGGATGCTTTATCTTCTTGATCTCCATCACCTGATCGGCACGCTCTACAATCTTCGGGTGAGCGTATCGACCGGTGAGAACCAGCTCCACGTTTTCCGGCTTTTCATCCATCAATCGAAGCACGTCCTCGAGATCGATGAGCTCAAAGTGAATGGCATAATTGACCTCATCAAGGATGATCATATCGTACGTGCCGCTGAGCATGGCTGAACGGGCCTCTTCCAGTGCTTCCCGCGCCATGTCGCGGTCCGCTGCCTTGCCGCCGTCTCGAGTGATGAACCCTTTTCGACCCATCGGGCGTATGGTCATCTTGCCCTCAAAGGCTTTCGCCGCGAAGTGCTCACCCGATGAGTCCGGCGACTTCATGAACTGCACCATGAACACGGTGAAACCTCGGCCGATTGCGCGCCACGCAAGACCGAGCGCGCCGGTGGTTTTGCCCTTCCCTTCGCCGGTAATGACTTGAATTTTTCCTGGTCCGCTCATGTGCACCTTCGGTTTGAGAATGGAATTCTACCAATTTGCCTTCAGATGGCAAAGCGCCGCGCAGGCAATGGTAGGAGAGGCATCAAGAGAGTGTCCCAGAAACCGCGTCCAGATCGCAATCGTGCTACGGCGGTCCCCAAAACCTGGCTTTGGGTGGCCCGGACGTTATACCTCCGGGCCACCCCGCGCTTACTACACAGGGGCACCGGCCGCTACCATCAACGGTGGCGGGGGGCCTCCGTGCCCCCTTGCGCCCTCATATGATAGCTGACTGATCTTCGGCATTCGCAACGCATTGGTATCAGTGTCTCCCCAGCGCGTTGCGAACTGCGGCGACAATCTGGGAAACATCCGTGAAGGCCGCGGCATTCGATTCCTCGGGTCTCCGAACAACAACGACGCGGCACCCGTGAATCCGAGCGGCTTCGAGCTTCTCGGGCAACCCACCCGCGGCGCCACTGTCTTTGGTGACCATCACCCCGATATTGAACTTTCGGAGTACCGCGAGGTTCTCCTCCAGCGAGAATGGCCCACGGCCCGTCACGGTATGGTCCTCCGCGATTCCGGCGTTCAGACAGGCCGCACGGGACTGAGGTTCGGCGAGCACCCGCACGAAGAGCGCCACGCCGTTCCGCTTCGCCTCCGCCACATAGGGAGCCAGATTTCTCGAACCCGTCGTGAGGAGCGCCGGGAGTCCGAAGGAGCACGCGGTTTTCGCCGCGTGCTCGTGGTCTTCCGTCACGACCACGGAATCGTCCGGCTGCAACGCGGATGGCCTGAGCCAGCTCAGGTACGGGATGCTTCTTTCCAACGCCGCGTTCCGGGCATTGGCCCGCACTACGGTCGCGTACGGGTGTGAAGCGTCCACGATGAGGTCGACACCCTGTTCCACTACGAGGTGCGACATTCCTGCGGCGTCGAGCACTCCAGCGCGGTGCGCGATGTTCGGATGGTCTCCGACTTCAAGGGGGACCGTCGTAGCGGTGGTTACGAGCACCTCGAACCCCGCGTCGGCAAGAGCCATAGCGAGATCCCGCGTTTCGCGGGTGCCGCCGATCAACAGGATCATACCTGATACCCGCGGGGCGTGACAAAGAACCCCTCGACGATCTTCGACGACCGGTTTCCGATCATCACGATGCTCCGCATGGCGATGTCAAGGCTGAGGAAATTGTCAAGATCAGACAGCACGATGGTCTCTTCGTCCGCGCCGACCGCGGTTCCCACCGCCACGGGCGTCGTTCCGGGCCTGTGAGATCGAAATATGGCCGCGGCTTCGTCAAGCTGGGCCGATCGTTTCTTGCTCCGTGGATTGTACAGGGCTACCACGAGATCGGCCGCGGCTACCGCTTCCAGCCGGGCTCGAATCGTGTCCCACGGCACAAGGAGGTCGCTCAGGCTGATGCACGCAAAATCCAGCATCAGCGGCGCGCCCACCTTCGCTGCCAATGCGCTCGCTGAGGTCACTCCCGCCACGATCTCGATCGGAACGCGAATTCCCTCGCTTGCAGTCATTTCGAGGGCAAGCCCGGCCATGCCGTAGATGCCCGCGTCTCCCGAAGAGATGAGGGCTACTGTTTCGCCTGCATCTGCCCGTTGCAGCGCGATCCGACAGCGCTCCTTTTCCTTCGTCATACCTGAAGATACCAGTTCTTTGCCGTCGGTCAGGTCTTCGACAAGATCCAGGTAGCGCTTGTATCCGACCACGAGGCTGCTCTCTCGAATCGCCAATTCTGCCCTGCGGGTCCGGTCGAGACGACCGCCGGGCCCGATCCCTACCACGAAGAGTTTTCCCGTGCCACTGCAACGGTCACTCCGTTGTGTCGCTTCTTTCGGACCAGTAATGATGTCCTCCTTCCCGCGAGCAGCGCGCACGGCTCCGCGACCGCGGGGAGATTCACGTTCTGTGCCACGAAATCGGATCGTTGCACGTCAAAGGGGCAATTGCGGATCTCCTGGGATGAGAGGAACCGCAAGGGAATCCCCAGATCACGCGCGGCATCGAGAAGGCCTTGCTCGTCGGCCTTGATGTCCGCGGACGCGAGCAATCGCACATCTGCCACGTCCAAGTCCGAATCCCGGAGTGTCTTCACCACCGCGTCGACAATCTGCCGGGAACCGGTTCCGCGGCGACAGCCGATACCCACGATCAGCGTTTTGGCGGCTTCGGTCGTCGTCGTGATGATTGGTTCCGCGGCAAGGATATTTCCCACGGTGACAGCGAGGTCGTTGGCCCCGCCTTCGTGGCCGCTGAGAAGACTGACCGCCCATCGTCCATGGACGTCCACGACGACGACGGCGGGGTCCACGGTCTTGTGCTTCAGAAGAGGGGCAACCGCGCGAACCGCCACGCCGCAGGGAACGACGTACACGAGACCGGAATATTCGCCAAAGATCCGGGCGGTGAGATCGGTTATGCTCGGGAATCTCTCGGCACGCGATTCGGCGGCGACGCTTTCATGGAGAAAAACACGACAATCCGGCAGCCGCTCTGCCAGACGATCGGCAATCTCACCTCCTTCCGGTGACAACGTGACGATGGCGAGCTTCATGCTTCCTTCGCGGACCGATATTCGTGTGAGAAGCCCGCGTCGTAGAGCTTCGAAACAGGAATGTCCCTTGACAGCGCATGTCCCACGACGATCATGGCGGTCTTCCTTATTCCCGATGCAGCGATCTTGCCCGCTATGTCTTCGAGAGTCCCGCGGATAATCTGCTCGTCAGGCCAGGAAGCCCGATAGACGAGCGCGACGGGACACTGCTTTCCGTAGTGCTCTGCCAATCGTGCAGACACCTCCTGCATCCGGTGAGCGGAAAGGAACAGGCACAGGGTCGCGTGGGTCCGCGCGAGAACATCCAGATCCTGCTCCGGAGGCACGGGCGTGCGGCCGGACATCCTCGTAAGAATGACCGTTTGGGCTACCTCGGGCGCGGTCAATTCGGTTCGCAACGCGGCCGCGGCCGCTTGAAAGGAGCTGACGCCGGGCACAACCTCATAATCGATTCCCAATTGGTCAAGCTCGTTCATCTGTTCGCGAATGGCCCCGTAGATGGACGGATCGCCGGAATGGAGTCGCACCACGTCGATACCCCGGTCCTTCGCGTCGCGAAAGAGCGTCACGATCTCCTCGAGGTCGAGCTCGGCGGAATCGTGCCTCTCCGCTCTGAAGGGGATCAGGCGGACGACCTCTGGATTAACCAGCGATCCCGCGTAAATGCAGATCCGGCATTCTGTGAGGAGCCGGTGTGCTTTCAGGGTCAGCAGCTCGGGATCTCCGGGGCCCGCACCGACGAAAAAGACTTTCATGTGAACTCCCAATTCAAAGCAATTCTTCCTGTTCCGGGCCGTTCTCCCTGTATTTCCGTTGAGCTTTCTTGAACGTGGTTGAGACGACGGGAGGCAAACGTATTGTTGCACCGTCCAGGAGGTCCTTCACGGTCAGAATTTGCAGACGCGGCACCTTGCGCTCCAGAGTCGGGTGACCGCCAATGTCAGGTGGGGCATAATGCCCCTCTGCAACGGCTTCAAGTATCATTGGTTTCGTGGGCGGGGCCAACGTCACAAAAACCCCGATTGATGCTTTCTCTCTCTTCATGACCTCTATAAGATCCCTCACTTGACTCTGCCCCACGTGGCCGCTCTTCACTTGAATAATGACGGTTTTCGATTTTCCACTGGCGTCATCGAAGAACTTAAGCCGGCCGTCAATTCCTGAATCTGCTCCCTTCTTTTCCCTTGAGGGTCGCCCACCCAGCTTTCCCACTATCCACGTCTCAAAAGCGTCACGATCCTGTTTCGACAAGGCTTTTGCTCCTGAGAGATCCCGGGGATCGCCGATCACTTCGTAGTCTGCCGTATGAATGACGGTAACGAACTTCCCCTTGTCCGGATCAAATGTCTGATCCGTTTCTTCAAGAAAAGCCGATTCGAGCCTACTTCGGACCAAAGCAATTGCCAAGTAGGTTATATCAATTCCCACCCACTTGCGCTTGAGTCGTTCTGCCACGGCGACGGTAGTTCCACATCCGCAGAAAGGGTCAAGAACCAGGTCTCCCTCATTGCTGGAAGCACTGATAATCCGTTCCAAAAGGGCTTCAGGTTTTTGAGTGGGATAACCGAGGCGCTCGGCCGCGGTATTGCCAATTCGCGGAATATCCGTCCAGTTGGTCGTTAACGGCTTTCCTTTGGTATCTTCGAGGTAAATCTTCAGGCCGTCGAGCCGTGGTGAACCATCCCTTCTCTTCAAAATTCTTCCTTCGGCCCACCATACTTCCAGTTGTTCAAGAGAAGCCCCCCACGAACGATTAGCGGGAGGTCTAGTCCCCCGCCATTCAAATTGACGTGCCTTGTTAGCGGTCGAAAATGTCAGGTTTTCAGCCTTGTAGAGCCGTCCATTCTCGTCAGGCTTGAATCGGCTCAACTGCTCGGCGCCATATTCGGTGTAGAGCTGATTGAATTGGAAATTGTTCGATTTTGTGTAATAAAGAATGACCTCATTGGTTCGCACGTAGCCTTTGGTCGGGAAATTATGTGCGCCCGACCGTTGCCAGACAATCTCATTGCGGAAATTTTCTACGCCGAAAATGGCGTCAAGAATCAACTTCAGGTAATGGCTCGCCGTCGGATCGCAATGCAAATAAAGGCTTCCCGTGGACTTCAACGATCGGTGAAGCTCTACAAGCCTTGGGGCCATCATCACCAGGTACGCCATCATGTCGTTGGTCCCAAGGAACCCGCGAAGCATGTCAAAAAGATCCGACAATCTTCCGGGCTTTGTGACCACGTCTGAGTAAGTGGCTTCCGATTCCGCTCCCCAATGCCACGTATCCTCAAACGCCGTGATTTGGGCCTGTGATTGTGATCCGTTCTTCTCGCCAAAAAGGACGTTGTAAGTGGCCTTGGAATCAAAGGGCGGGTCGAGATAGACCAGGTCAGCAGTTCCGTCGGCGACATGTTTCCGGAGGATTGTAAGGTTATCCCCGAAGTACAGCTTGTTCTTCCAACCCTCATTTCTTTTCATCGGAACGCCCCAGGCTCTCTGAAACCCAATCTTCCTGGTAAGGAAGGTCAGGTCTGCCGGTGATCATCGGCTCGTCCTTTAACCAAGCCAGGAAGCAATCCGAGTCCCAGTATCGCAGTTCTCGTTTCAATCCGCTCCCCTGAACATCCCCCCGCCAAGGTGGGTACACGGCATCCAACGCGACCTTGGAGCCGGCATGCGGCGCAGAGTTTTATCTCGTAACCACTCGGAAGAAAATAGCTTTTTCTGGATTCTCTGCGTCCTCTGTGTCCTCTGTGTCCTCCGCGGTGAATGATTACCGCCTCTTCATAGCATCTCTTCCGATTTACTGCGAATCAGGATGATCGACAAATACCCGGAGTCTTCCCTTTCACCCCGAAGCAGGCGCAGGTCCTGCACGATTCGTTGACTCCCCATTCCTGCCCGGGAAACAAATACGCTTCGGCCCAGCGCGCCCGCGGCCTCGAGGACGTCGAGGATCCCGCCGAGGCGCCTGCCGATCTTCATGAGCACCACGGTCCCACCCTTGGAGACGGCCCGTCTCACTTCGTCGAGATCGTCGGCCGTCGGGATGATGGTGATCGGCTCTTTGGCCTCTCCCACGGGAAATTCGGTGAGCGCCGCGGCTGCGCTGAACGCGGTTATCCCCGGAACGGTCACCACTTCCACCTCCGGGAGGCGCCTGCGGAGCGCGCGGAGCATATAAATGTACGTCGAATAGAGTAACGTGTCTCCCAGGGTGAGAAAACACGCGTCAGCTCCGGTCTCGAGTACTTCGGCGACAGCTCTGGCCGACTCGGCCCACCGCACCTCGAGCTCAACCCGGTCGGTAGTCATAGGGAAAATGATTTCGTGGACCTCAGCGTCGGGGCCGATGTGTTTTTCCGCTATCCCGCGGGCGACGCTCTCTCCCTCTTGTCGGGCTTTGGGCACAAATACGTGCTTGCAGAGCGCGAGGATCTTGGCGCCTTTCACCGTGATGAGGTCAGGGTCTCCCGGGCCCACTCCGATTCCGTATAGCGTTCCTCGTTTCATCCGAGCACACTCTTCTTCAAGATCAGCACGACGGTCCTCGACGAGACAGAGAGCTCCACCAGGCGCCGGGGATCGATCTCCCGCACCTGCTCGTCTTCCATGGTGAGGTTCTCACACACAAAGACCCGGCAATCACCCAGGGTCGGAAGCAATGTCTGCGCGATCCATTGCAGTGAGCTTTCCCGGCCACCGAGAACCGCTATCTTCTTTGCCTCGGCCCACGACGAATCGAGCTCAGGGTCCTTCTTGTGCGCACTTATGATACGCGCATCAGCCCAATCGACCCCAAGAGCAGCGAAAGCCGCCTGCACGGAGCTGACCCCGGAGATGATGCGGCACCGGTCTCGGCCAAAGCGCCGAAGCACCAGCCGTGATAGACTGAACAAACCGGGGTCTCCGGTAACGAGCACAGCGACGCTTTGACGTTCCGCACGTGCCTCAATCACGCTCAGTGTTTCTTCCACTGCGCTACCAAGGAAGATGCGTTCCGCACGGACCGAAGGGAAGAGCTCCAGCAGTCTGCCCGACCCGACCAACACCTCTGCCCTGTTCACAGCCGCGCGAGCCGCGGGCGTGACGTAGTCGGGCGAACCGGGACCACACCCCACGATCAGAATCGATCGGTATTGCTCACCCATAGGTTCAGGTCTCCATGAATTCCGAGAACCAAGCCTTTCATGTCCACGAGCACCACAGAAACCCCAAATCGCCGTCGGATACGATCTCTTATTGCCGCGCAGATGCCTTCGGAGAGGGTATCGGCGAGCGTTCGCCGATCCGAGTCGGACAGATCCCTAAAGATCCCCTCGACCGTCGCGCTTTCCCCCGGCGTCCGCCCCAACACCTCCGTGGCAAGATCCCTCACCGCGGGAACCGCACTGCCCGACCGCGATGAATGAGTGTCCCACCACCCGGCCATGAGCTTGGCGAGCTTGCCCGGGTGTCCGAGTGCCAGCATGTGAACGAACCCCGCATGAGCGGCCTCGTCCAGGATGAATCCCCATTCGTTGCTCACTTCGATCAACTGTTCCGGCGCGAGGACAAAGAGCTTCCGAGCGGCCCGCTCGCCGATCCGTCCCGGAACGAGGACCGGGAACTTCACTCCGCACGCCTTCGCAACGTTCAACGTGCACTTGAGGGCATCTCTCAACGCACTGCTACTGAAGGGGCGAACGATGCCCGAGGTGCCGAGTATGGAAAGCCCGCCTTCGACTCCCAGCCTCGGGTTGAAGGTCTTTTCGGCCAGCTTCTTCCCGCCGGGAATCGAAATCTCCACCCGCAGGCCCCGGTTCGTCACCTCGCGAACCGCATCGCATATCATGCGTCGCGGAACGGGATTGATGGCCGGTTCGCCGGGCGGCACGGAGAGACCGGGTTTCGTTACCGTGCCGACGCCGGGCCCGGCTATAAACTCTATGTCGCCGCCGTCGGCCCATTCGACCCGCGCGGTCACCAGGCATCCGTCGGTGACGTCCGGATCGTCACCGGCATCCTTGCGTACCGACGCCTCAGCGAAATCCGCACCTTGAGAGACCTGTTCCACCGGCAGAGCGACACGTGTCTCGTCGGGCAGGCCGACCTCCACCTCCGTCGTCCGAGGCAAACCGCTCAGCACTATGGCAGCGGCCTTTGCAGCCGCGGCTGCACACGTGCCCGTCGTAAAACCCGTCCGCCCGCCGCTCACCTGGGAAGCCCCATTTCATGAGAAGAGGCATGGCGCTCATACATTGCACCTGCCATTAATGCGGCGACCAGAGGGAGCCGCCGAGAATTTAGAGTTTTTGGGGAGGGGTCCGGGGCATAGGCGCTAACTTGAGCGCTCCAAGACCGCCATACGGTTACGTACGGAACCCCAAACCCTGGCAACCCCGCCTATAAGGTAGAACCAAGCCGAACTCTCCGTCATTCCGACGGAAGT
>Ga0172371_10009514_pt1 | contig 13328 bp, 7 predicted proteins | sample Lak12m_FD_114543 | JGI IMG/M metagenome (GOLD analysis project Ga0172371, IMG submission 114543) | Freshwater microbial communities from Kabuno Bay, South-Kivu, Congo - kab_022012_12m | ecosystem: Environmental > Aquatic > Freshwater > Lake | place: Democratic Republic of the Congo: South-Kivu... | reverse complement strand
TCGGGATACCGCCGACACCGGGCGCAGTCGTGATGACCCATGACACCGGCTACTGCAAGCTCTCGGTTACGGCGCTCGGCTCCATCGGCTACGACGCGCCGCCATCGTTCTTCGGCGGGGCCGGATTCTCGTATCCCAAGACCTCGGCCTCCAGGCTCTACTTCTCAAGTCTCGCCCTCGGCAACAGCCCCTCGTACGTTGTCGACCGCTTCTACGGCAACCCGGCCTCAAGCTACAACACCGACTTCAAGCTCAGGGACAGCCTTCGCATTGTCTACCCACCGGGTTCAGGCGACGAGCGATTCCGGTGTATCTTCACCGACTCGGCCCACGCGGCACGCAAGAACATCACGGTCTACCAGAACTCGTATGCCTGCGCCGACTCCGGCTACGACGATTTCGTCGCGCTCGTCTACGACATCCACAACAGCGGTACAAGCGCGGTCGACAGCCTGTACGCGGGGGTGTTCGCCGACTTCGACGTATCCGGCGACACGCTCGACCAGGCCGCAGCCGACACAGTTCGAAGGACGATGAGCATCCGGCCGGCCAGCGGCGAAAACCCGACGGTCGGGGTGAAGATACTCGCGCCGTCGTCGTTCAGCAACTTGTCGGCAATCGACCACAACATCTACGTCTACCCGACGGACACGGCCATGACCGACGACATGAAGTACCGTTTCCTGAACGGCACGATTGTCCAGCGCAACTCCGACCACAACTACGACTGGTCGATCTGCACGGCGGCCGGGCCGTTTGACCTGCCGGCAGGCGAGACCTACCGCTGCGCGTTTGCCTTTGTCGGCGGCACGTCGGCCGCGGGCTTTGCCGAGCACGCGGACTCGGCCCAGTCCTGGTACGACAACATCCTCGGAGTCAGCGAACCGGAAGCAGCGGCGGCGGTCACCGTCCCAACCGGGCTTGCCTGCGTACCCAACCCGTTCTCCCGCTCGGTCCGGATCGGCTACAGCGTACCGGTGCCCGGCCGGGTCAGAGCAGAAGTCTTCGACGTGTCGGGTCGGGCAGTGGCACTGCTCGCCGACGGCAAGACAGCGGCAGGCAGGGTCGAGACGGTCTGGAAGCCGGCAGACCTGGCGAACGGCGTCTATTTGCTCAAGGTTGTACTGCCGAATGGGGCAATCTCCAGGAAGCTGATGTTGCTGCGGTAGAGCGGACGGAAGCTCAGGCCGCAGTCAGGCGGGGGCCAAAGGGCCCCCGCCTGAGGTCTAGGGCCGCGCATCGGCGCCGGGACTGGGTTAAGCAGAATCAACTCGTGGTACCGCCAACTGTAACCCGGGTCCTGATAGTAAAGTGTAATCCACGTGCCGTTCTTGACCGGGGGGGGGGGGGGTATACCCCCGGGCCTACCCGGGACTATCCGGGGTATAGTCCGGTCGGGCACCTGCGGATGCGCAGAATGGGGCCGGCGACAGGCGGTCCGAAGCGCCCGGCCGGGCGCCAGGGGAGCTCCTTCTGCATCCGTTGACGGCGCGGGAGTCCCGTGGCCGGCTCCACTCGTCTTCGAGTGTAGCGACCGGCAGAGCATGCAGACAGGGATTCTCAGATGCGCGGGGCGTCGGACCTGAGGGTCGCCCTGGCGCTTCACTCCGAGACCGACTAATTCGGGGCGCTACCCATTTCCTGTCTGTCCATTCCTAAGGTTCATATTTATAGTATCTTAGGCTCAGAAATCGGCCAGAAACGAGGCTCTGGGAGTCGCCTTGGGAACCGTTCCCGGAACGGTTCGGACGGCAGTTTGGGCCGTGGTCCCTGAAGAGGCATCCGACGCGACCCCCAGGTAGGCTTCTGTAGTCGTGTGCAGGTGGGCGTGGAAGGGCATTAGCGAACTGACTAGCGCCGGAACTCCCAGAGGCACCTGAAGTGCGGTTTTCGGGGCCACGCCTGATGCTATTCCCGGCGGGACTTGCACAATGACTGTCGGGGAGCCTTCCGGGATGATTCGCGCGGAGACCCTGAACGTGATTTGCGCGATGGAAGGCGACGTTCGTCGTCGCCCCAATGCGACGGCGGGGTTTCCCGGGCGAACCTGCATTCCGTTTCGCTCCGGTCGGAATGATGCAGAACGGACTGGAAGGATTCGCCGGCGAGAGCGGGCCGTGCGGTATCGGTTCAGGCGCGAGCCGCGTCGCTAGACAATGCGCAGGACACGCCAGTCGTCACCGAGCCAGAGAAGATCGATCTGTAAGTCCATTCCCCAGGACGAGACAGTCGCCCCGGCTGAATGGAGTTGGGTCAGTTGTCTCTCCTTGTCCGCCGGGTTGCCTGCGCAGTCAGCGTGGGCGATGATCGCGACCCGGCTCGACCCGTGCTTGTTGACCGAGATGCTCAGGCGTCGCCGGATAGACTCGAGCGCAGGCGCGTCTTTCGCCTCGGCCAGGATGCGGACCGGGCCCGGCTCGGTGATGCTGTCTACGTGGTCAACTCCGTGCTCCCGTTTGAGCCACTCGATGACGGGCAACTGGGTCCGGCCGTCCATGCAGTTGATGACCGTCGTGAACTTGCCGTGGCCCATATGACTAGGCAGGCAGACGCGGCATCAGGCTGAAGTAGTCGGCCGGGTTCAATCGCGGCCGGCCCTTGGGCCAGCAGTCGCCGGTCTTCGGGTCGGAGTCGTACTCGGCGTGGTCGCCGCGGCTGATGGCTTCGAGGGTGTCGCAAAGGGCGTCCACGTCGGACCGGTCATTGTAGAGCCCGAATGACGCGCGGAGCACGCCGGGCAGGTCGGCGATCCGACCGCAACTGGCGTTTCCGCAGGCATGCTTCTGGGCCGCGCGGTCCAGGCCCAGCAGGGTGAAGACATGAGGGTGAGCGCAGAAGAGACCGCAGCGAACTCCGACCGCGGCTTCGCAGGCGAGGACCGCGCCCACGAGTTGATTCGACTTCCCCTTGACCTCGAAGGCAATGACGCCGATGCGGTCGCCGGGACCGTCGGGCCTGGCCTTACCGAACACCCTGACGCTCGGTATGCGGCTGAGGCGCGTGAGCGCATACGCGGTGAGTTCGTCCTCGTGCCGCGTGATGTTGTCCCAGCCGACCTTCTTGAGCAGTTTGGCTGCGGCGGCGAGCGCGACCGCGCCGACCACGTCCGGTGTGCCGGCTTCTTCGCGGCCGGGCAGACCGCGCCAGACGATGGAATCGAGTGTGACCAGGTCCACGACTCCGCCGCCGACCAGTGACGGTTCGGCCGGATGGAGCATGTCCTTGCGGCCGGCAAGAATGCCTGCGCCATAGGGCGCGTAGGTCTTGTGGCCGCTGAACGCGACGAAGTCCAGGTGCTCGGGGTCTTCGGGTTTCCTCATGTCGATGGGGCGGTGCGGAGCAATCTGGGCTGCATCGATGGCAATCAAAGCGCCGGCCTCGTGGGCGAGCCGGGCGAGCTGGTGAATCGGGTTGACCCAGCCGGAGACATTGGAGGCGCCGGTGACCGTTACGAGCGCGACCTTGCCGCGATACTCCCTGAGTTTGGCCGCGAAGTCGTCCAGGTCAAGCGAGCCGTCCGGGTTGAGCCCGGCATATACCACGCGGGCGCGGCGGCGCCAGGGCAGGTCGTTGGAGTGGTGCTCCATCAAGGTGGTGAGTACGACCGAATCGGGCTGGAACGGAAACAGAGCGGCGAGCCGGTTCATTGATTCGGTCGTATTGCGGGTTACGATGACAGTGTCTTTGGCGGGGTCCGCGCCGAGGAAGCGGGCGATGGTCCGGCGCGATTCCTCGTAGGCCCAGGTCGCGACCTCGCTTTTGAAGCCGGTGCTGCGGCCGACGTTCGTGTAGAACCGGATGAACTCGTCGACCTTTTCGACGACCGGGCGGAGTGTCGGTGTGCTGGATGCGTTGTCGAGATTCACGAAGGCGCGGGTACCGCCCGAAAGCAGCGGGGCCTGAACGTCGATGCCGACGGTTTCGGAGCGCAGGCGTTCAATAGTCGTTAGTGCCATCTCAGTTCCTTTCTCATTGTGGCTTGCGTGCGGGCCGACCCGGACTACGATGTGTGCATGGGAAAGCCGGTCGCGCGGGGATTGCCGGACATCACGTTAGAGGATAGCGACAGCAGCCAATCGGGTCAATTCGGACCGGGCCTGACCTCATGACTGACCGACACCTTCCGTTACCGGTTTATGCTCCCTTCCAGCGGACAAAGCGAAGGAAGGCAATGATCTCGGTGAAGGTCCTGAAGTACAGCAGGTCCCGCGCCATCAGCGAATGGTGCACCGCCTCGGCGAACTGCAGCCGTCGCGGCGAGATGGCGAGGTCGGCCGTCCGGAGCGCCAGGTGCCCGAGCGCGTACCCGCAGACGACCGCAAAAATCAGTCCGAACACGTAGTTGAAAACACCCAGCCCGAACGGCAGCAGGCGGTTGAAAAACGCCGCCAGGAGCACGCCGAGGACAATAAGGATGAACCCGGCGCCGCCGTACAGCACGGGTGGGCCTAGACCGGTGAGCCGCTTGAGTGGCTGAACCAGCCGCAGCGCCGCGACAACCGCTACCACCAAGAAGAGCGTCTCGTACAGGATTCGGGAGAAGTCCCGGGTACTGCGGAGCAACTGCACCGCCACCACCGTGGCGACGAAAGCAATCAGAACGTAGTCAAGCCAGTTGAACTGCACTGCAGCGCTCCGGCTGCGAGGATGATACGCCCCGCGACAGAGCGGACGCTAGGCGAGCGAGCGCCTGAAGAACAGAATGGCGCGAGTGATGATGCCGGTGTGCTCGCTGCCGTTGATCGTGGCGACAAGCTCCCAGCCTTCGGCGCCGAGTTCGCAAACGTACTTCTCAACGCCCTCCATCGTGTCCCGCGGTTTCTTCTCGCCGGGAACCTGGACGCCCCAGCGGGCGAGCTTCAGAATCGGGCTCAAGTTGACGTCAATCTGCACGAACTTATATTCCCATTTGGTCATCAGGTTGCTCCTTTCGGGTGCCAGATGCTAGCCGCGGCAAGCCCGATGTCAAACTAGTTCGTGGCGGGTCGGGTGGAATGGCACGTCGGCTACGGCCGGCGGTTCTCCCTAAGGCAACTGACCCCCCTCGGTTGTGAAATGTGGATTGCAGCTTTCACCGGGCGTCGCTTCGCCACCGAGAGACGACAGCGGTCGTAGCGATACCGGTGGGGCCGGGAAGTGGACGGTGGGCGTCACTCGAGCGCGAGCGTGCCTCTAAGGCGCGGGGCGAGACGCGCTTGGGCGGGCATGGCGCGGGCCGCAATCCGGTGGCGGGCAGCCGCCAAACGTCGGCTTTCACGGGGCCCGCATTATCCCGCGCGCGGGCTTGACAAGGTGGGGTGGGGGTAGTAAAAATCCAAATCGATTCCCCGGCTAGGGTTACGCCCGGAGCCGACTCAGGGATGATGTCAGGCTCCGGCAACGGAGCCTTTTGCGTTCTGTGCCCGGCCGTGGAAATGTGGCGGAGCAAGGGACCGTAACCAAGGGAGGCAGAGAGATGATAGCGAGAAGAGCGTCATCGCTCGTTCTGATTCTGTTGCTGCTGTTAGCCGGAAACGCGACTGCAGCAATGACGGGCACGTACTATATCAAAAAGGGGGTCACGAGCGCGGATACGTTTCCTTCGTTCGTGGCAGCCGCGACCGCGCTGCAATCGCAGGGGCTGGGGGGAAACGTTACCTTCCTGGCTTTCGCGGGCGTGTATGATGAAGGCATCGTCTACCTGCAGAATATTGCGGGCGACACCAGCTACACGCTTACGTTCGACAAGGCTCCGGGCCAGAGCGAGGTGCTGGTCACGAGCACGTCGAGCTACGCTTTCTACATCTACTACAACTGCAACACGAAACTCAGGAATCTGAGTATTCGCGGCGCGTCTTACGGCGTCTATTCGTACTACTCCAGCGGCGTGAAGCTGGAGAAGTGCAAGTTGCTCGGTACGAGCTACGGCGCGATGCTCTACTACGCCCATTACGACTCGGTAGTGGGCTGCCTGGTCACGGGTTCGTCGGTCGGTCTGTACTTCTACGGAACGTCGTCGCCGATTTCGAAGCACAACCATGCTTCGAACAACATGATTACCAACTACTCCAGCTACGCCATCTACTCCTACTACAACGACTCGCTGGAGCTGTACGACAACTCGTTCTCGAGTACCGGTTCGTACTCCATCTACGCCTCCTACGCGACGCGCTGGCAGATAAGGGGCAACATCTTCAAGTCGATGGGCAGCTACTGCTACTACTTCTCGACCGGCTGCACGCTCGGCCTCTCGAACAAGAATGACCTCTACCCGCAGGCAGGTAACCTCGCCTATTACAACAGCACGACGTATTCGACCCTGGCGGCATGGCAGGCGACCGGGTTCGATTCGGCGAGCATCTCGGCCGACCCGGTCTTCGCCGGCGGTTTCAACCTGCACCTTCGTTCTGCGTCTCCCTGTATCGACAAGGGTGATACGATACCGGGTATCTCGACCGACTTTGACGGCGACAGTCGCGGCTCGTCACCGGACATGGGCGCAGATGAATACACGGGCGCGCCCACGCCGATGAGCGGTACCTACACCATCAAGCAGGACGGCACCGGCGACTACCGGAACTTCTATGATGCGATGTGGGACGTCTGGGGCAAGGGCTTCGGCGGTGACATTACCTTTGACATCTACGCCGGGACCTACAAGGAGCAGTTGCGCCTGATGGAGCTGAACAACGGGAACTACTTCCTGACGTTCAAGGCCCATGTCGGCGCGGGCGGGACCGATGAGGTCTTGATAAGCGCCGGCACCTCCTATGCGGCATGGCTGACCCACGTGAGCAAGGTCAAGTTCATTGACCTGAAGTTCACCGGGTACACGAGCTACGGAGTCTATGGCCAGACCATGACTTCCGGCACCGGCGCCTACAAGGGGAACGACACCCTGACCTTCCGTCGCTGCATATTCAACGGGGCCAACCCCATCTACCTGTACTACTCCTCGAATTGCGATTCGGTTGTCGACTGCCAGCTCAACGCTACTTCGAGCTACGGCATCTACACCTATAGCTCCACTTCCTATCCGTCCGGCCCGAACGTCTTTATCAACAACTTCATCGTCGGTTACACGAGCTATGGCATCTACTCCTACTACAATTCCGGCAACGAATACTACTACAACACCATCTACAGCCCGAACGGCTACTACCCGGTCTACGACTATTACTACAACCAGACGCCGTCCACCTACCGCAACAACATTTTCTACAACGGCTATTCCACTTCATCGTACTACGCGCTTTACCTGCGCGGCTCTACGACGCCGCCCACCAGTTGTCTGAACTACAACTGCTATTATTACCCGGCTGGTTCGAACATCGCCTACGTAAACGGGGCGAAGACCTGGGCGCAGTTACGTTCTGCCGGCTATGAGGCGAACGGCATCAACCGCAATCCGGGTATCGGCAGCGTCCTGAACCCGCACCTGCATGATGGCTCGGCCTGTATCGACTCCGGCGTCGCGATCTCCGGCGTGCCCCGCGACATCGACGGCGACCTGCGTGATTCTCTGCCCGGAGCCGGTAAGTACGACATTGGCGCGGACGAGTACACAATCGCCACCGGCGGGCCGATGAGCGGCGTCTACACCGTCAAACAGGCGGGTGGCGGCGACTTCACCAGCCTCAGCGGTGCCCTGTACGCCTTGGCGCTGCGCGGCTTCGGCGGCAGCGTCCAGTTTGATGTGTACAACGGGACCTATACCGGCATGTACAGCCTGAACGGCATCGGCAACGGTGCCAACTGGCTCACGTTCCGGACATATCCGGGCCAGAGCGCAACCCTGGATGCCCAGGGCAACAGCTACAACTGGTACATGCTGGCTAACAAGCGCGTCCGCATCCAGGGTTTCAAGATGACCGGTGCCACGAGCTACGGCATCTACATGTACTACAGCGGCGCGGTGGCCAACGCCTGCGACACGTGCGTGATTGCGAATGACACGATTTCAGCGCCCTATGGCATCTACAGCTACTACGCTGACGACGACACTCTCTCCGGGAACGTGATCACGGCCACCTCTTCCTACGGCATGTACATCTACGGCTACTCCAGCCCCCGCTCAATCAGGAATGTCATCTCCGGCAACACGATATCGGGCTTCACCAGCTACGGAATCTACACCTACTACCACGACAGCCTCAAAATCAAGAACAACACCATCAACGGTCCGTACTGCATCTATTCCAACTACGGCAGTGCCGACTCGATTGTGAGCAACAACCTCACCGCCACCAGCTACGGCGTCTACCTGTATGGGACCACTTCCTCACCGTACACTGTGAAGAACGTCATCGCCAACAACACCATTTCGGCCTCGAGCTACTGCATCTACACCTACTACCAGGATACTCTGAAGATCAAAAACAACGTCACCAACAGCGGTTCGGGCATTAACTGCTATTACGGCAACTACGATTCCATCTACAACAACTTCATCAACGCGACCTCGAGCTATGGTATCTACCTGTACGGCACGTCCTCGTCGCCGTACAGCCAGTACAATGTCGTTGCCAACAACATGGTCAGGGGCTGGACAAGCTACGGCCTCTACATGTACTACCAGGCGAACCCGGTGATTGCGTTCAACTCGTTCCGCGGCACCGGCTCCTACGGGTTCTACTGCGGTACCAATTACGGCCGGAAGATTCACGACAATATCTTCCTGGCCAATTCGTACGCGATGTACAACCTCGCCGGTGGCGACACATTCCCGCTGACCTCGGACAACAACGACTACCGGCTGAACGGCGGCAGTTCGAGTGTCATCTACCACGCGCCCTCGGGCGCGATGACGCTCTCTGCCTGGCAGGCGTTGTCCGGCAAAGACGGAAACAGCATCGATGCCGACCCGCAGTTCATAAGCACAAGCGACCTGCACCTGCAGACTACCTCGCCGTGCATCAACGCGGGCGCTTCGTATTCGCCGTTCACGACCGACATCGACGGCGACTCGCGGACCGTGAACACGCCGGACATGGGCGCGGACGAGGTCCTGCTTGACGTCGCGTGCCGGTCGGTCCTGTCGCCAACCGGCAGCTACAAGGTCGGGGACCAGATTACCCCCAGCGCCGCGTTCAAGCACGTTTCCGGCACCGGTGCGGCAACCTGGTACGCGAAGATGGTCATCAACCGCGGAGCCAGCCAGGTGTATGCGGATTCGGTGTCGAAGACCACGAACCCGGGTGACTCCATCATCGTCAACTTCGCGACCTACGTCCCGAATGCCGCCGACACGAACTACCACGCTACCTGTTTCCACAAGATAGCGTGCGATACGATGCCGGCAAACGACACCGCCCGTTCGAGCTTCGCGGTCCTGCCGATGGACGTCGGCGTGTACGGCATCCTTGCGCCGGTCGGCCAGGTCTGGCGCGACCAGCCGACCCACCCGCGGGTCGTGCTGAAGAACAACAGCGCGTTCCCGGCCACCTTCACGGCGCGGTTCACCATCAACTCCGGCTCGGCTCTCAACGGCAGTGCGCCGGTCGACCAGCCGGTTTCCGAGGGTCTGGCTGCCCGGGGCGGCAACACCGCTCCGGCCACAAGGACCGGCACTCAGGGCTCGACCGCGCCGAGCAATGCCAGCGGCATGGTCGGCAAGTCAGTCAATCGGGGTCTGACCGTCCAAGGTCAGGCGACCGCCCCGGCCGCCGCGACCCTGAGCCAAGGTGCGCCCATCCAGGGCAACACGAGTGCGCTGGGCAACCAGGCTACCCGACCGGGCAGCGCTGTACCGACCGGCGCAGTCCAGAGCCCGACCCCGGGCGGGGCCGGCTTCGACGCGCTGGTCTACGATACGACCCAGAGCGTCACTCTGGGCGCGGGCGCCACGGAAACGCTGACCTACTCCAAGGCCTGGGTACCTACGGTTGACGGCCCGCACACGGGCGCCTGCCGGGTGACCCTGCAATACGACTCCGACTCCACCAACGACTACATCCAGAACCAGTTTACGGTTCAGCACCTCGACCTGGGCGCGGCCGCGCTGCTCGCCCCGAGCGGCACGCTGGTGGTTGACACGGTCATAACACCGACCGTGAACGTCAGGAACTACGGTACCGCTGATGCCTACTGCGGGGTCCGGTGCATCATCACCGACGGGTCAACCACGGTCTACGACACGACCGAGACCGCTATCTTCCTCGCGGCCGGCGACTCCACCATCCGGGCGTTTGCCAAGACCTGGACGGCGAGCCCGGTCGGCGACTACACGGTCAGTGCTTACACGATCAACCCGAGCGACATCTATCCGGCCAACGACACCGCGCACGCCGCCGTGTCGGTCGTCCAGATCGACCTCGGGGCAGCGGTGGTACTGGCTCCGAGCGGACACATCGTTGAGCGCGACTCGGTCGTGCCGAGCATCGTAGTCATGAGCTACGGCGCATCCGACGCCTTCTTCGACATCCGCTGTGTCGTCACGAGCGGCTCGGTCACGGCCTACGATACGACCGAGACCGGCATCTTCCTTGCGGCCGGCGACTCGATGACCCTGAACTTCACCAAAGCCTGGGGAGCGACCCCGGTCGGGCAGTTCACGGTCACCGCCTACACCGCGAACCCGTACGACCGGAACGCGGGCAACGACTCCGCGTTCGGCGCCGGCACCGTTACCTCCTCGGCACCGCCGGGCTGGTCGGAGCTGATGCCGATGCCCGCGACGCCCTCCCGCAAGGCGATCAAGGACGGCGGCTGCATCGCCTACGACGCGGCCACGGACCTGTTCTATGCCTCCAAGGGCAACAAGAGCGGCGACTTCTACATCTACGACGTGCGAACCGGGACCTGGACCGGCAAGGCGGGCATCCCGTTGGGCGCGGAAGCCAAGCAGGTCTACAAGGGCTCGGTGCTCTGCACGGACGGCAACGGCAAGCTCTACCTGACCAAGGGCAACAACACGGTCGGGTTCTGGGGCTACGATGCCGCAACCGACGCGTGGACGCAACTGACCAACGTCCCGTATGGTGCGTCGCACAAGAAGGTGAAGCAGGGCGCGGCGATGGCCTGGGCTACGAACAACGGGGTCGGATACGCCTACCTGCTCAAGGGATACAAGAACGAGTTCTACAAGTACGACCCGACGGCCAACGCCTGGATCCAGTTGCTCAACGCTCCGGTTGGTCCCTCCAACCACGTGAAGTGGGACGCCGGCTCCTGGATGATCGCCGACCCGGCTCCGGGCGCGCACAAGCTCTATGCCTTCAAGGGCAAGTACCACGAGTTCTACGCCTTCGATACCGACGCCGACACCTGGCTCATCACTCCAAAGCTGACGCCGATGCCGATCCGTGGTACGAGCGGCAGCAAGAAGGCCAGGGACGGTTCCTGCGCGGCCTTCTACGACAATGTCATCTACATGCTCAAGGGCGGTAACACGACCGAGTTCTGGCGTTACTTCCCGAACGGTGACACCTATCAGGCGCAGAAGGACATCCCGCTGTTCGGATATTCCGGCACGCGGAAGAAGGTCAAGAACGGCGCGGCCATGACTGCGTACCCGACCACGGGCGTGTTCGCCCTCAAGGGCAACAAGACGAACGAGTTCTGGCGCTTCCGGCCATTCTGGGAGGCAGCATCGCCGGAACCGGGCCGTGAAGGCGTGGCCGCGGGCAATACGGAAATCCGGAGCGTATCATTCGCGATTGCTCCGAACCCGCTGTCCGGCGGCCTCGCCACGCTGCGCTACAGCCTGCCCAAGGCCGGTCTGGCCACACTTCGTGTGTTCGACGTGACGGGCCGGGCCGTGCTGGAGCAGGTTCTGGCTGCCGGATTGACCGGCACTGCCACACTCGACCTGCGGAAGCTCGAAGCTGGCGTGTATCTGGTCAAGGTCACGACTGACGGCTTCAGTACTACCCAGAAGCTGGTGGTCGAACACTAGACCGAGCAGCGTTCAAACCAAAGGCTGCCCGCGGTAACGCGGGCAGCCTTCCATTGTGGGCATGTCTTCAGTCTGGTTTGCTGTTTTTCGTCACGTTAGCTGGAGTCGGGTTGCGAATTCAGTTCTGCTGGCCGTGAACGCCGGGCTAGTTAGCCGATGCCGCCAGCGTGCTCGTCGGTCGAGGAGTGGTGCACCTGAGTCTTCCGGCGAAGGGCGACCACTTCTTCGACGGTCCTCGAACCTGGCTGCCCGCCGTCGGGCCGGCCGAAGCCGAGCCCGGCCTGGTCCGGTCCGCCCTGCAGGCCCATGTACTTGCGGGCGCGCGCGGGGAAACCGCCGTTCTTCCGCCAGAGGAACAGCAACACCCCGGCGGCGGTGAATCCGAGAGCGTAGACGCCCAGCGCAACGTACCCCGGCACGGTGGGTTCGGTGCGGCCCCGGAGGATGAAGTAGAACGTCAGAAGCCCGTCCGCAATCCCGGTCGAGAGTGCTATTGCGGCGGTCGGTCCGACATCGTCGTAGGTCGGGTGATGGAGGAAAACGCTGGCGACCAGGAAGATGACCGTCAGGGCAAGAAGCATGAAGACCGCCTGGACGCCCACAGGCGTGCCGAACCCGAAGCGCCACACCTGCACGGCAACGAACAGCGTGGCAACCAGTGCGCAAACGATGCCGTACGCCGTCCTCATGAGCGCGAGTTGCGGGCCGGAGGGTTTTGCATCGAGCGATTGTAGGAGACGTTCAGACGCGTGTCAAGCGAGGGCGCGTCCAACCGGCGACAGCAGAGGGCTTGCGGCGGTGAGATTGACGAGAGGGGGCAGCGCGTCTATTACTGCACACGCAGCCAGTCGTCGTAGGTCTTCCGGCAGCGGCGTGTCTCCTTCTTTCCGGTGGGGGTCAACATCCATGCCGTCGGCAGGTAGTCAGCGTTGGGGACCGGCGCTATCAGGCCGCGTCTTTCCATGTAGGCGAGCAGCGTGCCGGTGGCGCGGAGCTGTTTGGCGCTCAGCGCCCCTTTGTCGTGGAGTTGGACTGCCACCTCGAGTTGTCGGAAGGAGGTTATCGTTCTGACTGGTGCAGAAGACTTCATTCTCCTGAATCATATCGTTTCCGTGTTCCTTTGTCAACAGCGCTGAATCGGATGGCTGGATTCCGTGGTCGATTGACGCAAAACCTGACAGTATCCACGAAAGGCAGCGGCCGACGCGGCATGTCGTTTCCGGGAGTCCGTTGCCCGTTCGCTTCGTCTGGCGTCCCTGAAAGGCGACCGGTGTTATGATATTGACGGGCAGGGGAGAGCGGGTAATATGTCCAGTCTTCGATGACCCTGAAAGGAGTAATTCGATGAGACAGTTGCTCGTACTATTGGTTTTGATTTCCGTCCCGCTGATGGCCGGGACGATGACGCGGACCGCGAGATTCGACCGGAGCGACCTGGCTATCAGCGCTTCGA
>Ga0172371_10009513_pt1 | contig 13330 bp, 14 predicted proteins | sample Lak12m_FD_114543 | JGI IMG/M metagenome (GOLD analysis project Ga0172371, IMG submission 114543) | Freshwater microbial communities from Kabuno Bay, South-Kivu, Congo - kab_022012_12m | ecosystem: Environmental > Aquatic > Freshwater > Lake | place: Democratic Republic of the Congo: South-Kivu... | reverse complement strand
GTTGTCAGAAGAAATTGATGCCGAATTGCCCAATTACACAGGAGCTTTTGACCAGGTTACAGCTACACTTGAACTTTCCTGCCCCGCAACCGGTGGCTGTGGAGAATGGGACAGGATTGCACGGGTAGAAGCATTAGGCCCCAATGGCCGATGGGTGGAAATCATCCGCTACATTACCCCTTACAGCACGCCCTGCTCCCAGTCCATCGACCTGACAGATTACATGTCGCTTTTCCAAGGAAAGGTAAGGTTCAGGCCGACCTGTTATACGTTGGACAATGGGTATGTCTGGAAATTGTCGCTGTATTTCAAAGCAGGCACCCCTCTATATAACTTTGGCGCCGTAACCCGCATCTGGCAGGACGACTACCCGTTTGGCGACATGGCAAACCTCCAGCCCGTGGAACCGGTTACCTTTTCTTATCCCGAAATGGTGGAAGCATCAACATTAAAGCTCGTTTCAACCGGTCATGGCTGGGGAGATAACAACACCGGAAATGCTGCTGAATTTCACGAAGATACACACCATGTTTGGGTAAATGGCGCTGAAACCTTCGAACAACACAACTGGAGTGATTGCAATCCAAATCCCGATGGTTGCATGCCGCAAAACGGCACCTGGTTTTACGACCGGGCAGGCTGGTGCCCTGGCTCCATTGCTCCGTGGTTCGATTTTAACATGACACCTTTTATTTCATCCGACGATGTGGTATTGGGTTACATTTTTGATGAAGATTATGTGGATTTATGCCACCCCAATAACCCGGAATGTGTTTCCGGAACTACATGCCCTGACTGCAATGATGGGTTCAATCCTTTCCTGGAGGTTGCTTGCAACCTGGTTAACTTCTCCAACGAACCGCTGTGGAATGCACTGGTAACGGGTGTTGAGCAAAATAACAACCTTACCGAAAAAGAATTGTACCTTTCGCCCAACCCAACCAATGGAGCACTGGTAGTTACTGTTTCAGGAAATGCAAACTGGGGTGATGGAACAATTACCGTTTACAACCTTACTGGAAATATTGTTCTCCAACAAGCCTGGAACGGCAACAGCACCATGTTAGACCTGTTGAGTTGCCAGAAAGGAATGTACCTGATTAAATTCCAGAACCGTGAGAAAGCAGAGATGCATAAAGTGGTTGTAAAGTAAACTTAATTAAAAGCACTTCATTCAAGAAAACGCCTAAACAGGGCGTTTTTTTGTTTTATTTCATAAGAATTCTTAGATCCTTTAAAAATCTGTAAAAAAATTATATTTGCAATATTAGTTTTAGTAACAAATCACAATTAAAAGCTTTGAAAATAGACTTTTAAATAATCAAAAGAGATGAGAAACATTAGCGAAATTGCAGACGTAGTTGATAAAATGCAATCTTACCAGAAATTAGTGATAAAACGAAAGACTTGTGCAAAATGTCAAGGTCTTACCAATCCTTCAAATAAAGATAAAAATTTAAATCAATATGACTCTGCTCAAATTGGTCCTTGGACTCTGTGGCAGAGAAATCTTGATAGTGATATTGTTATCGTTGGTCAAGATTGGGGTGATATTTCATATTTTGTAAAATGGAAAGGAAGAGACCAACCTTCTGGTAATCCTACAAACGAAAACCTGCAAGAATTATTAAAGAGTATTGGAGTGAAAATAGATAAACCTCAAGACCATCAAAATCAAGTCATCTTTCTAACGAATTTAATTCTATGTTTAAAAACAGGTGGTTTACAAGCCCAAGTATATGACCAATGGTTTAAAAATTGCTCAAACTCCTTTTTCAAACCTTTAATAAACATAATCAATCCTAAAGTAATTATCGCATTGGGCATGAAAGTAAGTAAGTCAATTTTAAATATTTACAACATACAATACGATAATGTCCCATATTACGAATTATTGATTCAATCTCCTTATCAATTGACAAATTCTTTAGTTCTTTTCCCTGTTTATCACTGTGGGAAGGGGGGTGTGAATCGTAATAGATCAATGTCAGAACAAAAAGAAGATTGGCTGAAGATATCAGAATGGTTAAAACATCAAAAATAAAATCCGATCTTCTAAAATTAGTGCCCCGAGCAAAAGAGCTTTCATGATAAACGCTCTGTTACGGATTTGTAACTTTTTGATAATAAATGACTTTTTCTACACTCTACAAAAAAAACATTGATACATTTTAAATTTTCAACTCACTTGTTCTTGTAAATAAAAGTAGTTTTTGGAGTAATCCTTTGAGAAAGAAGTAGAATTAGATAAGAATATTCCTTTAAATATGAATAGGTTAACAACTTGGAAAAGCAGTAACAAAACCAGAAATGACCTCCAAAGTTGTGTTTAGCAAAATGTTGCGTGCAAGTGTAACGGACGACCAATAAGACACCAAAGATTGAACAAGAAAACCATATAGCCTCAATAAGAAATTTTTCTAACTTCACCGACTGAAACTTGCTTCACGGAAATATTATGGCAAAAAAAGATTATAAAATAGCAAGCAAATACACACCCAAGCAGCTTATGGAATTTGCTGTTCAGTTGATGCATGATTCTATACCTGAACATTCCGACAGAGCTGACCCAAAAGTGGGTGCAGTATTGGCAAAAGAAGATGGTACATTGATAAACTTTGCTTACCGTGGCGAACTGCGGCAGGGCGACCATGCAGAATTTACTGTGTTGGAACGCAAACACAGAAACGACAAATTGGACGGCTTTGTGCTTTATGCCACTCTTGAACCTTGTGCTCCCGGAGCAAGAAGCAATACCAAATTAGGTTGTGCCGAGCGAATTGTAAATGCAAGAATCAAAAAAGTATATGTGGGTATAGAAGACCCCGACCCTAAGGTAAAAGGCAATGGGATTGCTTACTTGAAAGAACATAAAATTGAAATTGAACCTTTTGATGAGGGCTTGCAGAAAGAAATTTTTTCGGCAAACGAACAGTTTTTGAAGGAAGCGGTAGAAAGAGCAAAACTGGCAGAGCAGGGAGAATTAGAACCTGCTTACACGGAACTTGATAAATCGCTTGAAAACTTTGAATTAAATGATTTTTCAACTGATTCATTGGAAAAATTTAGGGAAAAACTAAAAATCAGTTATCCTGTTGAATCAAACGACTTTAAAAGTGTGCTTCGCAAGTGGAACATCATCAGGGTTGACAACAAAACCCTAAAAGTCCATCCAACGGGTTTGGGTATTTTGCTTTTTGGTAAAAGCCCGCAAGTTCCTTATCCGCAATCATTGGTCAAGTTTACCATCAAAACGCAAAGCGAGAATCAACCGAAAATTTTAGATTTTGAGGGTCCTTTAGTATTAATGCCTGATAAAATAGAGGACTACCTTGAAATAAACTTCCCAAAAGCAATTGACCGTTCATCAATGGCAAGGAAAGAAATCAAGGAAATTTACTTTGAGGTTTTAAGAGAGGTTATTATCAATGCCATTGTTCATAGGGATTATGCCATTGAACAAGCCAATATCAACGTGAAAATTGATGATGAAAAGATTGTTGTGGAAAGCCCTGGAAGGCCGTTAGTTCCTATTGAGAAGTTAAAGAATTATTCAGCACCTACTTTTAGTGCAAACCCTAAGATTGCCAATGTGTTTTATCAAATGCAGTTTATTGAGAAACGGAACATGGGAATGGAAGAATTGCACCATTATGCGGATGTAATGGGTGTAAATAAACCGGTAATTGAATACGATGAGCCATATCTGAAAGTAACCCTGTTTAAAAAGGCAGAAGCTAAAAAGGAAGTCGGCAAGGATGATATTATTGAATTTGTCAAAACAAGAGGTAAGGTCTCAACAGGAGATTATGCTGAACAATTTGGAGGTTCAACTAAAACAGCATCAAGGGCATTAAATTCTCTTGTCGATGAAGGGGCTCTTGACAGACATGGCGAAAAGAAAGGAACAAAATACTTTATAAAGAAATAACGGACATAATGATAATTCTGTCTGATATGATAATAAAGAGACACCTAATAATAGACACGATAACGGACATGATAACGGACATGTCCGATAAATTGAAGAAAAGCATGGTGGAATTGATGATGAAATAAAGAAAAATAGAATAGTTAGAAATGATACTAAAGACATAATCAGACAGAAAAAACACCTGCACGCAACAGCCGATTGGCTCTACTCGGGCATTCGAAGTGTTCATAATCATCATGATAGTTGGAAAATTCGTCCCCTTTGATACATTTGGGAAAGTTATCCTGAACAGCGCCAACCGACAGATCGTTCCAGGCTCCAAGGCTAATTTTGCACTCCACAAAAAATGAAATTGAAATGAAAAAAATTATCCTCTTGATAATCAATCTGACTCTTCTTAGCTTTTGCTTTGGACAAAGTATCGAGTTAAAAGGAGAAGTCAAAGATTTTACCACAGGAATGCCCTTACCTTTCGCAACCATTGAGATTTTTAGTTTAAAAAATGGTACCATAACTGATAAAAATGGGGTATTTCAATTCGGAATAACCCCCAACAATTTAACGATTGACACAATCAACTTTTCTTATGTGGGGTATGAAACGGTAAAAATGTCGATTGGTGATTTTATCCAATCAGGAAAAAAAATAAAACTTGAAGCAAAATCCATTGAACTTGGGGAAGTTATGATATTGCCAAAAAAAGATTTGATAAAATATACCTTTGTAATTCATTATCAAACCATTAATAAACAAGAATAAAATAAAATGTCTCATCAGGACACATCCATAAAATCGATCCTTTTTGCCTTTCTGGCAAACCTTGGAATCGCCATTACCAAAACAGTTGCGGCAATCATCACGGGTTCCGGCGCTATGCTGGCCGAGTCCATCCACTCTTTTGCCGATTGTGGCAATCAGTTGCTTCTGTTCCTGGGATTAAAAGCTTCAGCAAAATTGCCGGACCAGGAACATCCGCTGGGCTATGGAAAGGAAATTTATTTCTGGTCGTTTATTGTGGCCATGATTTTATTCAGCATGGGTGGATTGTTTTCGGTGTATGAAGGTATTCACAAACTGAGTTCACACGAAGGATTGAACAGCCCAATGATTGCCATCATTGTTTTATCGGTGAGCATTTTACTCGAAGCAGCATCGCTGTATGGCTGTGTGACACAGATCAATAAAGTGCGTCACAACCAATCGCTTTGGTCGTGGGCACGAACAAGCCGTCAGAGCGAACTGGTAGTGGTGTTGGGTGAGGATATTGCTGCCTTGTTGGGATTGGCTTTTGCACTTATTGCCATCGGATTGGCAGTGATTACCGGAAATCCCGTTTATGATGCTGCCGGTAGCATCGGCATCGGAGTTTTGCTGGTACTAATGTCAGTTTTTCTGGCAGTAAGAATAAAAAGTTTATTAATTGGACAAAGTTCGGACAGCGAAACCCGTTCACAGATCAAATCATTTCTCGAAGCCAGGCCTGAAATTGACCAGGTACTTAACCTGATTACACTGCAACTGGGTCATAAAGTGATGGTTGCGGTAAAAGCAAAAATGGCCGTGGTGGATACTCCCGATCAATTGATTGCGAACATAAATAGTTGCGAAGCAGCGCTCCACAAAGAGAATCCAGCCATCCAATGGATATTTTTTGAACCGGACGTTGAATAATCTTTCAATTTTTACCATAGAAACCCAATAATATGATTAGAGCATCCTTAGCAGATTTCACACAAAACATTGAAAAATATTTTGACATGATTACAGGAAACTCAGTTCATCTGATTGTCAGAACAGGTAATGGCAAAGGAGTCGTTGTCATGTTGTTGGATGAGTTTTGTTCGATGAATGCAACTGATCATGAACTTTCTTCCAAAATCAACGAAACCAGACTTGATGCTGCCATTGAAAGGCTTAAAGCGGGCAACTCTTTTTCAAAAGATTTGATTGAGCCATAAAAAGGATTTGATTGACGAACCACTAGAAGATTATCACAGCCATATTATGCTTGTGAAAAAAATCAAATCAGTTTGTCAATTCCATACTTTACTTCATTGAAAAGATCTCAGGATTTACTGTCAGCATCAGCCAGCCCCATTGCGGGAATTCCGTGGTACCGGGCTTTTTACCCTGGATAATTTCGAGTGTCGAATCCTGGAACATGAACGAATAACCGCCCTGCAACTTCACTACTTTACTTAAAATGACCCTGAAACCCAGGTCAAATTCGTGCCCCAACGATTTTTCAGTTACCATTATCGAGAAATCGTTGTAACGTGGGTCAATTATATTCTGATTCAGCATAAAATAATGATAATCGGCAAGCAGTGAAGCTTTTTCAGATAACTGGTATTCGGTACTCAGGTAAAAATCGAGTAAACCCCCGTTGGCCGTACCTTTGGGCATGTACGAAAACTGGTCGAGGTGGCCGTATTGCTGGTGGCTGTTGCCATACATCAGGTCGAAAAGGTTGTCTTTGCCCGGATTTGAGGTGGTATCGGCAGCTTCAGTTTTGTCACCAGAAATAACCGAAAAACCAAGACCTGGAGTGAATTTTCCAAATTTTCTATTCCCATAAACATTTATGTTGTAAGCGCTTACATCCCTTCCTTTAACATTTTTACCATTTTGATGGTAAGCGCTTACCCACAAAACAGCGCCTTGCTTTTTGTAATCGAGGAAAACTCCGTAAGTTCCCCGCATGTAAATGGTTTCGCTTTTATCATTTTTTGTGTAGCCCGATCCGATTATGATGGCAGAGGCCGTAAATTGAGGGCTGAAAACATAACTTGCGTGAACAAGGTTTAAAGTTTTCATCTTTTTGGCGCTGTAACGGTTCAAGTAAAGGGTATCCTTTTCAAGATTTAGTGACACAACAGCATCGAGCTTGAATTTTTCTTTTGAATACTGGTACAAAATTGCATCGTAAAAAAGGCTGCTCTGGTTCCAGTTGCGGGTTGAAAAAAACCGTTGATCGTCGTAAACCAGGAATTGCCGGCCAATTTTAAGCGACGAGTTTTTAAGAAACGACATCTGCACCCAGCCTTCACTCAGATCAATGCTGGCTTCGCTTCCATAAACACCTGTATTTGTCACCAGATTTTCATCGCCCCACACCCTCACATCCTGAATGCCAAAACCCAGTTTCAGCCAGTCATTTTGGTAATAGGTACTCAATCGCGCGCGATGTGAAAAACCAAAATTCGGTTTAGATGCGCTGTCCGGCAGCATTTTATAACCGTACCTTGCTTCGGCACGGGGTCGATACTCGAGGTTCATCGTCATTTGTGCAATCATCAAAATCGGCATCATGGCCGCGAAAAATAGAGTAACAATTCTTTTTTTCATCGAAATTTGTTTTTAAATTTTGATTACCAATTATTTACATGAATTTCTAATAGAAAATACCTTTCAGATAAGATTTCGTTTTCTCCTGTTGCGGATTTTCAAAGATTTCCTGAGCCGTTCCCTGTTCGATGACTTCACCCAGGTACATAAAAACCACATGGTCAGCTATCCTTTTTGCCTGTCGCAAAATGTGTGTCACCAGAACAATGGTGTAATTATTTTTCAATTCCAGAAACTTTTCTTCGATGGTCTGGCTCGAAATGGGGTCTAAAGCAGAGGTAGGTTCATCTGCAAGAATAATTTCCGGGTCAACGGCCAGGCCGCGTGCCAGGCAAAGCCGCTGCTGCTGGCCTATCGAGAGGGCGCCGGCAGGTTCACGGAGGCGGTCCTTCACCTCATCCCACAAATTTACCTGCCGGAGGTAATGTTCGATGCGTTTGTTAAGGAACTGTTTCTTTTTTCTACCCGAAATGCGAAGCCCGTAAGCAATGTTGTTGTAAATATTCATGGGAAGCGGGTAAGGCCGTTGTGCAAGCAATCCCATCATCTTCCTTATTTTGGTGATGTCGTCACCCGAATGTAAAATATCCTTTCCATCAATCAGAATGCTGCCGGATAGTTTTGCATCAGGATTCAGGTCTGTCAGGCGATTCATGCTTTTCATCAGGGTGGTTTTTCCGCATCCTGACGGCCCCATGATTACAGTTATCTTATTTTCAGGAATCTCCACATTAATATTTTTCAGGATGTGTTGTTTTCCAAAATACAAATTGAGGTCTCTTATGGTGATTTTAGCATTTTCCATGATCAAAAATTGATTTGGTTTTTTTGATATTTTCTTGTTAAAACACGCGATAAAATACTGATAACAAGAATGATAAATACAAGCACCACAGCCGACGCATACGCTCGTTGCTGCACCTCAGGGATGGGTGAACTCAACTGAAAAAATATGGATAACGGCAAGGTGGCTGTCGGTTGATTGAGGGAGGTAGGGATATAATCGGTGTAACCCGCTGTAAACAGGATGGAAGCTGCATCGCCGATGGCACGGCCAAAGGAGAGCAACACGGCAGTAATAATTCCGGGCATGGTTTGTTTGAAAAAAACCCTGTACGAAACTTCAGACCGGGTTGAACCCAACGATAGAGACGCCTCCAGCAACCCGCGGGGAACCGATTTCAGCACTTCATCAATCCCTCTCACCATGATTGGAATGATGAATAAAGTAACCGTAATAATCCCTGCCAACAGCGAAGCCCGTATTCCGAAGTAAACCATGATGGCAAATCCAAAAGCGCCATAAACAATGGATGGAACTCCCCACAACAAATCGAGCAGGTAGCGAATGGCATTAACAATTTTCTTATGCCTGATCAGGTGAACATTCATGAAGAGAGCAAGCGGTACGCCAAACAAGGCTGCCAGCAATGTTGAACCAAACGAAAGATAGAGTGAACCAATGATTGCATTCAAAATTCCCCCTTCTTTTCCAAAATAAAAACCACCTTTTGGTACTTGCGAAACCATTTCCCATGAAATGGCAGGCAGCCCTTTATATAAAATGCTGAAAATGATAAGGAAAAGGGTTAGGGCGATGAGTACTGTTGAGCAAAACATTAGTACTCTGAAAAATCCCTCTTCTATTTTTTTCAAATTTCCCATAGCCTTAATTGTGACGTTCGTACCTGACAATCAGTAGTCTGGATGCAAAATTAAAAATCAGCACCACCACAAATAGAATCAATGCTGCCAGCATTAGGGCGGAATCGTAGAGCGGAATTGAAAGCATTTCACCGTAATTGTTGGCAATAAGCGCAGGCAAAGGATAACCAGGTTGAAAAATCCCGGTAGGAATTTTGGTTACATTTCCAACTACCATCAGCACTGCGATGGTTTCCCCAAAAGCTCTCGACATTCCCAGCCCGAAGGCTGAAACTATACCCGGAAGCGCTTTTTTAAGGATCACAAACTTGATGGTTTGCCACTTGCTGGCACCCAACGAAAGGGAGGCTTCGCTCAATTCGACCGGGATGGTTTTAAAAATTTCAATCAGGATATTTAAAATAAAGGGAATAATCATGATCGAAAGCACAATGGCTCCTGCCAAAATTGAATAGCCCGATACTGCTTTGCCAAAAAAAGGTCCGATGTAATCGGAAATACCAGGTACGATAACCAAAATTCCCCACACCCCGAAAATTACTGAAGGAATGCCAGCCAAAATATCAATGACCGGGTGCATCACTTTCAAGACCCATTTTTTGGCGTATTGCGTTAAATGAATGGAAGTGAGCAGACAAATTGGAGCTGAAATCAGCAAAGCTACTGCCGTAACCCACACCGAGCTGATTATGAACGGATAAAAACCAAATTCACCCGAAAGTGGTTTCCATTCTTTTGAAAACAACAAATGGAAAATGGAATGATCGTCCAGTAGCATTTTCGACTTAAGAAACAAACCTATCAACAGGATAAATGGCATGGCTACCACTACAATGAGGGTGACTACCATCCACGTTCCGTGCAGTTTATCCCGCAGAAAACGACTCATCTGAATTCTGCGGATTTTTACCCTAGTTTCTAAAAAATATTTTTTACCGTACAAAGCCATTAGTTGATTTTATCAAGCTCATGTTGAATTTTCTCTGCTGATAACTGAACATACCCGGCTTCGCTTACATATTGCTGACCTTCTGTTAATATCCAGTTTAAAAAATGGAGAACAACGGGATTTTTGGGTTTTCCATGCGATACAAGATAAAGGTCACGCGCAGGCGGCGAAGGGTATTTTCCTTCAGCAATCGCCGCCATCATATTATCCAGGGAGCTATAAAAATCTTCTGCTGGGTCGATTTGCCCATTGCTGTTTACATCTACTGGAAGAATTTCCATTCCTTCAAAAGTTTTACGACTGCGCATGTCGTAAGCATAACCAACATTATTGAAACCCAGCGCAGTGATATCACCTTTTATAGCATCAGCCATACCCGGATCTCCAAAGACGCCAATTCCCTGAAGGCTTTCCTGATCTTTGCCCAGGAATTCACCCCACATCTGAGCGGCACCACAAGCATCGGAACGGGTGAAAACATGAATGGGCCTGTTTTCTCCTGTAATACCCGGGCATTGGTTCCATCGTTTTATAGTTTGCCCAATGAAAATTTTCTCAAAAAGGTCCTTGCTGAATCCGGCTTTTTTCAACTGATCCAAAAAAGGGTTTTTTGCATTGATGGTCGGGACTACCGCATCTTTGGTAACAGCAATACCCCAGGCTCCTTTGTCGATTTCGGCCTGATGAATTCCCCTCGAAAACATCCCTAAATCAACCATTTCAGAAAGTGCATCGGCCATACCTTTGCCAGCGCCACCAGCGCTGATGTCAATTCGCACATCAGGGAATTTTTTCTGATATTCCTCAGCCCACTTTACAGTCATCGGGTAAAGTGCAAAAGCTCCTGAAATGGAAATATTCCCTTTAATTTTGCCTGAATCCGTGTTGTTGGATTCGGTTGACGGGCCACAACCTTGCTGTGCCGCAACTACCACCAACAGTAAAATGCTTAACAAAATCTTTTTATAAATCTTAGCTTGCTTCATTGTTTAACTGGATTTGATGTTTGTAGTATTTCATGTAAATCTTCAATTTTTACGTAACCAGCCTTTTCGACCAACTGTTGCCCATCCCGCAATATCCAGTTTACAAACGCTATGGCCGCTGAATCAGGAGATAATGCAGGCAAAAGCAGGTAAAGGTTTTTGGTCAAGGGCTGTGGGTAATTTCCATTTTTCATGGCAGTCGTAATTTGCTGCAGGTTCTGGTAAAAATTCTCCTGCTCGTCAACCACACCATTTTCATTAAAATCAATGGGTAAAACGCTAATTCCATCATAAAAACAGCCGGTAACATTGTTGTAAACGTACCGCAGATTGTCGTAACCGATCGAAAATTGCTGGTTACGAATGGCCTGAATCATACCTGGATCACCATAAACTCCCGTTCCGGCAAGGTTTTCCTGAGTAGCTCCAATAAATTCCGAAAACGCTTGTCCGGCGCCACATAGGTCGGAGCGGGTAAATGCAAAAATTGGTTTACCGGGTTCAATGTTTGTAATTATTGACCAGGAAAGTGTTTTATCTTGAAGGAAAATTTCTTTCAAGCGGTCAGGTTTTACCCCGTGTTTATTCAGAATGTTTTTCCATGGATTTTTATCGTTGATTGTTACCAGCACAGCATCCTGGGCAACCGGAAAAACTTTGAGCATCTGCCGGTTTTGGATGGTTTCAGGATTTTTCGAAAACATCCCGATATCCGCCTGATTGTTCACCACTGCCAGGTTTCCTTTGGTTGAACTTGCCGGGAAAAGAAATATTTTCACCGCCGGATTTTCCTCCTGGTATTTTGCCGACCAAACTTCCATTAGAGGATAAAGGGCAAAGGCGCCGGTAACTGTTATGATTGGCTGTTTGACCGGTCTATCAGACTGATCCGTTGAATTTCGACAACTGGAAACAATCAGCGTAATACCAGCGACAATCCATAAGTATCGGAGCGTCCGTATGAAACCATGAATTTTGAATTTCATCATTAAAAAAAAATCCGGATTTATTATATCACAATAATTTATGTTTGCAAAAGTATTGTCTGCGCCTTTCCGGAAAAACACCTGAAATACCCGAAAGTCAAAACATTAAAGCCTATTTTAACGGGGCAAAAAATGGTAAGTATTAATGCTTACCAATGAAATTTTTAATTTTGGAAATTCTTAAACAATACTGACAATAATGGAAATCAGAAAAATCTACACCATCGGTGAAACTGTTTACGACATCATTTTTAGCACAGGGGAAATAAAAGCCGGAAAAGCGGGTGGTTCGATGCTGAATGCTTCGGTAAGTCTTGGTCGGTTAGGGATGGATGTGGTGTTTATCAGCGAAGTCGGGCAAGACGATCTGGGTGAAGTGATTCTGAACTTTCTTGAAGAAAATGGCATCAAAACCGGGTTTATCCACCAGTTTAAAGATGGTAAAACGCCCGTGGCGCTTGCTTTTTTAGATCAGCATCAAAATGCCCGTTACACCTTTTACAAACAATATCCCAACATCAGACTTAACCAGCCATTTCCTGAAGTTACGGAAAACGACATTGTGCTTTTCGGAAGTTTCTTTTCGATCAGTCCTGAACTAAGGAAACCGGTGGTAAATTTCATCATGAAAGCGAGGCAAGCCGGCGCCATCATTATTTACGACCCAAACATCCGCAAATCGCACAGCCACGAAGTTGCAGGATTTATGGAAATGATCTTCGAAAACCTTTCGTTTGCCGACATTGTGCGGGCATCGCACGAGGACTTCCAGGTAATTTTTGGAATCTCCGATTCTGGCAAAGCTTTTGAAATGGTTAAAAATCACAGCAATGCTTCACTGGTTTTTACCAGGGGTGGCGAAAATGTGGATGTTTTTACATCAGTTTTTTCAAAAACCTATCCAATTCCAAAAATCGAGGTAGTGAGCACCATTGGCGCCGGTGATAATTTTAACGCCGGAATAGCTTTTTCACTGGTCAAACAGGATATTTTCAGAAAAGAACTCGCAAACATGCAGGCAGAAAAATGGGACAACATCATTTCTTCCGGAATCAGCCTGAGTGCTGAGGTTTGCAAGAGTTTGGATAATTACATTCCAAAAAAACAAGTATTACATTAAAGCATCACTTGTGCTTTCACTCAAAAACAATTGGGCTTTTAATTGTGTTCTCATGGTTTTTTTTCTGAAACAAAATCCTGAAATTCAAATTATGAAATGTATTTTTGAGGAAAAAATGCCAGAGGTAATGTTTTACGCCCATACTTTGGAAGTACTCGTTACCTTTGGTAAGGTTACAACGGGATTAGCATTTATTTAAAAAACAGACAATGTAATGATAAAAAGAACATTTGACATTATTGTGATATTCATGATAGCAATATTTTTAATCACTCTTAATCAGTTTGATATACTTGAAAAATCTGCGAAATTTATGTTTATCCCAATATTAGTATTTTACTT
>Ga0172371_10009510_pt1 | contig 13332 bp, 12 predicted proteins | sample Lak12m_FD_114543 | JGI IMG/M metagenome (GOLD analysis project Ga0172371, IMG submission 114543) | Freshwater microbial communities from Kabuno Bay, South-Kivu, Congo - kab_022012_12m | ecosystem: Environmental > Aquatic > Freshwater > Lake | place: Democratic Republic of the Congo: South-Kivu... | reverse complement strand
GGGCGGCCTCTTCCCGGAGCTCCTTGTTGTACCGGCCGTGCGGAATCTTTTCCATGATGACACCTACACTCTGTGTTTATGAATGATCAGAGTTTTCGTGTCCATTATTTTCAGCCTACCTCAGGCCCCATGGCTTTATTTGCCCAAAATGCAGCAGTAACCAGCACGGCACTTACCGTAGAGGCCATGGTGTCAAAGTTTTCCAGTGCAAAGCCTGCAGAGGGCAAACGACACTGACAGAAGGTACTATTTTTCATTCGTCAAAACTACCTTTGACTACATGGTTTCAGGCGATGTTCTTTCAGACCCAGAACAAGAATAACATCTCCATCCTGGAATTTAGACGCCTTATCGGTGTCAGTTATCGGGCTGCATGGCGAATCAAACATAAACTCATGGAGGTAATGTTTGAACGCGAGCAAACCACCATACTTTCGGAACGTATCGAGATCGATGATGCCTATCTTGGTGGCGAATTACCCGGCGGCAAGGCTGGCCGAGGCTCCGAAAACAAAATCCCGTTCATCGCGGCGGTGCAGACCAATAGCCAAGGCCATCCACTCTATGCCATCTTTTCGACTGTGAAGAGTTTCTGCAAAGAAGAAGTCGAATTATGGGCGAGACGCTCCTTAAGGCCATCGTCCCTCGTAGTCTCTGATGGACTTTGGTGCTTCCAGGCTGTTGAAGCCGCAGGCTGTCTCCAACAGCGGGAAGTCGTTGGCAAAGATCGTAAAAGTACCAGCATGGACTGTTTCCGGTGGGTTAATACAATCCTCGGCAACCTGAAAAATTCCATCACTGGGACATACCATGCCTTTGACTTTGAAAAATATGCTCACCGCTATCTTGGCGAGTTCCAATACCGCTTTAACCGACGGTTTGATCTCCCTGGCATGTTTAAGCGTCTCGTATTCGCTACGGCCAAATCTGGCAAGGTTCCAGAACACAAATTACGCCTTGCGGAAGATTAGCGCTAATCATTAAATTTTTTAATTTCACACCAACCTCGCTTCATTCGAGTGCAAGGCGCGATGAAGACGAAAAAGCGGAGCGTACACGCGGTACGTGAGCATTTTTCGGCGACTGAGCAACACAGCAATCGGGCGAAAGGGCCGTTTCCGGATGGGCACTAAATAATTACCCTTGCAGCAGGTTGACTGGTTGTCACTGTCAGGAAGAGCTTCCTTGAGCGGAGTTATCTTGATCAGTATGAACGGATACCCTGTTTAGCAGCAAAATCCGCGGCAGAAATGTGCAAATCATTTCCGAATACATCTAAGTGGACTATAATCACACTCATCGGCACAGCACCAACGGCTATCTCACCCCGGATGCGATTGAACGCCAATAGGCCTCTTAACCTTGCGTCCGTTTCCTATGCAGGCAAGTTCTGTAGATCATAAGTCTAATAGGTGAACAGTTGATCACATGGCCCTCACTTGATGCGGAAGAAATCTTTACCCGAGACAAGCTGTTCAATAGTTTAATCGCCTCTCTTCCCAGCGCAGAGGCCGAGCTGGTGAAAAGCTTACCGGCGAACCCTGCTCTTTTCGAAAAACTGTTAAACTTGCTACCCCAACATCAAAAAGCTTTTGTCTTTTCATTTCTCACCTCAGCCCAGCAGGTTCCCTCCCAGGCTCTTGACCTTTTCCGACAGGGACGCTTTGCTGAGGCCCGGGCCAAGCTTGAACAAAGTATTGCCATTTATTCCATGAAGCCGAACTCGGGATCGCCCCACCTCGATCATGCCTGTGGCCTTTCAAATCAACGTGCAGTGGCTCTCTTCCACAACATGCTGGGCAACATCGAAAGATCCTTGGGTAATTCTGAGGCCTCCGCTCATCATTGCCAAGAGGCGCTAAGACTTGCCGAAGTGGTCGCCGACTTGGATACCGTGGTCAAGTGCCATCTCGAGTTAGCCATCTCCTATTGCAATACGGGAAATTATGAACAAGGACTCGCATGTTGCCAAAAAGCGATCGAGTCGTTGAGTGGCCAGGATGACCGTTGGCAACTCCAAAGCCATGTCTTGTCGACATTGAGCCATATATACGCCGGAATAGGTCAGGACGAAGAAGCCTTGAAATGGGCGGAAGAGGCAGTCGCGATTGCAAGAACTACGGAGAATAATTGCGGCCTTGCCGCAAGTCTGAATACACTTGGGACCAGGCAAGTGGGGGCAGGGATTATAGGCTCGGCCGAAGCCACTTTTAGAGAAGGAATAGCGGTAGCCCAAACTATGTCTGATTCTTTTTGGGAGGCCATACTACTGGTCAAATATATCCAATGTCTTCTGGAACTTCCGGACATTGATCATGGCAAGTGCGAACAACTGCTTGTCCAGGCAACAGAGCTTATCAAGGACTCCGATGATTTATCAATGAAGGCTCTTATACTTGATACTTCCGGCTGGCTCGCTCTGGCCAAAGACAACATCGAATCAGCAGTGGAGAACTTCACGAAGGCGTCTGAGATGCACGCCACCATTGGCGCATCTTCAGCTCAAGCTGATGCACTGTTTACCTTGGCGTGGCTCCATAGGGATCGTCGTGGAGATCTAAACATGGCGATCGATTCCTGCCGCCGGTGCATAAAAATTATGGAAACGGTCCGCGGCCTGTTCCGCAAGGACTCGAACAGGATTGCCTTTGCCGGCTCCATGTCAGCGCCTTACATATTCATGGTTGAGACCCTGTTGGCCATGGATAGGTCGGATGAGGCCTTCGAGTATGTGGAACGGAACAAATCCCGGGCTTTGCTTGACATCCTGCAAGCCCCGTTCGCAGCCTACCTCACCGGCTGTAAGGATTCCGATTCAAAATCCTGGCAGCGGCTCTCTGCCTTGCTTGAAGAAGTTGGCGAGATTTACAATGCCTTGGAGATTCTTAGTGATCCTGAAACTTGGGGTGAATTCCCAGGGGAGGAGGGACCGGAGAGGGGTGCGCGGGCTGCCACACCATTTTTGGAACGCTTGACCAAGGTCGAATCAGAGGTATCTAAAGTATTTGCCGATCTGGCGGAAAGCGATCCGGAAACGGCATCGCTGATACGGGTGACATCAACCACCGTTTCTGATGCCAAAGAACAACTGGACGAGGAAACAGGCCTCCTTTCCCTGTATCAGACCGCTTCAGCTCTTCACCTTTTTCTGATCGGCCGGGATGGCACGACGAAGGTTGCCGAAGTTGCAATTGATGGAGCCTCGGCAGCGACAGCTGTCTACGGACTGATGCGTGGCATTCCGAATACCAGGCTAATGCCGACCCGCTCTCATGACTTTCAGCGTCAGGTCCGGCAGCCGTTGACCCAGCTTTACGATAACTTGATCAGACCGATCAGCGCTGAGCTGTTTCGCTATCGGCGGATTATCATCTCCCCGCACCTCTTCTGGCATTTTTCCCCATTTCATGCCCTCTTTGACAATACCACCGGTCAATATCTCTGCGATCAGATTGAGGTGGGCTACTCCCCATCCGCCGCTATCCTCAGGGAGTGTAAACGGAAATCAAAAACCGGTCGTGACCGCGCTCTTATCCTTAGCCGGGGCAACGAAAGGCTTCCCTGTGTCGACGAGGAGGCATTACGAATAGCGTCAGCTTTCGGCCAAGGGGGATCAGTCTTCCAAGGGAAGGATGCCTACTTGTCGCGAAGCGCGAACGGTAGTGAGTTTGATGTGATTCATCTCGCCTGCCATGGTTTTTTCAACGACAGCCAGCCGCTTCTTTCCGGGATCGATCTGCCTCCTGGTCCGACCCAGGACCGGCAGACCTTTGTCAGCGATCTCTTTGGAGCCCGTCTCGGCAGTTCTCTTGTTACGGTAAGTGCATGCGAGTCCGGCTTGAGTGAGTTTACTCAAGCCGATGAACTATTGGGTTTGAGTAGGAGTATTTTTTATGCCGGGGCAGCATCGACCATGCTCAGCCTCTGGCAGGTGGCCGATGCCAGCACCTGTTGGCTCATGGAAAACTTTTATTGGCACTTTGCCAAAAACCGGCAATCAAAAACCAAAAGCTTGCAACTGGCCATGCAAGCTGTCAAGGCCCAAGAAGAACATGCTCATCCCTTTTATTGGGCACCATTTGTGGTAATAGGCGACTGGAGGTAAAAACATGGCGATATGGAAATGCAAGGATTGCCCGTTTTTTGCAAAAAAAGGGTCTTGGCCGGGGACAAAATACTACTGCAACAAGTTTAAAACATTTATTGATTACGATAAGTCAGCATGCGGGGACATGAAGGGAAAGTAACACTTTCGTTTGCGGATTGACCCTGCCCAGAACTACCATCACTTTTGGGCTTGGCGAAATGGAGCAATAAGCTGCGGGCTTCTGCCCCTTTGCGTTCCGGGGTCACTTCCGCACTCGGCAAAAGAACATTATTCATTTCCTCCGGAACTTGCGGTCGATAAAAATTCTGAGGCCAATTAGAGAGCCGAGAATGACAACAATCCAGGCCTGCCAAGATAAATGGTTACCAAGAACCCCAGAAAGAAAAATGAGAAAGAGCATGAAGGGAACCACGACCCTTGGACGCACTACCCGAAAAATTACGCCAAACCCGATGAATAACATTCCCAACATGGCCAGTGGTTGAATAAATTCCACTATACTCCTCCCTTTATTTATCCCAGTGCAACATTCTGGTCATGCACCACCAGAGTACGCCGTTCGCAAAGCAACGGCTTTGTCGAACGGCTACACCGCAGCACCCTGCTCGATGAGCATTTCTGCCTCCAAGGCCGCAAGAAATGGAATGAAACCGTGGAGCAGATGCAGGCAAACCTTGATGCCTACCTCAGTCTACAATACGGAACGGACCCACCAGAGCCGTAACATGAACGGTCGGACCCCATCTCGGGCTATTACTGACGAGTTGCCCAAAAATGACGTTCAGACGAAGACAAAAAAAGCTGCATAATTTATCACCCCGCCAAGGGCGGCAGTGTCAGGAGGATACTATCTCTGTACAGAAGGTCAGTCTCCAGAATACAATCCAAAATTGTCCATTTTCATTTTATTTTTTAAATACATATCCGCAACATCCGATTCAGTGAAAACAAGAAGCAAATTCTTCCTTGCATAAGCGACAAGACTTATTAACACAGAAAAAATATTCGGTTCATCTTGCTCGAATAAAGCATTGAGATAATCACCCGTCTTTTGCGTTGGACAAGTCAATAACAAGCGAGCCATCTCGTCATGATAATCAATGCCATCGCTATGCTCACCTAAAATTGCATTTTCTGCATCGATATACATTTGTTCAATGTCTTTTTCTGTAAACCCGGACTTAACAATACCTCTTGCGGGATTTATCGTTGTTGCAATGAGAGCCATTTTCATGGATGGACTAGAATTCTCAATTCCCGCAAGCAATCTCTGAGCTTCATTGGCTGGACAAGTCCAAAGAAAATTTAAAATTGCACGATTTCTTTCATCTTTTTCTTCAAAAGTCATTTCCTCTGACACAAGGGATCCTCCCTGAGTTTATTTGTCAGTATAAGCCTCATCATCATTCCATCTAATATCATCACTACCACATTTTGGGCAAGAGTCCCCATTCTTGCATTCCTCGCAAAAAACATGTCCTTTATCTTTACATTTATGCAGCTTGATATAGGCACCACCGAAAAGGCCTCCGCTAGCTTCATGATTACATGTTGGACAACGTTTGTACTTTGACATATTGTTCCTCCACTAGATTTTGTGTTAACAAAATTCCGCTTCATGTTTTTTTAGGCGAAGCGCCCCGAAAAGTTTGTTCTACGAATTTAAATCCTTATCTCTTTCTCAAACCTTATTGCCGCCTCGATTAAGGATAGCCTCGGCTCGGTCGTAATCGCTTAGTCCTAGAGCAACGTTAAAATCTTTGAAGGCCCCATGCCCAAAGGCGTTATCCACATTTTGTCTTAGCTCATCAGTATTCCCGTCAAAATAGGCAGCACGCAAGGGAGCATCGCCCACAGTAGCAGAGAGTTTGCCAACGATTTCACGATCACGCTCATAGTCAGATATCGGTTGGGGAATTTCCCGACCACGACTATCAATGTCTTTCAGTCTGCCGATCTCTCCGGTACCCTGCCGGGTGAAGTATTCTGTCACCCCCTCATTTAGACGAGTTGGCAGCTCACTCATGCTCTTTTGATGGAGTTTTTCATGCACAGCGGTTTCCAGCGTGTTGCCATGATCCCGGACAAAAGTCTGATTATCCTGAGGGTTATGGTAGCCCATAATCTGTTTGCCCTCTTGGCGAATACCAGGCGCTCGCTTATCCAATTCCTGGTCAAATTCATCCTTGCCTTGAAAATGAAAATCACGGAAGTTGTCGCTCTGCTTCGTTGCGTTCAAAGGGAAGGACTTTCTTACTATATTTTCGACAATATCCGCCTTTGCATCCCGGGTCGCCTGTTTCTCACTCTGGCCAGGTTGCAGACGTGCCAAGGCCGCCTCAACACGGTCCCGTTCGGAGATTGCCTGACGCTGCCTTGGTAACTCCTGGCGTCGTTCAAGACCGGACTCAACCCTGCGGCCGGTTTCACGCGACTCGAGAACCTTATCCCCCTTGATGTCCGTTTCTTTCCCCGGCTTGCGTTCCATTACCAATATCTCCCTTGGGTGACAATTCTAGCCTTTCTACCCTCTAAACGACAAAAGTCTCCAAAAACAACACTTGCAAGCCTTCAGGAACATATTATCTCTCCTCGGCGTTACTAACCTCAATCATCACATACGAGATATTGTCCTCCCCGCCTTTGTCCTTGCTAGCTTCCAACAGGGCATCTTCGAATCCCTCCTTTGCCAGAACCTCTTCGATTTCCTCATCACTTAGCATATCCGACACGCCATCGGAACAAAGGAGGAAAATGTCACCTTCCAGCACTTTCTTGCTAGCGATCTCAATATCCACATAGAATGCCTTTCCACCGCCGAATGAATTGATAATAACATTGGATGGAGTGTCGCTGTTACCGCTTAACTGGCGGAGTGAATGGTCATGGGACACCTGCATGAGTGTGTCATTCCGGAAGCGATACAAACGGCTGTCACCGGCATTGATAAGGAAAAGGCGACTGTCATAATAGAACAACCCCACTAAGGTTGCCCCCATCCCCCGCTTTGCCGGGTCAGCCATCCCCGCGTGCAGAACTCGTTGATGCGTATCAAGACAGAGTGACGTTATTGCAGTTTTTAAAGCCTCGTCATCAAGGTCAGTTTCTAATCCGTAAAGCCCTTCCCGGAGCATCTCAAGCACCATCTGGCTGGCAACTTCACCGGCATTGGCTCCGCCCATGCCATCGGCAACAGCTACGATGAATATCGGATTATCCTTGCCGAGTTCCACAGCGCCCTGAAGCCTACCATCACGAATAAGCTTTTTCCCGACAAGCACCATGTCTTCATTGCTGTCACGGACACAGCCTTTGTCGCTCACGGCGGTTATTCTGAATTTCATGGTATTATCCTTTGTCAGCCAGAAAAGATCCGAACAAAAAACTCGATATTCGCAATCTTCAGATAGCTCTGGTCTCCCAAAAGCTGCGGAACATTTGGAATGATCGCTCGATTGTTATATTTAGTCTTATTTGTCGATCCCAAATCGGTGACGCTCCAGCCTTTTGCCTGGTCATAGTTAAAGCGGCAGTGCTTGCTCGATACCTGGTTAAAGCCACCAAATGTGGCAACATACTGTCCGGTGGCCCGGCCAATGATGGAATTGTCATCAATCTTTAAATCAACGTTGATATTCTTGTTGAGCAGCCTCAATTGGGGAATGGCCGAGTTGATCGGTTCATTGTCCGGCAACCGATATGTACCCCCGACTGAACTTGTGGAATCCGGCACTTTTCCTCCGGAGGGAGGGGGCGCGGACGGTGTCTTCGCAGTCTCTCCGCTGTCAACCGATTCCCCCTTTTGCGACTTGATGGTGGTTAGAGGCGTACCGCAGGATGTACACACCTTGCCCTTCCCCGGCTTCTTACAACCTGGACATGCCTTGATTTCCTCCCCGCACATATCGCAGTAAAAGGAGTCGTCATCGATGGTTTCTTTACAAAAGGCGCATTGCATGTTTTCCGCTCTTACCCGGTGATGTCATCGGCAATAATGGTATTGAGGATGTCTGGGGAGACCGGCCCGACCGTCACCAATGGGCCGATCCTGACCGATTGATTTTGCAGACTCCGTTCAAAAATATTGCGCACGGTCCGACCGTTGGCGAAATTCTTATCCCGGTTTGCGTAAGTACCATCAAGAAGAGTAGCGATTTTTTGCTCGCCCGGGCCATCCAGATGCATCCCTTTATCTCCGACCATGTATTGAAAAATCGCCAGCATTTCATCGGCGGTGTAATCTTCGAAATCGATAAACTTGGTAAAGCGCGAGGTAAGGCCGGAATTGGTATTGAGGAAGTCCTCCATTTCCTTGAAATAGCCGGCGGCAATAACAATGAATTTGCCCTTATCATCCTCCATCCGTTTCAGCAGCGTATCAATGGCCTCCTTGCCGAAGGTGTCCCCGGAAAGCGTATAGGCCTCGTCTACGAAAAGAACACCACCCATGGCCGCATCAATTACGGCATTGGTCTTTGGCGCAGTCTGTCCGACATACTGCGCAACCAGACCCGCACGATCAACCTCAACCAAATTCCCTTTTGACAAAAGCCCCATGGACTTAAACACCTCGGAAATAACCCTGGCAACGGTGGTCTTCCCAGTGCCGGGATTGCCCCGGAAAACAAAATGCAGATTGAGCCTGGTCTCCTTGCCTCCCTGCTCAGCGCGCATTTTTTCTACCCGGAGATAACTGATAAGGGAATGAATCTCCTGTTTGACCACGGCAAGCCCTATGAGCTTATCGATGTTCTGGAGTATCGCCCCTAAATCTTTGTGGCCAGTATCCTTTACAGGAACATCTTCAGCGCGAATACAAGTCAGTTCATCCTTGTCCAGCTCTTTATTTTTTTGCAACAAGGCCAACCGTTGGGAGTGGAGCGAGCGGCAGGCCTCGAAAAGATTGCGGGACTCCCTGCCATTGCCAAAGTTTTTGTCTTTTTGCACGCAGCGTGAGATGAAGTGCTTCCTCACCATCTCCTCCCCTCCGGCATCAAGACTGTAATTTTCATCCGCAGCGTTCTTTTTGTAAATGGCCAGCAATTCGTCCGGGGTGTAGTCGTCAAGGTGGAAGCGATAGCGTTCATCGAAGCGGGACTGCAAGCCGGGATTAGAGTTTAAAAACGACGTAATCTCTTTGGGATATCCGGCAATAACCACGACAAACTTGCCACGGTCATCTTCCATTCTTTTAAGCAGGGTGTCTATCGCCTCCTGACCGAAGTTGTCACCATCACTCTGTTTGAGGGTGTACGCCTCATCGACAAAGAGGATTCCGCCCATGGCCTTATCGCACAAGCTATTGACCAGAGGCGCGGTCTGGCCGACAAACTGGCCTACCATCTTGCTTCGGTCCACCTCAATGACATGGCCCAGTTCAAACACGCCAACAGCCTTAAATATTTCCCCAAGCTTACGGGCAACCGTGGTCTTGCCAGTACCAGGGTTACCGGTCAACACTATGTGGAAGGAGATCGCCTTTTCGCTGCCTACACCGGAGGCTGCCCGCTCTTTCTGCACCGTAATCTCGTCTATAAGGCTTCTGACAGCCTTCTTGATCGTGTGCATCCCTATAAAAGCGTCTATCTCCGCGAGAATTTGCGCAAGTGACTTCTCCTTTTCAATGTCGCCTTTTATGTCATCAGGGGAAATGATCCGTTCACTCGGCCCGCTGCCAGTAACCCTGAGGTAATAGTGGCTTTTGATGTTTTCCGCCATTTTCAAAGCAAGCCAGGCATTTTTCGCCTCTGGTTCATAATCCGGCAACTTGCTCTGTTTCAAGATGAACTTGAACACCTTGATCAGCTTATCCTTGGCATCATCGGGGATCGTGAAGCCGTACTTCGCCAGTTCGCCTTCAGTCAATTGCGCAAGCTGGGTGGAATCGAAATCAGGAATGTGAAAAACGAAGCGGAACTTGCCTTTGACCCCGTCATTTGCAATCAGATATTCCCGCAGTCCTTGGGGTTGTCCGGAAAGGATGATAATCGGGTCAAGCCTGTTCTCCTGCTTGGACATCTCGCGGAAGATGCGGTCAAGTTGCTCCACACTCTGGGAATACCCAGCCGGAATCAATTTCTGAACATTTTCAATGCAAAGAATATTCCCCTTTGCCTTCTTGTAGTTGCTTTGGAAGTCCTTGCTGAAATCGGCGAAGTCAACGGCATCGTAGATGACCGGGGAGTCCTGCTTGGTGACGCCGTACTGGTGATAGAGCGAAGCAAGGAGATGCACCAGCTTGGTCTTGCCGGTGCCGGTATTGCCCATGAGGATGGTATGCAAGCGGTCGCTATAGCTCAGGCCGTCGTTTTTGATCGCAGCCATGACCGCGACAAGGTCCTTTATGACTTTTTTGGCATCTTCCAAGCCTATCAGGTCATCCAACCCTTCTAAACTGCCGGATGGGAAACGGGTGCCGCATTTTTTACAATACCGCGCTATTGAACGGTTATTGGCGGAACAGTGAGCACATGTCTGAATCATATAATAGCCAATTAGTTCTTATAAATTCACTGAAAATTCAACAATGCCTATCAAGCACAGAAAGAACTGAACGCACCTTCTCTCTGATAGAACTGACCTCAGCTGGTTCACTATCGACCATTGTCGCCTTCAGCTTGCTCAGATACGGCTTAACAACAGTTGTATAACATAAAAATGGAACAATAATAAAACTAACCAAGTATAGTGAATGCGTTGTGACTCCATCCCTAGGCAGCATAAACAAACCATCAAGACCAGCCACAACAAATGCGAATTGCCGGCTCCTCGCTGTTTCAAGTGGGTAGCCTGAAATCAAGCTTGCCGGCAATGAGGTAAGCCATGTTGATCAGGTTCTTGGTAGTTCGGTATCCTCTGGCTCTTCTCTTGGCCGCCTGGATAAGTCCGTTAACAGCTTCGAGGAATCCGTTGGAAAGCCGACTATTGAACCAGGACAGGATGCCATCCCAATGATTTTTGACGGTTTTGGCAACCGCCCTTACCTGGTCGATACGACTGCGGATTGCCCAGGAGTACCAACTCTTGAGACGGATAGTAGCCTCCTCGTGAGAAGAGGCGAAGTAGATATCCTGGAGGGCCAGTTTGAGCAGATAGGCCCTGGCTGTCTTCAGCCGGTAGCCGCATAGTCTGTGCAAGGTTTCATCCTGTTTCCGGGTCAGATTCTCTGGGTTCTTCAGGAAGGCATAGCGGCTGCCTTTCATCATCTCAGGATAGAACTTGGCTTCCTCGGCCCGCACCTGGCTTAGGGCCTCGTTCATGTGCTTGATCAGATGGAATGGGTCGAAGGTAATTTCGGCGTTGGGCAGGGCCTCGGTGACCCCCTTGATAAACGCCTTTGACATATCGAGGCAGGCGTCGGTGATATTCTCTGGCGCTCCGTTGTGGGCCTTGAGATCTTCCGTGAAGGCTTTGACGGTCTCATGGTCATGCCCTGCCGTGCCAAACAGGAGTTGGCGCTCATCCATGTCGAAAAAGAGGGAGATGTAGTCCTGGCCTCTCCTGGCGGAGGTTTCATCCATGCCGACACGATGAACTTCCGAGTAGTCGGCTTGGGTGCGTGCACTCTGAACATAATGATCGATAACCCGCCAGATGCGGGTGTCGTGTTCGTCCAAGATGGCCGCTGCCGCCTTCACCGGCATCTCTCGGACCAGGGCCATAACGAGCGCCTCGAAAAGCAGAGTAAAGCCGGAACCGGTCCGCGCCCAAGGGACTTGGACCTGTTTCACCCCATGATCGGCATTGGGACACTTCACTCGCGGGACACGGGCCGTCAGATAGGCCTCAAACTGGAAGAAGTTCAGGTGCCGCCAAGTCTTCTCGCTGGTGTCATGAACAGGGGAAGCAGTCCCGCAAACAGGACAGGGAAAGGTGGCTCCGCGATGGAAACCGATTTTGATGTCAAGCCGCTTATTTTCCTTGGAAAACTCAACCCCTTACCTCTAATGGGGGAGCGATGCCAAGGGCCACGGCGAACAATGATTCAGAATTCAAGCGATTAAACCTCCTGAGTGGAATGAATCATTTTTATACCATTACCCACTTGAAACAGCGAGGAGCCGAATTGCCCAAGAACAGGTGCTGCAATAACTCGATGATCAAACATTATTATTTTTTCAGAAATAAATAGTGACGAAACAAATACAGACAGTGAAGGACCAACAAGAATCCATATGATCACTAGATAAGACAAAATTTTTTCTCTAAGATCATTATATTTTTTACGGTTAGCACGCGCTAATTGCCCCTCAACTTTATTAGCCTGAATACTTGCATCAGTTGCATATGTTCTCGCATTAATAACTAGCCCATCAAGACTAGACTGTAGAGATTCACCAATTTGCCCACCAAGGCCTATAGCATCACACAAAGAAGCATAAGACCCATTTTGCATATTGCTTTTCATGCTGATCAATACTTGCCTTAATGTAATATCAAGGCCATTTGCCGAAAAACTTGGGTCAATTTGACCCAGTTCGCCCAATAAATTATTGTATTTCTCCCATTGCGTAATGATTGGCTGGACGACCATGTCGGCTTTTTTATGCTCTGCGTCAAGGAGCGAGGAAAGAAGCTGCTTTTTCTCGTTGAGAATTGGCTCGAACGCCTTTTCCTTGACAGCCTTATCATAATGATCTGGCCGCAGTTCTATGGCCTTCCCCAAAGCCTCTAAAGCTAAGTCGGAGAGATTGGCTTGGGCTAATGTTTGTGCAAGTTGATAATAGGTTTCCGCCTGATCAATTGTGTTAGCAGCAAGTGGCCCTCCCTCCTTAAGCGCATAGGTGATGGTGGCCTCGGTCCGCCAATTCAAGTCACGCCATTTCCTAACCTGCTGCCTCACAATGTTAAATCTCTCCCCTTCAATCCAAAGCGACAGGAGAGATTCATCGTCCTTAAGTTCTCTGACAAGGCACGGCTTGTCTTTACAGTTGAGCAGTTCCTCCGGAGAGGCAAACACCTCTCCTCCAAACATGAACTCATCCCTGCCCCGCAGTTCCAGGATGATCGTATTGAGCGATTTCTTAGGCGAAAATGTTTTGAAATGGTTCCGAAAAGTAGCGGCCTCCTTCTTCGCCTCGTGGGCTTCGAGGTACAGGTAAAAGGGGTGGTTGGGTTTAGTCAGTTCAGCTACATACAGTGAGAAGCTTTCTTCAAGCGCATCGGCCAACTCGGCGGCAGCCCTGCCCTCCTTTCTGCCACGCCCGAACGGTTCATCCGGACTC
>Ga0172371_10009509_pt1 | contig 13332 bp, 10 predicted proteins | sample Lak12m_FD_114543 | JGI IMG/M metagenome (GOLD analysis project Ga0172371, IMG submission 114543) | Freshwater microbial communities from Kabuno Bay, South-Kivu, Congo - kab_022012_12m | ecosystem: Environmental > Aquatic > Freshwater > Lake | place: Democratic Republic of the Congo: South-Kivu... | reverse complement strand
TGATTTCCACCTCCATTCAGCACCTCGCGCGCCATGATCAACAGGCGCACCTGGCGCGCCAGCATACTGAAGATGTACTGCGCGGGCAGGTCCTGCTGCAGGCGGTCCAACAGGCTGAGTGCCAGTTGGGCGTTGCGCGCCCCAAGCGCGTCCATCATAGCGAAGATATCCTCCTCGCGCGACTGGCTGCACAGCAGGCGCACCACCTCGCGCGTTACGCTGCCCCCAGGCCCGGCATAGCTGAGCGCCTTGGCGATCTCCTGGCGCGCCTGGAACAGGTTGTTGCCCACCAGGTTGGCCAGTTCCGCCGCCGCGCGGCCATCGAAAGGATTGTCCGCGCGGCTCTCTCCAACCTGCCGTTTGGCTTCCGCCATGATCCAGGCGGGCATATCCCGTTGGCTGGGCAGCGGTTTTTCGATCCATGCCACGTTTTTCCCGGAATCGGTCAGGCTGCGGCGCAGCCAGTGGCCTTTGCCCACTTTATTCCAAAGCCACTCTCCCTTGGAATAACGCCGTTCATCCGGTATCACCAGCGCAAGAATGGTATTTTGCGGGATTTGTTTAAGCGTATCCGCAAGCCAGGTTCCATCTTCCTTTTCGCGCAGGGCGTCCAACGCCTGCTCCAGCACCACCAGGCGCGCCGGGTTGAAAAGCGAAAGAGAATTGAGCGCCTGCGTGAAAGCGGCGCGTTCAAGCCCGCGGCCGTCGAGGTAAACAACCTCCGGCTCTCCGGATACATCCGCTTGAATGCGATCTGACAGCGCTTTCAGATCATCCTTGATGGAAAGCTCATCATCCCCCTGCAGGACGTACACATCCGCCTGCGGGATCGGTTCCCCGGCTGTTTTCATCATGTTCGCTAAGAATTCAATCGGGTGGAAACGCGGTGGACGGTGTAGCCGAGAACCTCATGTCGCATCACGTCCACGATCTTCAGCCCGCGCACATCCGCGTTGGTGGTGATGCTTTCCTGCACTCTGGGGCCGAGCGGCTGGGCCAGGCGGTAGCCGAGCATGCCCATCAGCACCGCCACCGGCAGCCGGCGCAAGCGTCTGCCCACGTTGCCTTTGGTGCCGCTCATGGCCAGCCAGGCCAATCCGCCGGCGGATAACGCGCCCACGGCAATGTTAGTGCCGCAGTTGGGGTGCACGGCCAGGTCGGATTCGCCTTCAGCCAACCGCCGCAGACCTTCGCTGGCTGCCGCTGCGATTTCATCGGTGGTGATTTCGCCGTAGATCCAAAAACCGCCCGCGTCCGAAATTCCGCCCAGTCGTACGCGCACGCCTTTCTCCTGCAAAATATGCAGGGTGGCATGCTCCAGGGCATGGTTGCTGCGCACCTGCATGGGAACGCCTTGCTTGATCAAATCTTCCATTTTCGGCATAATCATCCTCGTTTCACGCTTTATACAACCAAAGCTATTTTAATCGCTTGCGCGAGCGAACGCGCTTCTAAAACCTCGATCCCGCCCGGCAGACTCAGGCTGGCATTCAAACGGCGCGGGATGACGGCCGTCTTGAACCCCAGTTTGGCGGCTTCGCGCAGGCGGATCTCCATGTGGCTGACCCAGCGCAGTTCGCCGGAAAGCCCCACCTCGCCGATCAGCGCCAGGTCGGCGCGCACCGGCTTGTCCCGCTGCGAGGAGGCAATCGCCACCGCCGCTGCCAGATCGGCAGCCGGTTCCTCGATGGTCAGGCCGCCCACCACGTTCAGAAAAATATCCTGGTTGGACAGGTTCAACCCCACCCGGCGGGTGAGCACAGCCGTCACCAGCAGCAGGCGGTTGAGGTTCAGCCCGTTGGTGGTGCGGCGCGGGTTGCCGAAGTTGGTCGGACTGGTCAGCCCTTGCAGTTCCACCAAAATCGGGCGCGTGCCTTCCATGGTCACCGCGATGGCGGAACCGGGCGCGTCTGCCATACGCTCCGCCAGGAATGCTTCGGAGGGGTTGGCGACCTCGGCCATGCCCTGCTCGCGCATCTCGAAGACGCCCACCTCGGAGGTCGGCCCAAAGCGGTTTTTCATCGAGCGCAGCAGGCGGTAAGACTGAAAACGGTCGCCCTCCAGCTGCAGCACGGTATCCACAATGTGTTCCAACACGCGCGGCCCGGCAATGATGCCTTCCTTGGTGACATGCCCGATCAGGAAGACCGCCATGCCGCTGGATTTGGCCACTTCGCGCAGCCGCGCGGCGCACTCGCGCACCTGCGCGATCGAACCCGCGCTGGAGGAAAGCCCATCCAGGTAAACCGTCTGTATGGAATCCACCACCAGCAGGGCCGGCTTGACTTGCCCGGTATGGGACAGGATCGTTTCCAGGTTGGTCTCGGTCACCAGGTAGAGATTTTTGGGGAATTGCGCTGCCTGGCCATTGGCATTCAACCGCTGCGCGCGCATCTTAATCTGGCGCGCGGATTCCTCGCCGGAGGCGTACAACACGCGGCTTTCCTGGGCGATCTCGGCCGCCACCTGCAGCATCAGGGTGGACTTGCCGATGCCCGGGTCGCCGCCCAGCAGCACGATCGAGCCGGGCACCATGCCCCCGCCCAGCACGCGCGCGAACTCCGTCATGCTCAGCGGCCAACGCTCTTCGCCCTGGCTGTTGACCTCGTCCAGGGTGATTGCCTTGGAAAGGAATTCCTGCCCGGCGCGGCCTTTTTTTTCAGCCGCGGGGGAATCAGCCACAACCTCCTCGACCATCGCGTCCCACGCGCCGCAGGCGGGGCAGCGCCCGAAAGCGCGGGCGGAAACCTTTCCGCATTCCTGGCAGACATATTGGGTGTGAAATTTGCTCATAGGAGTGTCATTGATAATTCTAATTCATAGTGCAGTTTCTCAGTCTTGATTTTCACGATCCAGTAACCCCTTTTTGATACATCATAAAGGGATGAATAAATTCACATCATCATTTCTAACCCGCCGAATTCCTAATTCTTCGTAGGGCGGCTTTCCACCTGTACTCAGCAGTTTTGAGTAAAGCCGCCAATTAGGTCATTGCGCACCCGTTCGCAGACTAGTCCCACGCAAAAATGCGTGGGGCTACGGATTTGCTTGTGTTATACCGAGATCACCGCGTCGCTTCACTCCTCGCGAATACATATCTTTTCATCTGTTTTCGCGAGCCGCGCTGGCCCTACGCTTCGCTGAGGACAGGCGGCGTGGCGGTCTCATGGCGTGAGATTGCGTCACCCCGCTGGTGTAGGGTTCGCAAAGACAACAATTTTTTTTGTCAACTCTATGACTTTATTCTGCGCCGAAAAAAGCGTGTCAGTTTTTCTTGTGTTATACCGAGATCGCCGCGTCGATTCGCTCCTCGCGAAAACAGGACTCTTCGTGTGTCTTTGCGAGTCCGCTGAAAGCGGGCGAAGCAATCTCCTGCTAACGTGGAATCGCGCTTTCCAACTATAAAAACAGGCCGGCGATTTCGCCAGCCTGTTGGTTTTGCTTACATGCCCATGCCCACCGGCTCGGGAGCTTCGGGATGCTCATGCGCGTCGTGCGTCAGGCGGAAATTGCCTTCCCCGTCCACATCCACCCAGATAACATCGCCATCCTTGAACTTGCCGGCCAGCAGGTCATCCGAAAGCTGATCCTCGATCTCGAGCTGGATCACGCGCCGCAGCGGGCGCGCGCCCATATCCGGGTCATAGCCCTTTTCAGCCAGCTTGTCCAGCGCGGCATCCGTAGCGGACAGGCTGATTTCGCGCTCCCCCAAGCGCTCGGCCACCTTATGCAATTCCAGCGCGGCGATCTGGCGGATGTGATCCCTGCCCAAGGCGTGGAAAACGATCACGCTGTCCAGGCGGTTGATGAACTCCGGCCGGAAGGCTTTTTTGAGCGAATCCATCAATTTCTTGCGCATGTCTTCATACGAAACCTTTTCATCCTCGGCTTCATCGCGTTCCAACTGAAAGCCCAGCCCGCCCTGGCGCTTGATCATATCCGCGCCGATATTGGAGGTCATCACGATGATGGTGTTGCGAAAATCCACCTTGCGGCCCTTGGCGTCCGAAAGCTGGCCTTCTTCCATGATCTGCAGCAGCATATTGTGCGCTTCGGGGTGGGCTTTTTCCACCTCGTCGAACACCACGATGGAATACGGCCGGCGGCGGATGGCCTCGGTCAACTGGCCGGCTTCTTCGTAGCCGACGTATCCGGGCGGGGCGCCCACCAACCGGCTGACCGAGTGGCGTTCCATGAATTCGGACATATCCAGTTGGATCAGGGCTTCCTCGCTGCCGAACAGGAAGCGCGCCAGCGCTTTGGTCAGTTCGGACTTGCCCACTCCCGTCGGCCCCAGGAACATGAACGAGCCGATTGGGCGGCGCGGGTCTTTCAGGCCGGCGCGCCCGCGCCTTACAGCTTTGGAAATGCGCTGGATGGCTTCCGCCTGCCCGATGATGCTCCTGCGCATCTCGTCTTCCATGTTCAGCAAGCGCAACGATTCTTCCTGCGCCAACTGCATGACCGGCACGCCGGTCTGGATGGAAACCAGTTCGGCGATATCGTCCGGTGTCACCACCGGGCTGGTATCGCGGTCCCATACCTCGCGCACCTCCTGCACTTTCTTTTCCAGCTCTTTGACCCTGGCCTGTAGGATCTCCTGCTGGTCCTGCTGTTTCTGTTCGGTAGCTTCGTTAAGTTTGCGGCGCGCTTCGCGCAGGTCGGTCATGATCTGCTTGCTGACCTTGGCCGTATCGCTCTTGTACATGCGCACGCGCGAGGAAGTCTCGTCGATCAGGTCGATGGCTTTATCCGGCAGGAAGCGGTCGGTGATGTAGCGCGCCGACATATTGACCGCGGCCTGCAAGGCCTCATCCGAGATCACCAGGCGGTGATGTTCTTCATAATTTTTACGCACACCCCGCAGGATCTCCAGCGCTTCCGCCTGGGTGGGTTCTTCCACCAGGATGGGCTGGAAGCGCCGTTCCAGGGCGGCGTCGCTTTCAATGTTCTTGCGGTACTCATCCAGCGTGGTCGCGCCGATCACCTGCAGCTCGCCGCGCGAGAGCGCGGGCTTGAGGATGTTGGCCGCGTCCACCGATGAACCGGCTGCGCCGGCGCCCACCAGCATGTGAACTTCATCGATGAACAGGATAGCTTCCGAGGCTTTCAGTTCGTCGATCACGCGCTTCAGGCGTTCCTCGAACTGGCCGCGGTACATGGTGCCCGCCACCAGCGAACCCACGTCCAACCGCAGCACGCGCTTATCCAGCAGCGGGGTGGGCACGTCGCCCTCGAGAATGCGCTGCGCCAGGCCTTCCACAATGGCGGTCTTGCCCACACCCGGCTCGCCGATCAAAGCGGGGTTGTTCTTGGTGCGGCGCGCCAAAATCTGGATGACGCGCTCGATTTCCTTTTCGCGCCCGATGACCGGGTCCAGCTTGCCTTCTTCGGCGTAGCCGGTCAGGTCAACTGCCAGCTGATCCACCAGCGGAGTTTTGCCCTCGGATTTCTTTTCTTTGGATGGGGCAGCCGCGGGCCGCGCGGTCGCGCTGGCCAGCGCGTTGCGGTTTTCGTCCAACACGCGGCGCACCTGCCGGCGGATTTGCGCGGGGGTGATGCCCAGCCGGCCGATCACATCCTTGGCCAGGCCCAGTTCCGCTTGAACCAGCGCCAGCAGCAGGTGTTCGGTGGAGATGTACTTGCTGTCCATCTGATTGGCTTCCTCGATCGCCAGGTCAAGAATTTTTTGGGCGTCCGGGGAGAGATCGATGTGATCCACGCGGGTGCTGCCCATGCCGCCCAGGCGCAGCACCATCTCGCGCGCGCGCTCCAGTTCCACACCCAGCTCGCGCATCACGCGTCCGGCCACGCCGGTATCTTCCTGGATCAAAGCCAAGAGCACATGCTCGGAGCCGATGATCGGCTGCTGCATGCGCTCCGCCTCCAGGTGCGCCAGGCTTAAGACCTTGCGGGCGCTTTGGGTGAATTTTTCCAAACCAGACAAAATAAACCTCCTGTCCTGATCAGGACAATAAAATAATGGTTTCGCTGTGATTGTACCAAACTTAACCCACGCGGCATCCGTCCGCGGGATGATCATACGCAATGTTAATAAGCAGTCATTGCGGATAGAAAAGGGTTATTCCTCTATAGTGAGAAAGGCTCAGGCGCTGAAATCCACGCCCTCGAAAGCGCCGATCTTCGCACGCCATTCAGCCGGTACGCGGATGGTGGCGTGCGCGCGGTAATCGTAGGTCACGCCCACCACCTCGCCGGCGGCCAGCAGCAGTCCGCTTCCGGCATCCTCGATGCGGTATTCGAAGGTGATGCTCTTGTTGCCGATTTTAGCCGCGCGCGTGCCCACGCGTACGTTCTGCCCCAGCAGGATGGGCGCCAGGTAGGAAACATGCACATCGGCGATGATCATCTTCAGGTCAAGGAAATTTTGGCTGTCGAACAAGCCCAGGTGTTTCAAGTACTCCAGGCGCGCCTGTTCCATATAGACCAGGTAGCGCGTGTTATTGACGTGCCACTGCGGGTCAAGATCGCTGTAGCGAATTTCAACCGGAATGTAAAATTTGAAAGCCGCGGATTCCATGCGCACCATTATACACTTGCCAGAAAAGATTTTTTCCTATACACTTAATTTTGGACAATTTGTAGTTATTTTATCCAAAGAGGAATATTTATCATGCAGATCACACGCCAAGCCGATTATGCCCTGCGAGCCGTGATCTTCCTCTCCCGGCTGAATGGGGGTGAAAAAGCATCCACCAGCGCCATCGCCGAGAATCAGAAGATCCCGCCCTCTTTCCTGGCCAAGATCGTTTCACAGCTATCGTTGGCCGGGCTGATCCAGACCTCGCGCGGCGCGCGCGGCGGAGTTTCGCTGGCCAGGCGGCCGGAGCAGATTTCGGTGCTGGATGTGATCGAAGCCATCGATGGGCCGGTCATGCTGAACGAGTGCGCCGTGAACGCGGCCAGCTGCTCTTTTGGTGAGGCCTGTCCGCTGCAGCACATCTGGCGCGACACGCGCGGTGAACTGGTGGCGCGGCTTTCCAACGCCACTTTCGCGCACGAGAACATCCAATAAAATAATCAAATTGGGCAAAAAACAAACTTCACTTGCCCCTTCGCAATACGATCCTGTCCCGCATTTCTGCTCGTAGGGCGCATTTCCAAATGCGCCACTTGAGAAAAACGGCGGCTTTGGAAAGCCGCCCTACATGTTCATATTGCAGGTCGTTAGGTTGGAAAAACGCTTTTACTTGCGCACCAGCAGCACCAGCCTGCGCTGCAAATCGAGTTTGACCTGATACATTTCCCGGATGACCTCCAGTTGGCCTGGGTCGGCTTGCAGCAGTTCCCAATCCGAGGCGGTCAGCAGGGCGTGGCTGTGGCGCTTTTCGGTCAATTGGCTGAACATGGCTTCGGGAAGATACCCCATGAAGACGTTATCCTCCGAAATGCGCGCGTCGTGGTAGAAGTTATACATGGCCACCACGTCGTTGGGGTCATCGCTCAGCATGGCGTATTCCTCATCCATCCGCAGTGAAACGTACAGGCGGTCATCCGGTTCAATCACCAGATCCGCGGGGAAGGTCCAGAACGGATAGGTCAAATCCTCATAGCGCTCGTTGACTTTCTGATAGCGCACGAAGTATTTATAGTTATGCATCAGCGGTGAGAGCAGCATGGCGGCGACGCAGAAAAGCGGCAGGACAATGCTGGCCCAATTGAATTTCTTGATCCAGACGGCCGCCGCCAGCAGGAGCGAAAGCAGCACCGGGTAATACAGGCTGTCCAGCAAACTGGAAGCATCGAAGGACATGGAAGCAGCATAATCCAGCAGCAGTGCCCGCAGCGCGAAAACCAGCCCCGCCGCGGCCGCCAGCAGCATCCCAAAACCCAACCAGGAACGCCTGTCCTTTGGCAGTTCGAAGCGCAGGAACTGCGGCGCCAGCATGGCCACCACGGGTAAAGCCGGGAAGTAGAAACGCTCGATGATACCCCAGGGAATCTTGACCATATTGACTGTAACAAAGGCCGCCATCAACAGCGGATAGACCCATACCAGCTTGCGCGGAGCGTCCAGCTCTTCGCGCAGGCGCAGTCCGCTCACGATGAACAGCAGGAAAGGCAGCAGCAGGTCATCCAGGAAATATTCGTGATACCAGTTCTGCGGGTCCTCAAAGAAAACCCGTCCGTAATCGTAATGCGTGAAGATGGCGCCGAAGGTGGCGGGGCGGATAGCAAAGAACGGGTCGCCCAGGATGAAGCCGTCCAGCAGCATAAATATCAATACGCCAATCGCCAGGCCGATCAGCAGCGGCTTGAGCAAATCGAGTAGCCGGCGCCACTGCCATTGGTCTTCTTCATCCAGCGCGAAACCCAGCAGCAGGTAATTGATAAAAAGCGTGGTTTCTTTGGTTTTGAAAGCCAGGAAAGCCAGCATGCCCAGCAGCACCAGCGCAACCCGGCGCTTTTCAGTATGGCGCAGGCCATAACAAAAGACCGTCAGGTAGAGCGCCACCATCAACATGGCGGTCAGGTCCACAGCCGGCTCGCCCGAGTAATCGATTAAAAAAGAAAAAGAAAAAAAGAAAGCCGCGGCCAGCAGGCCATGCAGCGGGCGGCTGCCGCGCAGGAAGCTGCGCGCGTTATAGTAAACCAGCCCGACCGTCAGCGCGATAATAAACCCCCAAAAGATGCGCGTACCCTGCAGCGGGGTGGCGGCCGCTTCCATGAAAAGTTTTTCCAGGTAGATGTGGAAATAGCGGTTGCCGTAGCTGGGCTCTTTGTAATTACGCAGGCCGATATCGATGTACATGAATTCATCTGAAAAGATCGGCGCGCCGGCGTAGGCTGCCAGCGTGATCCATAACGCGATCACCACGACGATCAGGAGCACTTTCTCTAACCGCGAAATCCGCATTGAACATTCCTCCAGCCGAGTTTATGCGCTGATTGTACTATAGGCTCTTGGGGTGAGCGGCAAGCCCGCGCCTGCCAAAAAGCGGAAGTCCTTTATAATTGCCAGCAATAAAAACAGGAATCCATGAGCATGTTGATCCATTCCGCCGCGCAGATCGTCACCCCCGGCGCGCAGCCCCAGCGAGGCAGCCGCATGGGCGAGCTGACCATCATCCCGGATGGGGCAGTCCTGATCGAGGGCAGCCTCATCGCGGAAGTGGGCGCCAGCCAGGAGCTGCTGCGCCGTTTCCCCAACGAAGAACGCTTTGACGCCAGCGGCTGCGCCGTCATTCCGGGTTTTGTGGATCCGCACACGCACCTGATCTGGGCGGGCGACCGTGCGGCTGAATTCGAGATGCGCCTGCAAGGCAAGAGCTACATGGAAATCATGGCAGCCGGCGGGGGCATCCAGTCCACCGTCAACGCCACCCGCGCTGCCTCGGCTGAAGCGCTTATGACGCAAACTCGCCGGCGCGCGTTGGAAATTCTCGCGCTGGGCACCACCACGGCCGAGGCCAAGAGCGGTTACGGGCTGGAATGGGCCAGCGAACTCAGGCAGATGGAGCTGCTGCTGGAACTCGACCGCCAGGGGCCGCTGGAGATCATCCCCACTTTCCTGGCCGCGCACGCTGTGCCGCTCGAGTTCGCCGGCCGGGCGGACGAATACGTCGATTTAATCTGCAAGCAGATGCTGCCGGATTTGAAAGCCTGGTGGCAGCGCAACGCCAACGCACGCCCGCTGCCCTTCGTGGATGTTTTTTGCGAAAAAGGCGCCTTCAGCCTGGAACAGACCCGCCGTATCTTTGAAAGCGCCCGTGCTTTGGACTTTCCCCTGAAAGTGCACGCGGACGAATTCGAGAACCTGGGCGGCGCGCGCCTGGCCATGCAAATGGGCGCCGCCTCGGCCGACCACCTGGTCAAGACCTCCCCGGAAGAAGTGCAGCTGTTCGGCCAAAGCGCCACCGCCGCGGTGGCGCTGCCCTGCACGCCCTTTGGGCTGCACGAAGAAGCCTATACCCCCGCCGCGCAGATCATCCGCCAGGGCGGACTGCTGGCGCTGGCCTCGGACCTCAATCCCGGCACCGCCTGGTGCGGGAACATGCAATTCGTAATCGCGCTGGCCTGCCGCGCCATGCGCCTGACTCCCGCGCAAGCCCTGGCAGCTGCCACCATCAACGCCGCGGCGGCCATCGACCGCCACGAGAAAACAGGCTCCATCCATCCCGGCAAGCAAGCTGATCTGCTGGTGCTCACTGTGGACGATTACCGCCACCTGGCCTACCGCTTTGGCGGGAATCTGGTGCGCGATATTTTCAAGAAAGGAAAACGCTACAGCAGCGCGCAGCCATGCTGACCCTCGAAACAGCCCGCCAATGGTACCCGGAGGCCGATGCCGTGCACGGCTTCGATCACATTGAAAGAGTGTACGGCCTGTGCCGGCGCATCGGGGCGCAGGAAGGCGCCGACCTGGAAATCCTACTGGCCGCTGCGCTGCTGCACGATTCGCAGGGCAGCCACCCCGGAAAAGGACAGCGCAACGACCATCACCTGCGCTCGGCGGAATTCGCCGCGCAAGTGCTGGCCGCCGAAGGCTGGGAAAACGGGCGCATCCTGGCTGTGCAGCACTGCATTCGCGCCCACCGCTACCGCCGCGGCGAAGAAGCGCCGCAAACGCTGGAAGCCAAAGTCTTGTTCGACGCGGACAAGCTGGATGTGATCGGCGCCGTGGGCGTGGTGCGCGCGCTGGCTTACGCCTTCCAGGTCAGGCAGTCGGCTTTCGCCGAACCTTCGCCCTCGTTTATAAAAAACGGAACGAAGGAAACCGGCGAGGGGCACAGCGCCTACCATGAATACCTTTTCAAATTGAACAAAATCGCCGCGTCCTTGTTCACGCCCACCGCCCGCGCCATCGCGGAAAAGCGCCAGAAATTCCTGGATGACTATTTCGAGGAACTGGCGGCGGAGATGCGCGGGGAACGTTGAGTTTTCACGACCAGGAGAATCACAATCACATGCTGCCATCCATCGATTTTCTAATTGAGCTTTCGAAAGAAGCCGGGGAGATCCTCAAAGCAGGATTCGGCCAGGAACACCAGGTCACCTATAAAGGCCCCATTGACCTGGTTACGGAAATTGACCGTAAATCCGAGGACCTGCTGGTGGGGCGCATCCGCGCGGCTTTCCCGCAGCATTCCATCGTGGCCGAAGAGAGCGGATTTCTGGACGGGCAGAACGAACACCGCTGGTTCATCGACCCGGTGGACGGCACCTCCAATTACGCCAAGGGTTTCCCGATGTTCTGCGTGTCCATCGCTTATGCCTGCCAGGGCAAGCTGCGCCTGGCCGCGGTTTATGATCCCGTGCGGGATGAGAGTTTTTACGCCGAGCGCGGGCAGGGCGCCTGGTTGAACGGCAGCCGCCTGCACGTCACGGCCACCAAGCGCCTGATCGACAGCATGCTGGTGACCGGCTTCCCGTATGACATGCAGCAGAAAGAGAACAACCTGAACCACTTCGCCCACCTCTCACGCAAGGTGCAAACCATCCGCCGCCTGGGTTCGGCCGTGCTCGACCAGGCTTATGTGGCGGCCGGCCGGCTGGATGGCTACTGGGAGATCGGCGTCAGCGCCTGGGATATCGCCGCCGGCACGCTGCTGATCGAGGAAGCCGGCGGCCTGGTGACCACCGTCAAGGGCGACCCGGATTTTTTCAAACCGCCTTTCGATATTCTGGCGGCCAACCCCGCCCTGCACCCGCAATTGCTGGCAGTCCTGAACGAATAAACAATTGTTTTTGGGCTGACCGGCGGAAGTATAATTTCGAGCCCGGCGTGCGGCCGGCATTTTAATCAATCGATCCCGCCTGCAAGACATGCCGGGATGACAAGGATAAAAAATGACACAAACCAACCATAACATGGAACCCGCCCGCTGGAGCCTGGGCGACCTTTACCCGGCAGGCGACTCCAAAGAGATGCAAGCGGATTTTGAAAAACTGGAAAAGCTGGTCAGCGCCTTCGAAAAATGCCGCAGTGAGCTGAAAAATGATATTAACCCTGAACGGTTCCTGCAGATCATCCGGGATATGGAGGATATCGTCAAACTGATGCAGCGCATCGGCGGCTACGCCGAACTCTGGTTCACGGAAGACACCCAGAACCAGGCCGCCATGACCCTGCTGGCCAGGATCGAGCAGCTCTCCGCCGATATCTCCAACCGCATGTTGTTCTTCAGCTTATGGTGGAAGGAGCTGGGTGACGCACCCGCCCAACGCCTGATGCAGGACAGCAGCGATTACCGCTACTGGCTGGAGGAAATGCGCCACTTCAAGCCGCACACCCTCAGCGAACCCGAGGAAAAGATCATCAATATCAAGGATGTGACCGGCAGCAATGCGCTGATCACGCTCTACGATTCCTTCACCAACCGCTACACCTTCAAGGTCAAGATAAAAGGTGAGGAAAAGGAAATCACGCGCGGCGAACTGATGACCCTGGTGCGCATGCCGGAGGCTGAGCTGCGCGCCGCGGCTTACCAGGAACTCTACCGCGTGTACGGGCAGGACGGCACCATCCTGGGGCAGATGTACCAGACCCTGGTGCGCGACTGGCGCAACGAAAATATCGGCCTGCGCAAATACAGCGCGCCCATCTCCGCCCGCAACCTCGGCAACGACATTCCGGATGAAGTGATCGATACCCTGCTGGATGTCTGCCAAAAAAACGCGCCCATCTTCCAGCGTTTCTTCAAACTGAAAGCGCGCCTGCTCAAGCTGGACAGACTGCGCCGTTATGATATTTACGCGCCTATCGCCTCCGCCACCAAGGAATTCAGCCTGGGCAACGCCGCGGAACTGATCATGGACGCCTTCGAGACCTTCGACCCGCGTTTCGCCGGGCTGGCCATGAAAGTGATCAACGAAAAACACGTTGACAGCCAGGTGCGCAAGGGCAAGCGTTCCGGCGCCTTTTGCGCCACGGTCAATCCCGAGCTGACCCCCTGGATGCTGGTCAATTACCAGGGCCATTCCGACGACGTGGCCACGCTGGCGCACGAATTAGGCCACGCCATCCACTCGCTGCTGGCCAGCGAGCACAGCATCTTCACCCAGCACGCCTGCCTGCCGCTGGCGGAGACCGCTTCCACTTTCGGCGAGATGATGCTGGTGGATCGCCTGCTGGCAGAGGAGCGCGACGAAGCCGTGCGGCGCGACCTGCTTTTCCGGCAGGTGGACGATTCCTACGCCACCATCATGCGCCAGGCTTTCTTCGCGCTGTTCGAAAAACAGGCGCACGCGATGACCGACCAGGGTGCGTCGGTAGACGAGCTATCGGATGCGTATTTCAAGAACCTGCAAACCCAGTTCGGCGACGCGCTCGATATCGCCGAGGAATTCAAGTGGTAGTGGGTATCCATC
>Ga0172371_10009505_pt1 | contig 13334 bp, 6 predicted proteins | sample Lak12m_FD_114543 | JGI IMG/M metagenome (GOLD analysis project Ga0172371, IMG submission 114543) | Freshwater microbial communities from Kabuno Bay, South-Kivu, Congo - kab_022012_12m | ecosystem: Environmental > Aquatic > Freshwater > Lake | place: Democratic Republic of the Congo: South-Kivu... | reverse complement strand
GCCCATGTCCTCAATGGCCGAGCCTCCCTTGTCCCCGAGGATAACCAGCGAGACCTTGTCGTTCGGCAGGTCGCCCTGTACCTCAAATGCCTTCCTCATGACTCCCTGGTTGAGGCCGCCCATGAAACCGGAATCCGATGTAATAACTACAAGGCCAAGCACATCCGAAACAACGTGGACAAGCGGGTCATCAACATCCACGAGGTTTACCACCCTGAAAAAGCCTGAGAACGCCTCCATAAACCGGTCAAAACGCTTCTTCTCCTTCTCCATTACGTGGTACTGCGCACCGGCGATATTCTTGAGCGTTTCAACCAGGTTCAGCAGTTCCGCGTTGAATTTCAGTTCTTTTCTGAGTTCCGTGAGCTGCATAAAATAATCCGTCCATGCTGTCTACAACTTGACATTCTTCTTAACTTCAACGGCTGCTTCCTGGAAGCGGTTAAGCAGGCTGCCGTCTATCTCCAGGCTTCCAAGTTTCAATATGATTCCAGCCATCAGTTCTTCTTTGACCTTCTCGCTGATCTTGATGGTGACCCCGAACTTCTCGTTGATCAGCTTCTCTATTCTTTCTTTCAGGTCCGCGGCAAGCGGGCGGCTGGTGGTGACTTCGGCCGCGCTTGCGTCCACCGTGATGCTGGCCGAATCAACCTGTGCCAGTGCGTCAAGCAGTTCGCCGATGAACTGCTTATCAAGCGCGTCGCTCATCTGCTCGCTGAAAACCAGCTTGAAAACCTGGCCGCTGTAATCAACCGTCTTCTCTTCCATGTCCTGCACAATCTGCTGGCGGATCTTTTCTTCGTTCCTCTTTGCCTGGTCTATTATCCTCTCGCCCTCCTTCTTGGCCTCGGCCACCACCTGGTCCCGCATCTTGCCGACTTCTTTTTCTGATGCTTCCCTCTGTTTCTGGAGTTCCTGCTCCGCCTCCGCCTTTTTCCTGGCAAATTCCTTCTCGTGCTCCTCTATTTCGCGCCTGATGCCCTCTTCCTTCTTCCTGACCTCGGCCTCAACCTGCCTGATCCTGTCAACCGCGCTCATGGTCTCGCCGAGAAGGAGACGCCTGATCACAATGATAATTATGACCAGGATAACTACATGTGAAACAACCACCGGTAGAAGTATCTTCAATATGTCCATATCTCTAAATCCCCGCTGTCATTTACCGCCTGAACTGCCGATTTTCCGCTTTATCCCCTTCCGAAAAGCTGGAACAGGATCAACAGCGCAACAACCGCTATCGATTCCGCGCAAACCAGCGCATAAATCATCGCCTGCAGTATCTTGGGCGCTGCCGAAGGGTTCCTGCCCAGCGCCCGTATACTCGCATATCCTATGGCCGCAATCACAGCCGACGGCCCGATAATCGTCACAAACATTACCAGAAATATGATAAAACTCTGCAATATTATTCCTCAACAAGTATAACGCACTCTTTATTGTCGAATTTTACCATTCCGCGCTTTATCGGAATCACTGTTTCCCAGTCAATAATCACCTTCCCGGGCCTCAACAGGCTGATAATGGGCACGTGAAAATCCATCAGCTCAAACTCTCCTATGTCCCCGGGGAGGAAGACATTCTTGGCCTCCCCCTCAAAGACCACATGCTTCGGATTTAATATAAGCACCTTCATGAACGCCGTTCTTATTCATGATCCCGTCCGCACTCAGCCGCCCTGATTCTGCTTCTCAAAATACGCCTTCATGATCTCGCCGAGACGCTTCTCCACATCCGGAGTCATCTCCCATTTCTCTTCTATCTCGTTCAGCAGTCCCTGGTCCTTCTCTTTTGCGAACGCATAAATCTCCTGGCGGAATTTCTTCTTGCCTTCTTCTGGCAGCTGCAGCAACTGCCCCCTCTGGAGCGCGTACAGCAGAAGGACCTCTTCAATCACCGGCACCGGGGCGTACTGGCCCTGCTGGAGAATCGATGTTATGGATTCACCTTTCCTGACAGTCTTTTCCGCTTCGCCGGAAAGCCCGGACTGCAGCTTGCTCAGCTTGACCACTTCGTTGTACTGCGCAAATTCTGAACGCAGGGACCTGCTCAGCTCCTTAAGTATCGGCGGCTGGCACCGGCCCCCGATAATCGAGAGTGACAGGGTGAAATCGATGGCCGGCCTGAAGCCTTCCGCAAACATGGTATTGCTCATGCATATCTGGCCGTCACACATGGATGCCAGGTTGGAAGGAATATAACCGGTTAGATCGCCCTGGAGCGTCTCGGCTATGCCGAGAAACGTCATTGACCCGTTGCCGTGCGCCTCGTTGAACTTGCCTGCACGCTCCATCAACTGGGTCTGGACATAGAAAATATCGCCGGGATAAGCTTCCCTGCCTGGCGGCCTGTCCAGGAGCAGAGACAACTGCCGGTAAGTCCACGCATGCTTGGTGAGATCGTCAAACACAACCAGGACATCCTTTCCCTTCGATGCGAAATGCTCCGCCATGGATGTGGCCGCGAAAGGCACAATATACTGTTCGCCGACGGGAGAGGCATCAGTCGCAACCATGATCATTGTGTATTCAAGCGCCCCTGAATCGTGCAGGACAGACATGACTTTCTCAAGGGCTGAAAGGGACTTGCCCACGCAGCAGTAGACGCAGATCACGTTCCGCCCTTTCTGGTTCAGGATCGCGTCCACGGTTATCACAGTCTTGCCGGTCATCCGGTCGCCAAGGATAAGCTGCCTCTGCCCCTTCGCGAGGGGAATCAGGATATCCACAATCTTGGTGCCTGTCGGCAGGAAGCTGTCCACGGCCGCGCGTCGGGTAATCGGCGGGGAATCCTTGAAAACAGCGGAATAAGTTTCAGCTGCGACTTCACCCCTCTGGTCGCACGGTTCGCCTAGGGCCGTCACCATGCGGCCCAGGAAAGCTTCTCCCACGGGAATCTTGAAGGGTTCGCTTACGCCGGTGACTTCTTTCCCCATTCGAAGCTTGCCGGGATCGCCGAGCACGAGGGCGAGCACATCGCGTTCATCATACCCCATGACTATGCCCTTGACCCCGTCACCCAGGTCAAGTATCTGGCCATTGAGGCACGAGGGCAGGCCTTCTACGCGGACAATAATCTCCTTAATGTCCTTGATCCGGCCCTTCTCCTGGACCTTCATCTTAAACAATGGGATCGACATACCGGGCGAGCTCTTCATGGAAGCCCTCCTTGATTTTATCCGTCATCTGGCGACCATTAATCAGTTCTTCAATCAGATCGGGACGGCTCCTTCTGATCTGTTTTACCAGATTTGCCAGTTTGGCTTTGACATTCGGGGGGTCAGTCTCCTGCAGGAACCCGTTCTGAAGCGCGAACAGCACTATAACCTGTTCTTCCATGGGAATGGGGTTGTTCGGTTCCTGCTTCAGTATCTCTTCAAGCACCTTGCCGCGCCTGAGCCGCTTCTCGACATCGGCCGAAACACCGGCCTTGATACGCGTCAGTTTCTCCAGTTCCTTGAACCTGACGAATTCCAGCTGCAGCATGCCCGTGAGCTTCTTCATGGCGGGCCACTGGACCCTGTTACCAATACGTGAAACTGAAAGCCCCATGTCAATTGCCGGCTTGAATCCCTCGCCGAAGAGCGGGGCGCTCATGTATATCTGCCCGTCTGTCATGGAAATAATATTCGATGGAATATAACCGGCAACATCGCCCTGCTGCGTCTCAACTATTGGCAGATGCGTCATTGAACCGGCTTTCATGTCGTTATTGAACTTTCCAGCGCGTTCCACAAGCTGGGAATGAATGTAGAAAATATCGCCGGGATAGGCGTCCCGGCCCGGTGCACGGTCAAGCAGAAGCGAAATCTGCCTGTAGGCCCATGCGTGCTTGGTGAAATCGTCGAACACGACAAGCACATGATCGCCCCTCTTCATGAAATACTCGCCAAGGCTTGCGGCCACATAAGGCGTCAGGTACTGCTGGCCCATCGGGTCAGATGCCGTAGACGCAATAACCATCCCGTAGTCCCAGACATGCCCCTGGTCAAATGTCTCGACAACCTTGCCGATGGCGGCTTCGGATTTGCCGATACAGCAGTATATGCAATACACACCCTTCCCGCGCTGGTTCAGGATGGCATCCACTCCGACGGTCGTCTTGCCGGTCATCCGGTCGCCGATTATCAGCATCCTCTGCCCCTTGCCGACCGGCCTGCACATGTCGACAATCTTGGTTCCGGTCTGAAGCACCTCCGTTAACGGAATTCTTTCAAGAACGGAAGGCGCTTTCCCGAAGATTGGATATTTGGCAGATTCCCTGACGGCCGCGCCGCCGTCTGTCGGTTTGCAAAGGGCATTAACCCGCCTGCCTATGAAATTCTCTCCGACCGGGACCCTGAATTCATCCAGCGTTGATACAACATCATCACCCGGCTTGATCGGGGTCCCTTCGTTCACCACCAGGACAAGAACATAATCGGGATCGTAGCCTACAATGGTCCCCTGTGTTGAATCGCCGATATTCACCAGCTGGCCGTTCATGCAGTTGGTCAGACCGGTAACATTAACAACATCCTGCCGGACTTCAGCTACCTTACCGTGTTCCTTGAGTTGAAGAAGGTTGATCTTGAATGCCATCTACTCCGTGCCCCCGGGTTTAAGTATTCTCATCAGTCAGTTTTTCCGCTTTGGTCTTCCCGTACCAGCGGAAAAAGAATACTAAACTCAGGAACAGAAGAAAACCAAGAATAATCCATATTATCATCCATGTGGTCTTGGGGCTGGGGGCCTTTGCCGTAAAGCCCCGCTGGGTGTTCTTATCAAGGGGTTTCAGGGCCGCCTCCACGCGGCTGATCTTCTGCTCGATCACGTCAAGCTTTCCCGCCTGCTGCCTGAAAAAAGCCACATACCTGTCGTTTAACTCGGTTGGAACAGGCTCCTTTTCCAGCTCGTCGAGCTCCGTGACAACACCATTTATCATGTCTTCTATCGACTTGAACTTCTCCTTGGCGCTGATCCTCGCCAGGACATTGCTTGCGCATCCGCGCAGGTACGGGAACCTGGGGAAGTTTACGTTCCATTTGTCCCGCACTTTCACGTTGTAGGTCTTGGTCTCACCTGCCCCGATTTCAACTTCCTTGCCGAACACGTAGCAAATGCCGGCATTGATGTCCGTGCGCACGTCCAGGCCGGCCGGCTCAAGGATATCGTTGGCCTTGATTTCAGGGGGAAGATCGCGCCTTACATCAACCTTCCGTTTCTCTGCAGACACGTTCTTTACCGTTATTTTGATGACCACATTCGTGTAGTCCTGGGGCTTCATCTCAAGGTCACGTTTCGGCTGCGGCGCGATTCTTGGATCACCCTCCAGCTTTCCCGGATCCTGCCCACTGGCAAGCACGTAATTCTCCAGCCGGCCGATGTATTTGATCACGGTATCCATCTCCGCCATGTTTGCATCATGGCTCTTTATGTGCTGGATGGTTTTAACCCCGGCCTTGATCGAATTGTCGGCCTGCACTTTCTTTATCGATTCTATCAAGCGTACCACCTCGGCCTTCAACTCCTGGGCCGTGTCCGTTTCTTTCCTGCCCTTGAGCATCTCCAGCAGTTTCTCCGAATGCTGCTGCAGTTCAGCCAGCCTCTCCTCTGGAATCGTCCAGATGTCCTTGAACTCAACCTTGAACTCATAAAGCGCGGGGCGCGGCTTCATCTCGAGGTTCTTGTGAACATAGTAAATGTCTTTCTTCATATCATACCCGAGCTCCAGGTCTCCCAGGCTTATGATCTCATTTGTCCCTATTCCAGGCGGCAGATTGACCCTGATTTCCTTGGTTATCGTCTTGTCCAGGGGGCTTTCAACTTTGAGGTTGAGGACAACCTTGTCGGCGAATGCATTGAAGGAGAAAAGGGAAAGCACGGCAAAGACTGCCGGCCAGGCCGGCAGTCTCAACAAAGGCCTGCTGACATGCCCTGAAGCCAGATGTCTTTTTACCGGTATCATTTGCGTGAAAATCATAACAGCACCAGCGGCTACCAGCAAAGAAAAACCCGAAGAAAGAAATCAGAATTCAGGATTCAGAAGTCAGTAGCCAGAATAAAACTTCCGCTTATCCGCCAACTGGATGCTTCCCCCTGACATCATTCTTCATTCTCCCGGTCACCCAGTCCCCGTCTCCCCGTTTCTTTTCTTACTCCGACACGCCCTGCAGCTCTTCCATAATCACGGGTTCATACTTCTCGCTCATGAGTTTCTGCAGGAACTCAAGGGACGATCTCATTTGATCAACCGTCGTGGTAAGTGTCTTTACGGCCTGGTCCGGATCAACGGGTACTGCGCCTTCTTTGATTTCCGTTTTCTCTGTCGGCGCCTTGGTCCACAGCTTGAACTGCTCACTTGCGGCAAGTTTCTCCATGTCCTTCGCCATGGAATTCAGCGCGTCATACAGTTCGCCGATCCTTGAAAACTTGGCTACATCCTTCATGTTCTCCCGAGCGGCTTCCATGGATTTCCTGATATCATCCAGCTTTGCCGTAACACCTGTAACATCTCCTTTTTCAAGCATGGTTTTAAGGGACCCGACCGCGCCGCCCGCGCTGCTGGCCTCACCCTGGGCGGCACGGGCCTTCTTGAAAGCCTCCGCCGCGTTATAGGAAATACCGGAAAGCTGGTCGTTCAACCTGGCAAGCTGGCCGAAGAAACTGTCCGCAGAAGACGAATCGCTTACGGCTCCTATCTGGCCGGCCAACGTGTTCAGCTTCCCTTCCACGCTCGACAGGTCCGTCCCTTTCATGCCCGTAACAGCCGCTTTGACTTCATCTATGGAAGCCAGCACGCCGGACAGGTCGGTTCCCTTGATGCTGTTTGTAACATTGGCTATCTGCACCTCAATCGAAGCCAGCGTATTCGTCACCGCAGAAAGTGTCGAAGGCACGCCTTCGAGCCCGCCGCCGCCGGTAACGGTAAGCGCCATGCTGTCATGGCCCCTGGGATCGGAACACGTCACCGTAAATCTGCCGATACCCCAGCTTGCGACCAGCTCTTTTTCGTATATCCCGGGCACTACTTCGGTCATGTTCCCGCTGTAGCTGAGGCCCAGCTCCGTACTTTGCACGGTGATGCTTATCAGGCTCGAATCATATCCCTTCCGGGTCTTGTAAAGGACCCTGTTGGTTGAACCCAGCGACACCGTGGTTGTCATCAGAAGTATCCGCCCGATGTCATCGTCAAGCACCATGTTCGTTACTGCCGACAATGTATTCGTTATGGCCGGCTCAATCACCGTCATGGCATTCGTCAGCAGGTTGATGCCGGGTAAGAGCGCATTCGTCAGGGCCAGTATGTTGGTGTTAATCTTTGTAACATCGTCGCTGATTCCCTGTGCTATGGAGGTCAGGTTCGACACGCTGCCCCCGATACTGCCGATGGCCGTCACAACATTTGAAACGTTGGCGTTGACGCTGTTGACCCCGGTCAGGATGTCCGCCGTGACGGCCCTTACTATGGAATCGATGGCCTGCACTGTTTCCTCGCCAGCAGGCAGGCGAAGTGTAAAAGTGAGCCCGGCGGAATAGATCGTGCCGGAGAACTTTATTTCAACCTTCGCAAAGAACACATCCGTGACAGTATAGATTGCCGGAACGGTCCACTGCTGCCAGAATACGCCGTTCAAGTCACAGGTACTGTTCGTTATCGCCGTAATAATAGTCCCGTCGGACTTGTAAACACTGATGACGCACTGCGAAGGTGTTGTCAGTATCTGCCCGTTTCTCTCGAGCCAGGAATGGATTGCGAACGTCCTGTTCGAGTAGTCAAAGGCAAATGTTGTGAGCACGTGCGGATCGGGCTCAATCCTGGACCTCTGCATTGTCACGTTGATTGTGCGGGACGGGTTGGCATCCCAGTTCAAGACCGGCAGGTTGTCAAAAAACTGCCTGTAGAACACCGCGGTCCACGTCCCGTAAGGATACTCATGCGTGATGGGAGACGTAAGGTCCGAAGCTGACCAGCCCAGGTCATCCTGCATGCTGATGGCATCCAGGCGCTGGGTACCGATGGCTTCGGCATCAATTACGTTCCAGACTATAGTGTAATACCTGACCGTGAACGGCCCGGTGTCGTCATAGGGACCCGGCTTTGACGCATCAAACATTTCCGAATAACTGCTGTCCTGCACCCTCATCCACATGGAGTTCGTCCTGATATTCGGAATGGTTATGTTCGTGCTTGCCGGCAGGGTGTTGCCGACATTCCTGGTGTAAGGAACCGTATTGATTTTATGCCAGTTGTTCGTTCCCCGCAGCGGGTCAACAGAATAATAGAGGTCCACAGCCGAAACATCGCCGTAAGTGACCCAGCTCAGCGGGGGCTCCGACTTGAGGGCGTAAACGTTGGTACCGAACGGCGTGATATCAAACTTGGGCGCTATCTTGAAATTCTCAAACTGATCGGCTATGCCGACATTGTTTATGTTGGTGATCACAATCCTCATCTGGCCGAGTGCGTTGGGAATAACCCACGGGTAACTGAAAATATTGTTGGTCGAGTCAAACGCCCCGATCTTCGGCGTATTGGTTTGAGTGAATGGATAGGCGGAATACGAGAGCACAAAGTTATTGCTCATTCTTCCACCCTGGATCCACAGGATGTTATTGGTTTCGTTAACTTTCCAGTAATCACCCGCCGCAGGACTGATTATTCTGATTGAAGGTGCGGAAACAATCTCAAACTTCTCTGATTCCCCCGTCACAGTGCCGTCAGTAATAGATATTGTCACATTACTGCCGACCGAATTTGTCGGCATTGTCCAGTCATATGAGAAACCCGGTACCCCGCTGGCTATCCCGCCGCTGCTGATCGGCACTGTTCCGCTCCAAATTGTGTAAGTGAGATCGTACGCATTGACCGTGTTTACTCCGATCCATTTGATGGTGTTGGTTCCATCCGTAACTGCCCATATTTCCGACCCTGCCGGCGTCGTCACCTTGATACCTCCAAGGGTAAACGGCTGGGAAACAGAGGACAACCCGCCGCTCACAATCTTCAGTACGGCATTGGTGGACGGCATCCTTGTTAGGGCGGATGAATTCTCGATGTTCCAGGTCATGGTGTTCAGCCCGTCGCTGATGTACATGTTGTTCGTAACGGGTTTAGCCATGTCGAACGTGACTCCGTCAGGCGAGTAATAAATGCTTGCCATCGCGCCGACCCCCATTCCAGCGGAACGGAACGACACATTTACGGAGTTCCCCAGCGTCCAGTTTGTCCCGCCCGAAGGAGTGACAAACTTCATGCCGCGGAGCGTAAACGGATCCGAATACATTACAAGGTCAACGTCGTTCGTGGGCACAAAGCAGCTCAAGCGTATCACCGCGCTGGTTGTCGGCTCAACAAGGTCCGAATTGATGTTCCACGCCATGCCTCCGAAACTGGTTCCGGGAATGTTTGCGGCGACATTGGTATTAAGTCCGGCAGTGCTGTAAAGCCCGGTGGTTCCGGCTGTCGAAAGAGCTCCCGCAAGCCTTGTCATTGTCCCCTGGTGCCCGGCAACTTTCCAGGTTATCGACTTGTTTGTGCCGATATCAAACACCTCCCCGGCCGCCGGTGAAAGCACCCGGATGCCGCGAAGTACAAACGGGGAAGATATTGCCTGGTTTGTCCCGGCAACAACCTTGAGGCGTGCGACATCCGAAGGCAGGATTGTCGTGGGCACCTGCCAGTCCAGCGCGTTGAAAGACGTGGTATCGTCATACATGTTCTGGGGTGACATAACGAGCTCGTTGAAGTTCGAGCCGTCAGTCGCAAAGTACAGCTCCGCAACAGTGTCGTTGACCCATGCGGTGTACCATTGCAGGCCTGTCACCACGTTTACACCCATCGTGTATACCGCGTTACTCTTCGGGTACGTCATAAGCAGACCCTTGATCTTGAACATATTGTCTGAAACGTCGTACATCGCCTGGTTCGTAGTGGCGCTGATGCGGATCCGCCCGTAATTCGTGGGACGGCGCATCATGCCGGGCAGAATCGTCCTGCTGCGGCCAATTGAACTCACACCTGTGACAATTGCCTCGTAATCGTTGGTTGTCGGATTATCGACATAGGCGATCTTGATGTCTATGTTTGCCGGTCCCATGTATTCCCATGTTACATTGGTCGTTACTCCGAAATCCCATATCTCGCCTCCGTTCGGGGAAGTAACCTTCAAGCCGGTCATGTTGAACGGGTCCGTAAAGGATGTAAGACCTCCTGACTTCAGCCTCACGGATGCATTTGAAGAAGGCGGACCCGGTATTATCCAGGGAGGCGAAATATTTGTGATTACGGTTCCCTCGCTGTTGATGTTGGTATAACCGGTTACGATCGTAATCCAGTTGGAATAGTCCGTTGAATATTCTATGTCGATGGAAGAGCCGGCGCCGCCGGATGTCCACTTGATATAATTCGTTGATCCTATCGGCCACTGGTCGCGGTCCGACCCATAACTGCCCTTCGGGCTGATGATACTTATATCGGCAAGGGTAAACTTGAATGACTCCGACCATACTGCCGGGAACTCGTTGGCTGTAATCCTGAGCTTCGCGCTTTGCGAAGGGTTGGGCGCGTTTAACACGGTCGGATAGCTGTTGGTCCCGGGCACGCAGGCCGCATTCATTGTAAGGTTGGTCCAGTTCACACCGTCATAAGCAAAATCTATGCGGACGCCATTGGTGCCGGCGCCGGCGGATTTCCAGAAAATGGTCGTCGGCTTGCCCATGCTGATGGGCGTAGCCAGCGTGGGATATGTTATCGCAATACCGGCCATGACAAATGTGCCGTCCGAAATATCACCGGGGAAAATCGCGTCAACCGGGGAAGGCGCATCCTGCATGGAAACACCCATCCTGGCATTCTCCGAAACAAACCTGGCATCATTGGATGCCGCACAGAACAGGTACTGGTTGCGGCCAATGGCATTCGGCTGGTGCGAAACGTCGAACCAGCTGGCTCCGCCGTCATCGCTGTACCACAACCATGCCTCCGAACCATATGACAGAATGTCCGGGCCGGGTGAATCCCAGACAACCGTGTTGGTCTGTCCAAGGCGCCAGTATTCCCCGCCGTCCGGAGTGATCAGGTGGAAATCCTGACTCAGCCAGAAATCGTTGTCGGACATGTCGTAGATTGAGGAATCATTGATGTCGCGTATGTTAATCCGGTACCTGGTACCTATCTCGTCGGATATCTTGACAGTGTAATTGCTGCTGTTCGGAAGACCGGTACCTAGGACGGAAACAAGATTGGAGCCGCTGTCTTTATACAGCGCAATCTCCAGGTTTGTGCTCACGATGCCGTCAGTGGTCCACCTTATGGTCTGCGGCGTGCCCACGATCCAGTTCTTGGTGCCGATTTCATCACCGTTAGGCACCGTGACAACAATTCGCCCGGCAGACGCCACGAAATTAACCCTGTCAACCTGCATCTGGTAATCTCCCAGGGAATGCAGGAACGCCCTGAACCGGAAGTTGCCGCCGCTCTTGGGATAAAACAGGTCAAAGAAATTTGTTATGTTCTGGTCGATATCGCTCTGGGTCGACGCATGGATGTAATCGGCAGGCGCATTACTGGCCCACTTCGTGCTGTCCCAGTAATACCACGTCGGAGATGGACCGCTGTCGCCTGATATCTGGTATTTCACGTTGGCGCCTGCCCCCTCAGGAATGGGAACGTCCGTAAATCTCTTCAGCCTGCCGGGGAAGTAGACCGCATGGCCGGAATCAGGCTCCACGGTCGGGTCGGTTGTGGGATAATTGGCAACGTAGACACGTACCCCGCAGAACCTCGGTGTCAGCTTGTAGTTCTCGGTGGCAATATACGCCTTGTACTGGAAATACTGGCCGAGGCTGATGATGTTGGTAAGGGACGAACTGCCTGACTCTGTAAAGAAAGTGTCGTTCGACTTGTTCGGTCCGATAAAAGGTATGCCGGCGAATGTCGGATCAGCATAAGAGGAACGGGCCTGGAGCTTTAACGTGACTGCCCCGGCCCTGTAATGGTCAAGGATCTCCTCACCTCCCAGTGCACTGCTGTGAATTGCCACTTCATCGATCAGTCCGTCAAAATACTCCGATGCTCCGGCATTGCGCCCTATGAACAGCGGCTGGCCTGACCCTGCGCTCACCGAACCAGGCGTGGCGGCGGCAAGTTCGCCGTCAACATAAAGCCTGAGTTTCGAACTTACAGTGTCATAGCAGCCTGCGACATGGGTCCACTTCCCCGCACGTACCGGCAGGTAGCTCGTGCAGTTCGAGGCGCCCACCTTGAAGTACGGCTTGCCGGATGGATCCAGGCCAAGCACGTAACCGTTGCCACCGCCGCTCTTGTCAATAATGCAGCCCGGTAATGTCACGGTATCGGCGTTTATCCAGGCTTCTACTGTGATGTTGGGCGGTTCAATGTCACTGTCATCTTCAACACGCACAAAAGAGCTGAGCCCGTTGAAATCCAGGCAATTCCCGAACCTGCCGCTTGCAGCAGGAGTGGCGCCGTTAACTACGCCATTGTTGGCTGAAACAGAATTGAGGATGTCACCGGCCGGCTCCTCCATGTGCCAGACTGCCGCCAGGGTACCCCCGACAGCCAGCGGTTTGCTGTAGGGCCCGTCAGCGGTCCAGGAAATTTCCCTCCATACCGCCGGGTTGGTCGCATTAACAGCCTCGGAGATATATTCACCTGTCCCCTGGGACATATATCCGCCGGAGAAATTGTTACCGATTTCCGCTTCCGACAGGGCCTTGCTCCAGACGCATACTTCATCAATCAGGCCCTTAAAGAAGAGGTCTGGCGATCCCATTGGCCTGGCCGCCGCATAAACCGTATTCGCACCGAGGCTACCAAACGCTGTCCCCGTGTTGGCTGCGCCCTCTCTCTCGCCATCAATATATATATGGATCTGCCCATTGGTTGTGCTCCGGACACCCACGGCATTGTGCCACTGGCCGTCATTGAGACCGCTTCTGTTTGCAAGGGCCGTAACAGTTGTCACCCCGTTATTAACGGTAAACGCGACCCTGCCGGGCAATGGCGCCGAGCCGTTTCCGTTCACCTCCATAGTAAAGTAGCTTCCGCCCCCACTGTCCGAAGAAACCAGCGCAGCCCTGCTGCTGTTGGTAGTGTTAAACCAGGCGCTGAATGTAAAATCGCCGCCAAGGCTGATGGTCTTAAGGTCAACGTAATCCCCGTTTCCGTCGAAGCTGCCGCAAAATGAACCTACGTTGGCCAAAGCCGCTATTTTTGCATCGCCGTAGGGAGTTCCGGGCCTGGCCCCTTTGGCGTCGGCCACTATGGAACCGCCGTTTGTCCATGTTGCCTCGTCCATGTGCCACAGGCTCATCGTCGATATATCCGGAACGATG
>Ga0172371_10009502_pt1 | contig 13338 bp, 8 predicted proteins | sample Lak12m_FD_114543 | JGI IMG/M metagenome (GOLD analysis project Ga0172371, IMG submission 114543) | Freshwater microbial communities from Kabuno Bay, South-Kivu, Congo - kab_022012_12m | ecosystem: Environmental > Aquatic > Freshwater > Lake | place: Democratic Republic of the Congo: South-Kivu... | reverse complement strand
GCGACACGGCTCACTGCAGGTAAGGAGGCCGCTCCTTTCCCGTTCTGCCAGCGGGGTCCCCCTGGACCCCCTGAGAACCTGCAGTTCCCCGGCCGAGTCGAGCCGAGCATCGACCGCCTGCGGCCTCGCTCGACTCGGCCGGTATCTCTGCAGGAAAGGTATAGGACGTGACCCCAGAACGTCCTGCTGTACAGTATGATCGCCGACTCCCCCAGCCAGCCGTCGCCCCCGGGGCCATGGGTGGGAACTCCCGCCCGCTGGCACTAGAGTAGCCGGTGGCTGCAACCCGTGCTCGTGGGTGGGGCCCGGAGAGTGACCCGCTTGGGAACAGCGCACACCAGCCAGCGCGAGACCACCCCCGGACGGGGAACCGGGGCGGGGCTCTACGCCTTCGGGGGGATCTGGATTGCGGCCTTCCTCTTCCTCGCGGTGCTGGTGGACGTGCGGGTGTTCTACGAGGCCGGAGCCTGGTTTCCGTGCTTCTCCCTCGACGGGCGTTCCTGCCTGCCGATGCTCAGGACCCCTGGCGGGCCCGTCGAGTTTGCGGATGCGCTGCTGGCGCAGTTGGACACCTATGGGTGGCCCTCGGCAGCGGTCCTCGCCATGGTCGTGGCCGGGCTGGCGATGAGTGTCAGGTACCTGGCAGCGCAGGCGCTGGGTGGACCTCACCTGGCGTGGGCCTGCCTGGTCGCGGGCCTGGCCCTGATGACCTTCGGTCGCTACGGGCGCCACGGCGCCGCGCTGCTGGGGCTGGCGCTGGCCGTAGGCCTGGCCGGGCTCCATGCGGCCTGGCATACCGGCTCCCGCGCCACCCGCTTGACCCGCTTCCTCGTCCTGGGAGTCCTGGCATACTGGCTCACCGGCGGCCCCGTCGTGGTCTTCGCTCTGTTCTGTGCGGCGGTCGAGTTCGGCGCCCGCCGCGACGAACCCTTGGGAGCAGCCATCCTGCTCACGGGCTGTGCCATTCCTTTGCCCTTTGGCATCGGCCTGGCCGGGCTCCCGCTCGGGGCTGCCTTCGGCCGCCTGCTCCCCATGTACGCGCCGGCGCAGTACGAAGGGCTCCTGGCGCTGTACATGCTCTATGCGACCGTCATCCTCCTCTGCGCGGCCGCGGTTCTGCGAGGCCGTGGCCGCGTGGCCCGCCGCCCTGAGGGACAGCCAGCCCGCCGGCGCGGCCTGCTGGCCTGGGCGGTTCGGCACCCGCGGGCAACCGCTGTGCTCGTGCCCGCCGTCGCCCTGGTGGCCGTGGTGGGCACGGTGGACTGGCGGCGTGGCCTGGAACTCCAGCTCTGCCGAGCCGCGCGGCGCGGCGAGTGGAAGCGCGTGCTGGCGCTGGCCCCCCGCCTCGGCAGAGCGCCGCCGGCACCCGAGGTGGTCTACTGCATCAACCAGGCCCTGCTCCACTCGGGAGCACTGCTGGACTCCATGTTCGGGTACCCCCAGTTCCCGCTCGGGCTGACCATGGGGATGGCCATCGACGCCCGCACGCTGCCGGCGGTCCACGAACTGCGGCGCAGGCTCTTCTTCGATCTCGGCGATGCGACCCTCGAACTGGGCCTCGCCAACGAGGCCGAACACGAGGCTTTCGAGGTACTCACCGAAGCCGGGCCGCACCCAACCATCCTGCTGCGCCTGGCCCGGGTCTACACGGTGAAGGGGAACACGCCCGCGCTCAAGCACGTGCTCCACGCCCTCGCCAACGACGTCGTCCACGCAGCCCAGGCAAGGGCCTGGCTTGACCGACTGCGCGCCGAGCCGAGCAGCGGCGAGACGCCCGAGGTGCTGGCCATCCGGCGCCACCGCCTGGTCGATGATGCGTACGACGTGGGGCTGGACGTCCCGCGCCGCTGCGAACTGCTCCTGGCGGCGGACCCGCAGAACCGTGCCGCCGCGGACTGCCTGCTCGGCCAGTACCTCCTCGAGCGCGATCCGGCCGCGGTGGTCAAAAACCTGGGCCGCCTCCGGGCGGCGGGCTACACGTCCCTGCCGCGCCACATCCAGGAGGCCGTGGTCCTGCAGGAGGGACTGCAGCCGGGCCCCGTCGACTACCAGGGATGGCCTGTCGACCCTGACGTGCGGGCAACCTACCAGCGCTTCGCAGCGGCGCTGCAGCCCCTCCGCGGCACGGGCGACGCCGAGGCGGCCATCAGGACCCTCGCCGCCCAGTTCGGCACCTCCTACTTCCTCTACTACGTCTCTGGACGTCCGCAGGGCCCCCCGAAGTGAAGACCGGGAAACACACGCCCCGTCCGCCTTCGGTCGCAACCTGCGCCGGCCTCCTGATGGCCGTCGCGCTGAGTCTCCTGTCCCCAGGGTGTGGCGGCCCCAGGCCAGAAGGCACGTTGCGCGCCATGGACCGGCCGCCCCGTGTGACCCCCGACCTCGCCGGCATCACGGTCCCGCCGAACATCGCGCCGCTGAACTTCCGCATCGGTGAAGAGGGCTCCGCCTTCCAGGTCGTCCTGCAGGCAGAGTCGGGGCAGGTCGTCGAGGTGACCTCGGCGGACGGCCGTGTCCTCATCCCAGGACGCCGGTGGCAGGCCCTGCTGGCGGCCGGCCGCGGCGGGGCGGTGCAGGTCACCGTCCGGGTCCTCATGGGCGAGGCCGGCTGGTGTGAGTTCACCCCCTTCTCGTTCGCCGTGGCGGCGGACCCGATCGACGCCTACCTCGTCTACCGGCGCATCACCCCCGCCTACAACCTGTGGTCCGACGTAGGTGTCTTCCAGCGGCGCCTGTCAACCTTCGAAGAGCGCACCGTGCTGTCGGGTCTGCGCTTCGAGGACGGCTGCACCAACTGCCACGCCTTCGCCGCGGGGAACCCCGGGACCATGTCCATCGCAACGCGCTCCGAGCAGTGCGGCAGTGCCTCCCTGGTGGTCCGCAACGGCCGCCTGCAGACGCTGAACACCAAGTGGGGCTATGTAAGCTGGCACCCCTCAGGACGTTACGCGGCCTACTCCCTCAACATGGTAGCCCAGTTCTTCCACACCGTGGGGGCAGAGGTCCGGGACGTGGTCGACCTCGACTCGGAGGTCGTCATCTACGACGCCGAACGCGGCGAGGCCATCACCGCGCCGGCCCTCGCCGACCCGCAGCGCCTGGAGACGTACCCAGCCTGGTCGGCGGACGGGCGGACCCTCTTCTTCTGCAGCGCCCCCATCCTCTGGGAAGACCGGCGCACCCGCCTGCCCGAACGCTACGCCGAAGTGCGCTATGACCTCCGCAAGGCCTCCTTCGATCCCGAGACCCGCACCGTGGGGGAGGCCGAGACGGTCCTCGCGGCAGATGCCGTCGGCAAGAGCATCCTCTTGCCCCGCCCCTCGCCCGACGGCCGGCGGCTCGTCTGCTGCCTATGTGACCGTGGCTGCTTCCCCATCTACCTGCCATCGAGCGACCTCTACGCCCTGGATCTCCAGGACGGGTCGCTGCGGGAACTGAGCGCCCTCAACAGCCCGCTCTCGGAGTCCTACCACAGTTGGTCGACCAACAGCCGCTGGCTGGCCTTCAGCTCGAAGCGGCAGGATGGCATCTGGACTCGGACCTACCTGGCCCACTGCGATGAGGCCGGCGAGTTCAGCAAGCCCTTCATCCTGCCCCAGCGCGACCCGGAGTTCTACGAGGGCTACCTCAAGACCTTCACCGTGCCGGAGTTCGCGGTCGCACCCGTCCCGGTGGGCCCCAAGGCCCTGGCCAAGGCCGCCCGCTCCTCGAACAAGGCCCCCGTCGCGCTCCCCGAGACCACCATGAGCCCCAAGGCCGGCGGCGCCCAGAGCGCCGCCCCCTGGCAGGCCAGCAAGCGCACCCGTGGCCGGTGAGGCCCGCAGCCGCGGGACTGTGGGCGCTCCAGCCGGAAGACCGGGGACTCCCCCGGCCGCAGGGCGCGGTACCGGCCCATGCTCTACGCCGGACGTGGAATCGGTATGAGACTGGAACCGGCCCGAACGCCGCCGCCCCCGCGCCGTCCTGTGAGACCGCCCAGGTCCCCCTGCGGCGCACGGCCTGTGCGTCTGGCTGGTTTCGCGACGCGCCCGGCCGTGCGCCTCTACCGGAACGTCGCGAAAACCAGGAGCCGAAGCGGGATGCCGGCGCCCACCTGGCGGGCGACTCCCGCCGCCGCAGAGGCCCTCAGTGCATGGAACGCTCGGAAGGCGCGCTGGCTTCGCCGGTCGGTGGTGCCGAGTTCTGCCACCAGCTCGGGCCAGGTCCCCGGCCCCATGGCCCGGATGGCGTCCTCGGCCGCTCGGCAGGCCGCCTCGGTCGCGCCCAAGTCAAGCCCCCGCAGAGCCTTGGCCAGTGTCATGCTTCCCCTTGCCATGTGGGCACGTCCTCTCCCGCGCCCGCGGGCGGACGGGGCGGGGGGCCCAACCGCGCCTCGGGCGCGGCAGACGCCGGCCGGCCGCTACTTCCGGGTCGCCGCGGCGGGCCGCAGAACCAGCGCGTCGACGTTCTGGGAGCCCTGGATGAACTCCAGGCGCAACACGTGCCGCCCGGCGCTCAGGGCGGCCGTCGCCGGCTGGCCATCGGCGCCCATGACCTCGAACCAGGCCCAGTCGTTCGTCGTGCGGCACCAGCCGCCCGTCGCCGGCATGCGGACACCGACGCGGCCAGCCGGGAAGCCCTGCCCATCGAGGGTCAGCTCGCGGAGGACGTCGGGGGCCTCGCCGGCGCCCCGGAGCAGCAGTCCGTAGGCCCCGGCCGCGGGGACCTCGAAGGCCCATTCCACCCACTGCACGGGCCCATCGATCTGGCAGTAGGCCTGGCCCCCGGAGGCGGCCACCTTTTCCATGGCCTTGCCCTTGCGCTCCGACTCGGCTGCGGGCCGTTCGGCCTCGATCAGGATGTCGCCGGGGGCCGGCGCGAGGTCCGCGGCGAGTCGGCGTGCGTCGAGGCTCTGGGTCAGGCGGTTGCGCAGGACGACGCGTTCGAAGGTCCCGCGGCCGGTGATCGTCAGGCAGGACTGGCCCTGCCGGACCGGCACCTCGTGGCGGGCCCCGGCCAGGGCCGCACCGCCGACACGCACATGCGGCGGCCGGCGCCCGGACCAGCCCACGACCTCGAGCTCGCAGCGGCGCGCCTGGGGCAGGTCGAGGGTGGCCCACCAGACGCTCAGGTCGCCGTCGGGCAGCGGTCGGCGCAGGCCCTGCATGGGCATGGCCTGGTCATCCAGTACCAGGCTGGCGGTCAGGGGCTCCGGCTGCCGTTCGGCATCCATGGCCCAGTCGCGGGGCAGCGGGCTGGCGAACAGCTCCTTGCCCTCGTAGGTGAGCCTGCGGCCGCCGGCCACGAAAGCGTTGGCGACCTGGCCATCGGGCGCCAGCAGGACCGCGACCGCCTGGCCATCGGTCTGTATGCCCTCGGCCTCGAGCAGGGCCTCGCCACCGTCCTGCCGCCGAAGGAGCACCAGCCACCTGCCATAGGCCGTGCGCAGCTCGCCGCCGCGGGCGCTGGCCGTCTCGATGGGCTTCACGCCCACCGGCGTGGCGACCTCGCCCTCCCCCCGGCGTTGCACCGCCATGACCGCCAGGTATTCGGTGCGGGCGGCCGCCGCGGCCGCGGCGGTCAGGGTCCACTCGGGCTGGACTTCGCTCCACGGCAGGTCGACAGAGGCCCGCTTCTGCTGCGGCACGACGCCAAAGCTCTTGGCAACCGTCAGTTGCAGGCCGCCGGGCGCCAGGAACTGCCCCTGCAGGGCGGCGGCGGGACGCTCGATGAGGAAGGTCCCGGCGCCGGGGTCGCAGGCAAAGGCCTGGTCGGTGTGCGCGTGCAGCAGCCAGTCGAGACGAGCCGGCTTCCCGGCGGCCTCGACCAGGTCATGGACGACCACGATGTCCGGCTTGAGGAAGAGGATGCGGCGATCGAAACGGGTCAGCCGGCCGGCGTAGATGGCCGGGGCGGAAGCATCACCCACGGTCCAGCCGAACCCTGGCGCGTCGAAGTACCCGGAGATGCGGCCGCCGGTTTCGCGCACCTGGCACTGCCCATCGACCAGGAGCGTGTTGTGGGCCAGGGTGCGGATGGAATAGGCCTTGAAGTGCGGGCTGCCGTACCAGTCGTAGTAGCCGCCGTCCACCGCCAGCTTGTCGCCGTAGGCATGGATCACGAAGGCGTTGTTGTCGTCATGCTGGTGGCCGGCGTAGAAGGGTCCGCAGCGGAGGCCGACGGCGGTGTTCTCGAGGCCTTCGCTGAGGCAGGTGTTGAAGAGCGCGTAGCCGATATGCGGGTAGAAGACAGACTGGGGCAGGTCGGCCGGGGGCCTGGCCGCGACGCTGGGGGCAGCCCGGTCGGCGTACCACAGGGCGTAGGGGTCGGCGACCCGTTCTCCCAGCAGGCCGACCAGGTCCGTGCCATACGGCCCGCGCAGAGAGGCGTTGCCGCGGTCGGAGTTGTCGGCGAAGCTGATGCTGTAGGCGCCAGGGGGCGTGGTGTAGAGCGGGAACCGGCAGGTGCGCGCCAGCCAGGGGTGGTCGTAGAGATCCACTCCGGCCATGAACCGCATCAGGTCGGCGAAGTCCGCGAGCATGTTCACCCCGTAGGCCCAATACGAGATGCCCTCCTGGTTCTCGCCCTCGAAGCCCATGCTGGGCAGGATCCGGTAGGCGAACGCGTGGCAGGTGGTGTCGAGCCACTCCTCGGCCTCGGGATAGGCGCCCATCATCACCAGGGCCGCTTCGGCGACGGCCGTGTTCTGGCGCCAGGGGTGGTTCTGGGCCGGGTTCAGGCGGAAGGGCGAGAGGTGCCCGTAGAACTGCAGAGTGCGTGTCCTGAGGATGGCGAGGACGCGTTCCGAGTCCGCCGGAGAGAGGGTCGCGGCACAGGCGTCGTAACACCACAGCATGCCCTGGAGCAGCGACGCCGCCTGGAGGTCGCCGTAGCGGGCCGCACTGCCGCCGGTCGGGTCCCAGCCGCAGGCCGCCAGCAGCAGTCCGCGAGCCGCCGCGACCCCTTCGGCGTCACCCGTGAGGAGGGCTGCCTGCCCGGCGATCCGCAGGCGCGAGCCGGTACGGGAGGTAACCTGATCGGCAACCTGCCCGTACCAGTCGATCCACTGCGGCCAGCGCGCGTCGCCGGCGACGTAAGGGCCGGGGTGTTCGGGCACGCCCTGCCGGAGGGCCTCCTGGGCCTGGCGCACGAGTCGTTCCCGCTCGGCAGGGTCCAGCGCGCCGCCCTGCGGTCGGATGCGAGGCAGGAGGCGGGGCCGGGGGGCTTCGCGCAGCGCCGCGAAGGGGATGGCCTTGAGCCGGTAGGCATGGGTCCGCTCGGGGATCTCCACAGGCTGGATCAGGGACCAGCCCGAGAGCAGGTCCGTGTCCTGCCGTACCCGGAAGTACCAGGTGCCGGGTGCCAGGGGCTCGGACGGCACGTAGAAGGGACGGCTGCTGGCCGTGGTCACCGTGGTCGTGGCCGCGGCGGGGAAGTCCGGGGAGCGCGACACCTGCAGCCGTTGGCCGGGGGCACCTGGACCGGGCCAGTCCAGCAGGGGCGGGTTGTTGTGGCAGGTGTACGGTCTGGCCAGGTCCGGGGTGTCGATGTCGGCAGGAGCGTGGAGGAGGAGGTTGTCGAACCAGACCTGCATGCGGCAGCGGGTGGCACCCTTGACGTCGGTGGTGTCCTTCACCCGGCCATAGAGCTGCAGCCGGGAGATGGCCAGGCCAGGGCGGATCGGGGCGGCGCCATCCATGGGCCGCAGCAAGGGGATGACCACCCGGGCATGGCGCCACTCCGGCGAGAAGGTATCCGAGGCCCAGGCGACCTGCTTGCCGTCGGCGCCGTGGAACGTGATGCCGAGGTACGCGCCCTCGAAGCCGGCCTCGATCTCCTCGCGGTGGTCAAACTCCAGGACGAGGTTGCGGCAGACCTCGAACGACTGTTTCACGTCCAGGCCGCAGTACCCGCTGGGGGTCGTGTTGCTCAGGTGGAGCGCCTGTCCCTGTCCATCCCTGCCCGGCCCCAGTTCCGGGCCGATACCGTCGGGGCAGCTCAGAGCGGGGTGCTTCCCGGGCCCGCGGCTGTCCTCGAAGTCGACTCGCAGGAACTCCTGCTGGACTGCGGCCCTGGCGGCGAGCCCGCAGAGCACGGTCCAGGCCCCGACGCGGACGAGGCGCGCCAAAGAGCCCCTGACGCGTGGGCCCGGCGAGGCCCAGGACGGCGGTGGCCTGGCGGGCGCAGTTTCCACTGAGCCGCGCGACCTCTCAGGGCTGTGGCGAGGCGGCAGGCGAGCGCACTCGGTTGATCCGACTGGCAGCATAGGCGGCACCGAAGCCATTGTCGATGTTGACCACCGTCACCCCCGGCGCACAACTGTTCAGCATCCCCAACAGTGCGGCCAGGCCCTGGAACGACGCGCCGTAGCCCACCGAGGTCGGAACCGCGATGACCGGGCGGGAGGTCAGCCCACCCACGACGCTGGGCAGGGCACCCTCCATGCCGGCGCAGACGATCACCACCTCGCACGTCTCGATCTCGTCCCGGCGCTGCAGCAGCCGGTGGATGCCGGCGACGCCGACGTCGTAGATGCGGCGGACGGTGTTGCCCATGACCTCGGCCGTGCAGGCGGCCTCTTCCGCCACCGGGACGTCCGTGGTCCCCGCGGCCACCACGGCGATGTCGCCGCGACCACGCAGGGCCCGGTCGCGGTGCACGTAGGCGACGCGGCCCGCCGGGTTGTAGCCGACGGCACGCTCCAGTTCCCGCAACACCGCGGCCTGGGCCACCGTGGCGCGGGTCGCCAGCACGTTGGCGTGCGCGGCAAACAGCGCTGCAGCCACCCTACGCAACTGGTCGTCCGTCTTGCCCGGGCAGTAGATGACCTCGGGAAAGCCGATGCGCCGTTCGCGGTCCACATCGGGGACGCAGTGAGGCGTCCCGTTCTCCTGGTCCTTGCCTGTCACAGGCCCTGCTCCCTGTCGGTGTCGGCCCCCCCGGACTCGGTCGGACCGCCTCGCCATGGGGACCATGGTGGTGACGGCATCGAGGGGTTACTATACTTCGGTAACGGGTCCGTGCGGCAACACCGCTACCCGGCGACAGGACCTTCCGCAGACAGGTCGCCGGGTACCCCCGTACCGGGAATGGCCCCGGGGGCGGCGGTGAGGAGCGTCACCATGGCGGACAAGGCAAGGGAACGGCAGCCCTACGTACTGGTGGTGGACGACACCCCGGCGGTCGTCGCCCTGATACGGCGCTTGCTTGCCCGGGCGGGCGTCGAGACCGACCAGGCCCTCGGTGGCAGTGAGGCCCTGGCCAAGGTCGCGGGCCGTCGCCCGGACCTCATCCTGCTGGACGTCGAGATGCCCGAGCTCAGCGGCTTCGAGGTCTGCCGCAGACTCAAAGAGAACCGCTGGACGGCCGCCATCCCGATCATCTTCCTCACCGGCAAGACCGACACCGCCAGCGTCGTCGAGGGCTTCGCCGCGGGCGGCGTGGACTACGTCACCAAGCCGTTCCAGCCCGAGGAACTGGCGGCCCGCGTCCGTACCCACGTGCAACTGCACCTGCTCCGGTCTATCCTCCCTATCTGCAGCTACTGCAACAAGATCCGTAACAGCGACGGAGACTGGGAGCGGATGGAGAGCTACCTGCTGCGCCAGACGGGGACGTGCCTCTCCCACGGGGTCTGTCCAGGGTGCTACGAGAAGGCCATGGAGGAGCGCCCCCGCCCCTGAGCGCCGGTCCCCGATCACGACTCGGGAGCGTCCAGCGAGACCCCGGTCAACGTGTCGTCCGGCCTGGTGAAGACCCGCAGGAGGTAGTAGCCGATGGGCACGCCGACCACCATGCCCCAGACGCCGAGGAAGCGCTCGCCCAGGAGCAGCAGCACCAGGATCAGGATGGGGTGGACGTGCAGCACATCGGCCGTGATCTTGGGGTTCAGGACATACGCCTCGAAGAGGTGAACGACAAGGACGAACAGAACCAGCTTGAGGACCAGCGCCAAGCCACCCGCCTGAGCCCCGAACAGGAGGATCGGCACCGAGCTGATGAACAGCCCCAGGATCGGGATGAACCCGCAGACGAAGACGATCGAGGAGAGGATCGCCCGGTTCGGGACCTCGAAGTACCATAGGCCGAAGGCTGTCAGGGCCGCATTGCAGGTGGCGATGATGGCCTGTGCCCGGAGCGCCTTGCCAAGGACCCCGGCGAAGGCCTGCAGGTGGGGGGCAGCACCCGTGTAGAAGGTCCGGATACGGCTGGTCTCCAGTTCCCGCATGCGGGCACTGATGCGGCGCCAGTCGATGACCAGAACGAACGAGAAGATGATGGAGAGCACGAGCGAGACCAGGATCTCCCAGCCCAGGCGCACGGCGTGCAGGAAGCCCTGCAGCAACCGCGGCAGGGCAGTCTTCATGGCATGAGTGATCTCGGACTGCACCGCACCGACGATGCTGGCGTACTGCTGGGAGTCGATGAAGCTCTGGCCCTGCTTCTCCCCGACGATCTTGCGGACCGTGCTCTCGACGAAGCGGTTGACCTTTTCGCCGCCCTGCAGCTCACCGTCGGCCGTGAACTCGGTCAGGATGCGGTTGGTCTCGAACAGGAGGCGTGGTCCGATCCAGGCCCCGGCCGCCACCAGCAGGCCGACGAGGGCGAGAAAGACCAGCACGGTGGCGACCCGGTAGTTGATGCGGGTCTGCGCCACCAGCCACTCCACCACACTGCGGGCGACGTAGGTCACCAGGAAGGTCTGGAAGATGAGCAGGAAGAAGGGCCGCAGCAAGTAGAACAGACCGATGAGGATGGCCCACAGGACCATCTTCTCCCAGTGCCGTCCGAAGAATTGCTTGACGCCGGAATGTGCGAGCATCGCACACGCCTCCCGCAACCCCCAGTCGCTCTCTTGAGTGCCTGGGGCTGTTCTCTACTCTGGCCTGCCGGCAGCGGAAAGCCAGGCGACGGGCCGAACCGAGCCTTTCGATCCCCACTGGTGCGGTGCGGGCCCCCCACGGCCATCGCAGCCGCGGGGTACCGACTGAAGGCACCGGGGGCCGCGGCCACGCCGACTCCCGGTCGTTGCCCCGCCGAGACGAGCTCGCTGGCGGCGCCCCACGAACAACCCTTGGGCCAGGGGCAGCCCTGGCTGCTGTCAGGCCGGCGGCGGCGGCGCGGGTGCCTCGGCCGGCGGCAGCGGCGCGGGCGGCCTGGACGCGGCCGGGCGCGGCCCGGCCCGGATCTCGCGCTTGCGGGCCTGCAGAGCCCGGTGCTGTTGCAGGAGCTCCGTCTGTCGGTCCTGGTCAGGCTCGGCCGCAAGCTGCTGGGCCTTCTGCCGCGCCTGCGCCTTCAGATCGTCCAGGCGCCGCCGGGCCACGCAGTCGGCCGCAGCCCGGTGCAGCCGCAGGCGCAGTTCGCTGCGTCGCGGCTCGGGGACTGACTCCGGGTCCAGCTTGGCATACGCTGACTCGGCCAGGACCCGGGCCACCTCGGGACAGCCCACCAGGTCCTGCCGGGCCGTCAGCGCGACCCCGGCTCGAGACCACTCCCCGGCGGACGTGGCGGCAAGCACGAGGTTCAGCGCCTCGCCCACGGGGGTAGCAGGCACGAGTTCGGCGGGTAACTCCTCGAGCAGTTCCTGCGCCACAGAGTCGAAATGGACGGCCAGGTCGAGCAAGGACGACACGGCAGGATCGCGCGCCACGGGCGCCTCGAAGGCCGGCAACGCGGCGGTGGGCCCGGAGCCAGCCCCCGCAGGGCTGACTCCACGCCCGGAACGATCCCCGGCGCGCGGGCGAGTCTCCTCCTGCAGGCGGGCCTCCATGGTGCGGGCGACGGCGGTGGGCGGCACCCCCAGCCGCTCTGCCATCCAGGTGCAGTAGGCCGAGCGGGCCACGGGGTTCTGCAGCGAGATGACGACCGGCATGGTCTCGTCCACAATGGCCGCCTTGCCCATCGGGGTGGCCGGATCATGCGTCCGGCTCGCCAGGCCATAGACGAACTGCACGGCGTCCACCGCCTTGGTCATGGCTTCCCGCAGGGCCTGTGGCCCCTTGTGCCGGAACAGGCTGTCAGGGTCCTCGCCCGGAGGCAGGACGGCCACCGACACCACCAGCCCCGCGCGCTGCAGCAACTGCACCGTGGCCACCGCCGCCTTCTCGCCGGCGGCATCGGCATCGAAGGCCAGCGTCACCGCGTCAGCAGCCCGACGCAGAAGCTGGACGTGCTGTTCGGTGAAGGCGGTCCCCTGGGAGCAGACGGCATGGTTGAGCCCCGCGCGGTGGCAGGCAATGACGTCGAGCTGGCCTTCACAGACCAGGGCTCCGTGATGCTCGGGGAAGTGCGCCCGGGCCACGTGGAAGGCATAGAGAAGACGGCCCTTGTGGAAGAACTCCGTCTCCGGGGAGTTGACGTACTTGGCGGTCTTGGCATCGGCCTCCAAGACCCGCCCGCTGAACCCCACGACGCGCCCATGGTCGTCCCAGATGGGGAACATCAGCCGGCCGCGGAAACGGTCATAGCAACGGGAGGGGTCCTCTTCCCGCACCGACACGAGACCCGTCCGGACCATCAGGTCCCGCGCAAAGCCCAGTTGCTCGGACCAGCGCAGCGCCGCGTCCCACGAGTCGGGGGCATAGCCGATGGCGAAGGCGGCCACGGCCTCCGCATCCAGGCCGCGCCCCGCCACGTAATCGCGCGCGACCTGGGCATCGGGGAGCGTGAGCCGGTGCTGGTACCAGCGGGCCATCTGGGCCAGGAGTTGGAAGCCCTGCTCGCGTTCCTGGCGCTGCTTCTCGACCGCCTCGCGCTCCGCGGGTCCGCCCTCGACCTCCGGCTCGGGGATGACGATGCCCAGATGGCGCGCCAGCCAGCGGACCGCCTCCACGAAGTCCAGGTTCTCCAGCCCCTGGACGAGGCTGAAGACATTGCCGCTCTTGTGGCAGCCGAAACAGTAGAAGCTCTGGTAGCGGCTGCTGATCTTGAAGCTCGGCGTCTTCTCCTGGTGGAACGGGCAGCAGGCCCAGTAGTCCGAGCCGCGCCGGTGCAGCGCCAGCCGCAGGAGCGACGTGGCGATCTCGACGATGTCCGCGCGCTCGCGGACGTTCTCGATCACGGCCTCAGGGATCCGCGGCATGGTCCGGCCTCAGAGTCCAGCGGTGGGTGCCTCGGCAGTGGGCCGGCAGGCCGCCAGGCAGCGCCCGACAGAGCACCGGCAGGCCCACCATCACCGGGCCTGACTCTCTACCATACCGCGGACATCTCGCGGGGGCAACCGGCGCGCCGCCAGGCGGGCGCATGTCCGTTCCGTAGGCATCGGCCCCGCACAAGCTCACGGCGGGGCGCTTGCCCGCCCGCGATCTGGGGGTAATGTACCGCGGCTCCTGCGGGCAAAGGGGAAGGCCCTACGGAGCT
>Ga0172371_10009501_pt1 | contig 13339 bp, 10 predicted proteins | sample Lak12m_FD_114543 | JGI IMG/M metagenome (GOLD analysis project Ga0172371, IMG submission 114543) | Freshwater microbial communities from Kabuno Bay, South-Kivu, Congo - kab_022012_12m | ecosystem: Environmental > Aquatic > Freshwater > Lake | place: Democratic Republic of the Congo: South-Kivu... | reverse complement strand
CTTTGGGCGTATGGGGAAGTACAGAAGCTCTGCGCGTCCAATTACAAAGGGGCGCATGACGAGGCCGTCCGTTTGGCGGCAGCCTACCATTTGGTGACGCCCAGAACCGGCGCGGTGGTCCTGGAAACGGCCCAACAGTTCCAGCAGGCTGGGTTGACTCCAGCGGCCCCGGGGCAGGTGCCCACCATCCCCGAGCCTGAGACGTGGGCCCTGATTGGCGTCCTCTTCGTCGTCTTCCTCATTGCGGCGTGGCGAAAGCGCTCCGCCAATTGCGATCGCCGGTTGGCGAACTCGGTTTAGGTGCTGTGCGGCGCAAGTATGGTTGCGGGTTCACGCCCGATGAGATTGCTTGGCTTCGCTCGCAACGACAGGTCCAGGGCATGTCATTGCGAGGAGCGGAGCGACGAAGCAATCCCGAGGTCGCAACATACGTCACCGCATTTAGGCCTGGAGCCACTAAGGAGGCGACGATGATCCGACTGGCTAAGAAGCATCTTGTTTTTCTCGTCTGCCAATTGGCCGCTTTTCATCCGATATGGAAATGGTACGCGAGCAGGTTGACCGATGGTTCCGATGAGCCTTGGGGATTGGCGGCTCTGGCCACAGCTGTCATTCTCCTTGGATGCAATCCCGAGGAGAAACGCGAGGCGGAACCCTCGTTGTTAACCCCGGCGCTCTTGACCCTGCTGTATGCCGCAGCTTTCCACTTCGTCCCCCGACTGGTCCAGGCTTCGCTGGCGGTCCTCGCCCTGACGACCACTCTCAGCGCGATCCGCTTTGGTACTAGGATGCACGTGCCGACCCTCGGACTTCTCCTGTTGTCTTTGCCTGTGGTGCCGTCCTTGCAGTTCTTCTTGGGCTATCCTTTGAGAGCATTTTCGGGAATGCTGACAGCGCCGCTGCTCCAGATGGCCGGCTTCGCAGTGGTACGGGATGCAGCGTGTCTCAGGTGGGGGACCGAAATGATCTCCATTGACGCGGCCTGCAGCGGGGTTCGTATGTTGTGGACAGGATTGTTTTGCGCGTTCGCAGCCGCGTCTTACCTTAATCTGAGCCCTTGGCGGACCGTCCTCGCGGCGGGATTTGCCGTCTTCACTATAGTCGCGGGCAATGTGTTACGCGCCTCGGCGCTGTTCTATCTGGAATCCGGCATCCTGCACATGCCGCCCTGGTGCCACGACGCGGCGGGCATGGCTGTTTTCGGCGGAGTTGCCCTTCTTATTCTGTGGTTCGGAAACCGGGTGAAAGGAGGAAGAACATGCGCGGTTCACACTTCTTTCTAGCTGCTTGTCTGGTTGCCGCGCTGGTGCCGTTCGTACCTGTCAGCCTGCCGAGCCATGAATCATCCATAGATTTTCCCGGCTGGCCGGAGCGGTTCGAAGGGCTAAGTCTGGGGCCGCTGGCGCTTTCTGATGTCGAGAAGCGCTTCGAGCGTGAGTTCCCCGGAAAGATGGCCAAGTTCTCGGACGGCAACCGGACCATCGTCATGCGATGGGTCACAAAGGAAACAAGGAAGCTGCATCCTGCCGCGGACTGTTTCAAGGCAGGCGGTCATAACGTGAAGCCCCTACCGCTCACGGTCGACGAGAAAGGAACGCGGTGGGGAAGCTTCCAAGCGATCCGCGACACGGAGAAACTGCACGTACGCGAGCAAATCCGAGATGAACAAGGAAACACGTGGACCGACGTTTCAGCGTGGTACTGGGCTGCTTTGGCGGGTAAGACTCAAGGCCCCTGGTGGGCGGTCACTCTGGTCGGAAAATCTCCTGAGATGCTTTCAGGGTTGTGACGTCGGCACCCACCCTTCGAAAAGAGTTACAATCCCGCCGGTGAGGCGTCTGTTCCTTACGTCCACGAAACCGGCCTTTTGCATAAGATCGCTAAAAATATCGGACTTCGGAAAATCAGCCATCGAGTCGGACAGGTAGCGATACGCCGAGACGGACGACAGCACCTTCGTGACCATCGGCATCACCACTTTCGCATAAATGCTGAAGAGTGGCTTCATTATCGGTCCCGCAGGTTCGGTTAGTTCAAGGATGACGAACTTCGCTCCGGGACGCAGGACCCTGAAGATCTCGGCGAGGGCGCGTTTTCGGTCCGTGACGTTGCGTATACAGAATGAAGTAATCGCTCCGTCAAAGAATCCGTCAGGGAATTCCATTCTCAGGACGTCACCCGATACCAGTGAAACAGCATCACTTAGTCCTGCGTTGCCGATCTTTGCCCGGCCGATCTCCAACATTCCCGGGGAAGGATCTATCCCCGTGACTTTGCTTTGTGGGGCTTGCCGTATTGTCTCGAGGGCAACATCGCCGGTTCCGCAGCCCACATCAAGATAGGTTCTTCCGCTGACCGGTGCCAAGGCCCGTACTGCAGTCCGCCTCCACCAGCCATCCAGGCCGAGGGAGAGAATCCGGTTTGTGCCATCGTAATAGCCCGCAATGTGGTTGAACATCGCGCGGTTTTGTTCCGAGGTAATGAGAGAATCTTGCTGCCTCGGATGGGTACCGGGCCGGTTCATATGTCTGCCTTTCAAAATCGGGGGAAAGGACGCGACCGATGCGGTTCCTGTTGGTCACCGCATCCTACGGGGGGCTTTGGGTGCCACTGCTGGCTTGCCTAGCAGTGGCCCGACTGGACAGCCACGTCGTACAACGGCCTTGTCATAGAATCGGGAGGGATCTTCTTGGGCAATCGGACGGATTGTTCGGCAGATGATCTGATCTTCTCATCCGGTACCCCACACAGTGTACGACAAAAAACCCGTGTGCCGCCGAGATGCTCAGCTCTGCGTGAGGCCGGGGAGACCTCGCAACACGGGCCTTTCGTCGAGGGTAGATCCCTCACTTGTCCGTCGGTTTATAAGACAACAGACTCGTTCATTTGTTCCCGGAAGCGGTCTTCGCGGACCACGCCGAGTCGTCGGTTTCAGGGATCTGAGTCAGCACCGATAGCGGAACCGCCTCAACCTTGCGGTAGACCTGCTTTGGAGCGCTGCGGATTCCATCAACGGTAAGGAGTTGGTCAACCGTTATGCCGAAGTGCTTCTCGTTCTCCAGCAAGAAGGGGTGAACAAGCGCCCAGTCCGCGTCGGTCAGTTCCGCGAAGACGCCTCCGTTGAGCTGCTCTTCGACCATTTCCCGGTGGGGATCCCTTACGTAGATCGCACCGCCGGACGCGAGGGAAAAGAGGTTGGAGCCGGGGTAGGGGCGCTCCAGAAAGGTTACCTGTCCGTCTTCGTTCATGGTGAGGCCATTGACGATGACGAAACCGCCTCCGTTCAGCGGGTCCCCTGCCATGAAACTCTCCGCGAGGAAGTCCAACGCAGTGCCGTTGATCACCACTCTTGGATGACCGGCGGCGTTGATGAGCGGGCGGCCGGCAGCATTACCTAATACGAAAGTGCGGCCTCCCTTGGCACCGTACATGAAACACTGGCCCGCGTCGCCGTGGATGACCAGAAGGCCGGATTTCATTATCTGGGCTATCTGATCCTGGGCATTGCCGTGAATGTGGATCTCCATGCCGTCAATTCCACTGGCAGTGTAATCGCCGGACGATCCGTAAAGATCCATGCGCACGCCGGTAGTCGTGGGGCCGAATCCACATCCTTCAAAACGCTGGCCTCGGAGGTCGAAGACGACAAATTTGCGCCACCCAAGGCGAAAAGCATCGGCCATGAGCATCGCGTCGCAATCATCACCTTCCGGTGGGAACAGGGCCGCGTCTATGACCAGGGCTCGCTCGACCGCGATGGGCGGGCGAAGCTCTCTGCGAGTATTGTAGTCAATGCGGGTGTAGAACCCGATGTTGATGGCATCCGTTATCGCGGGCAAGGACTTGAACACGGCAAAGAGTTCGTCCGTGACCAGGCGCACCAGGGCGGAGCGTTTCTTTTCACCCAGCGGAAATCGTCTGTCCAGCACCAGGGTGAGCCCCTCGATTATGGGGTTCAGAAGCTTCTTGTCAGCTCGGGCCAGTTTTCCTGCTTGCCCGATGACCCATCGCAGGGTGTTGTAATCCCAGTCTGCCGCGTTGGCCTCGAAGAACTTGAACAGCGCCATCGGTTCCTTGACGGCCAAAGCTTCCTGGAGGAGCGGCCTGATCGTTCCGTCGAAATCCACTGGTTTGACCACTTCGAGAGTGATGTCCATCGGCTTGCGAGGTTCAGCCGCTATCTCCCTGCCGAACTTGTCGTAGCAGTTAAGCTTGCGGTCTCCATTACCATCGGGAGTCAGGTTGAACATAAACGCGCCGCCGTCTGACGACGAACCACCTCTGGCGTTCCAGTACTTGTCCGCGACGCGGCTGAAACGCGGGTCATCCGCGGCCAGCGACCTCATGGTGGCGTCAATGGCCTGCTTCTCGGAGCAGACCAGGCCTACCTGGGCTTCCCCGTCGTACAAGGCAAACACCTGGGGCCTCAGCATGGCGGTGTCGGTTATCCCAAGGAGCTGAAAAGTATTCTGTTCCGGGATGTTCCGAGCGATGATGAAGAACCACGGCCCGTCGGGCGATGCGTGTATGTGAACGGACTGAATCCTGTCGTAGAGCTCCTGTTTATCACGTGGAAGAAGATCGAAGTCCAACTCGCCCGTCGGGGCCAGAGCCTCCATGATTACTTCCAGCGGATAGCCGTAAACCCTGTTCCACAGATCGAAGAGCATTATGCTGACTTCGGTGTCGGTCATGAACAAGGGTTCGATGCCGCGCTGCTTGAGGTAATCGCAGGTGGCTATGTAGTTTGCAAAGTCGCCGTTGTGGACCAGGGCTTCGTTGAGCCCGGCAAAGGGGTGGGCTCCACCGGGATGCCAAACCCTGCCGCGGGTAGGGTAACGCTGGTGGGCAATCCACACGTGGGCTACGAAGTCGTCCATCTTGTAGTACCTGACCACGTTCTCCGCGTATCCCACGATCTTTAGAATCATCATGTTGCGGCCATGGGAAAGCACGAAGGCCTGTTTCTCGCCGAGGGAGCTATAGAACTTCTTGTTGAGCTTCACCGAGTTCCGGCTAACGAACTCGTCTTCGGCCCAGCGCTCCGGCATGCCCTGGAAGCCGTTCTCTTGCATGAACTTCTTGAGCACCGCGGGTTTGACCCTGACGAAAGCCCGCCACACATCGGGAGGCGCGACTTCGAGCCCCTCCAGCTCACGCCAGTCGGAAAGCCTGTCAACAACCTCTTCCCTGGCCACATCGAAAAACGGAGTAACGCAGTTCTCTTTGACAGCGGACAGACATGCCGGGTCCAAAAGAGCGACATTCAGCATGTAATGCGAATCCAGAACCTCTCGAGTTACGCCGAGCGCGTCGGGAGCAAAGCCGACAGCTGCTATGCCGCCGCCCTTGCCGTTACCTCGGTTGTGCATGCAACACGAAGGCTCGAATATGTGCCTGCCCGCCACCGGGATGTTGGACGCGAAGCCGGTTACGCCGCAACCGCCCTCCTCATCCACTTTTGCGTGATGATAGGACTCCGGCCGCCCAAACTCCCTTATGCGGGATGCAATTATCTTGTCGGCAAATTGACCGCGGTGTTTCATCTCGAACCTCATCTTATCGGCTGCCGGATGTCGTCGTCCGGAACGTTGGAATCGTAGTCAAGATGAGCAAGACAGTCGGTCTTGCCCACCAGTTCCCTCACACTGGACATCCCGAAGCGGTAAAGGATTTCCTGGAGCTGTTCTCGCCAGCAGTGGAGCAAGTTGATTATGCGCTGGGTGCCCCAGGCAAGGTCCATCAGACCGACCAGTTCCAGGTCTGTGGTAGCAATTCCGCGGGCGCAGCCCCGGCCGCTTTCGCAATTGTGGCACCGAAGGCACTCGAGGGCCACCAGGTCCGGGGTTCCCGTTACCACGCCGTCAGCACCGAGCGCGATTGCTTTGGCAATGTCATAGGCAGTTCTTATTCCACCGGACGCAATCAAACAGATCTTGTCGCGCACTCCTTCGTTAAGGAGAAAGTTGTGAACCTTAGGGATCGCGTATTCCACGGGCATGGCGATGTTTTTCTTGGCCACGTCCGGAGCGGCGCCGGTGCCGCCGTAAGATCCGTCAATATGGACTATGTGGGCACCCGCGTAATAGGAACCCACCGCCACCATGTCCACATCAGTGGGGGTGGAAACCTTTACTGAAACCAGACCCTTCGGGTTGATGGCCTTGATCCAGTCCACGTGCTTCTTGTGGTCCTCAACGGAATACACCGAGTGGAACGGGAAGGGACTGAACAGGGACGATCCCGGGACGGTCTCCCTGATTCGGGCCACGGCCTCGGTAACCTTGGGGCCCAGAAGATGCCCGCCCAGCCCGGGTTTTGCGCCCTGCGCATACTTGAACTCTACAATCTTGACCCGCTGGATCGTCTCTTCCCGAACTCCGAAGAGCCCGGTGGCCACCTGGGTTATGATGTTGTCGTCAAAGGGATACAGCGCTTCGGGATAACCGCCTTCACCGGTGCAGGTGAAAGAGCCCCACGCCGCAAACGCGCGGATACGGCTGAGCATAGTTATCTGACTTATGGAGCCGAAAGACATGCCTCCGCCGTAAACAGGAATAGGAATGTCAATCTTCAGGCGGCCATCGCCGCTCTTGTTGAGGCTGATGGATGTGTCTATGGTCGCCCGGTCCATCTCCGGCTTAGGAAGTCGCTTGGGGAAAACCAATCTCAGCTTGTCAAAGCCCCCGCCGGAACCGCCAGTGCGGTACTCGAGATCGTTCTTGGGCAATCTTCCTGTCTCCGCCATGTACCAGGTGCTCATGAGAAGATCGGGAGTCCACCGCCTGTCTCCAAGAGCGCCGATACTGGGGTTCACGGCAACCCTTATGGCGTTGACGGGGCAGTTCCGGATGCAGCGGTTGGACTTCTTCGAGCACTCGAGGCCCAAACACAAATGATCCCGCGGCGGAGTAAGCTTGCCCCCTTTGGCCACAAAAACCTTCTCGGGGCAAACGGCCACACACTTGAGGCAGTCGTTGCAGGCGTCGGATATGACAACCGCGTATTTACCCAGGCCGCGGCCGAAACGGGACGGTGTCTCCTTGACTTCAGCCGGCGGTACCTCACTCCAGACATTCCTGTAATGCATTGACGTCTGTTCCTTATTACGAATTGCGATTGCCGAAGAGCTGGGCAAAGGTGTCGTTCTCAAGGTCTTCCCTGAACATTACGCGGCCCTGCTCTCCACGCAGCCTTCTCGCCTCGCGGATTCCCATGGCCCCCATCATTTCGAGCAACTGGTTGTGCCATGCTCCTATGAGGTTCACCATCCTGTTGGAACCCCACTCCGGGTCAATCGAAGCAAGCTTCACAGGGCAATCGCCTCCGTCCCTACAATTGCGGCACACCCGGCACTCAAGCGAAATGAGCAGGGGCACATCCGCTCCGACAAAGTTGGCTCCGCACAGCATTGCTTTGATGACGTGTTCCGCCAGCGCCAGGCCGCCGGAAAACATCAAAGATATCTGGTCCCTCATACCGACCCTCAAAAGCCCCGCGTGAATCTCCTTGATAATGTCTTTGACGTGCAAGCCATTCGCTGTTCCGGGCTCGTAGCCCCGTTCGTCGGCGACGAAGTGGATCAGATCCACTCCCGCTGCATGGTAGTCAAGGACTCTTTGGAGATTGTCCGCCCGCGAGACCGCAGGAATCCGGACCGAGACCAGCAGGTCTGCCCTGCTTCCCTTAAGAACCTCCATTCTCTGGAGCGCGTCGTGGGAATCCGATATCTCCACCATGCCGAACTGGCTCGCCCATCCGGAATCGAACGGTCCATCCGCAAGGAACGGCACCATGCCGGAGTTGAGATCGGGGAATTTTCTTGCCACGGCCTGGGGAACGATTGCCAGGGTCTGAAGCTTCAGAGCGGCATTGACAGTGGCCTTCCAGACTGCGGTGGACAGATCGCCGAAAGGAAACATATCGAATATGATCGGGATAGGGATTCGCAGCGAGGGAAGGGGGGCCGTGACAAGTGTGCCCGCCTCGTGGAATTCAAGCTTGCCCGGCCTTCGGCCTATGTCTACCACGGTTGAGATGTACTCCCGGCCGTGGATACCGTCCCTGGTGGGCCGCACGATTTCGCTCATGTCGGTCCACATGGAATCAAAACCCGGCCCCGAAAAAGCGCCTCCGTAACCGGCTCCCGACACGGGGATTTTCCCTGTTTGGGCCTGGTCCCAGGTGATGGATATTGTCTCGGGGGTGTAAACGTCGTCCCCGAGGCTCTCCCATTCAGGATTGATAGTCTTGTGGATGAGACGCTTAGGGCACCCCTGGACACAACGGAAGCAACTCTTGCATAGCTCGTCTATGGTGTCACCGAGGATGTCCCCGGAGAAGGTCCTCTGTCGGTAGACATCGTAGATACAGTCCCATTTGACGCATCTGGCGCATTTGAGACAACCTTCGCCCCAGTCCACAATCCCGGATCTTCCGACGACCGGGAAACGGTTGGGGGTAGGTGATACGTGAATATGATACTTCTTGGGCATTTCTCGTTCCCTTGAGGGGCTCGTCAGTCTTGATGAGTCTCAGACCTGCGGTCTCTCGGCCAGGCCCGCGGCCTTGAGGATTTCCGGGACCTTGTGCTCCCACTCGATGGCCATGAGATGAATCCCGGCCACGCCCTTGATCTCCCTGACCCTTTGGATGGTTTCGACCGCGATACGGATTCCTTCGTCGGCCTGGTTCTCTTTTGCAACTCCGGACATGCGTTTGATCACGTCTTCCGGGATGTCCATACCCGCGACCTTCGTTGCCATGTAACGGGCCATTCCCACGCCCTTGAGTGGGGTTATCCCCGCAAGAATGCTCACCTTATCAGTGAGCCCCATGTCCCTGGCCTGGCCGATGAATTCCTCGAAGCGGCCCAGGTTGAAGATGCACTGGGTCTGAATGAAGTCCACGCCTGCTTCGATCTTCTTGGCCAGACGGACCACACGCCAGGAAACCGGGTCGGCAAAGGGGTTCTCAGCGGCACCGATGAACATCTTCGGCGGACCCTGAATGTCCTCGCCTCCGATGATCTTCCCTTGCTCGCGCATGTCCCTCACGGTCTTCACGAGTTGTATGGAGTCAAGATCGAATACTCCCACGGCTGCCTTCTGATTGCCGAAGGTCTGATGGTCTCCGGTAAGGCACAACACGTTGCGGATCCCGAGAGCATAGGCTCCGAAGAGGTCACTCTGCAAAGCAATTCGATTGCGGTCTCTGGTGACCATCTGAAGGACGGGCTCTATCCCCATCTGCTTGAGAATTGCGCAAGCGGCCACTGAGGACATCCGCACTATCGCGGTTTGATTGTCGGTGACGTTGACCGCGTCCACGATCCCTTTGAGATGCTTGCTCTTCTGCTCCAGCACCGATACGTCGGAGCCTTTGGGCGGGCCGCATTCCGCTGTGACGGCAAAATGTCCTGCGCTGATTACCTTTTCGAGACGGCTTTCTGTCTTCACGGTTTCTGATCCTCCCTCACAACGCGCCGCGGACCTCCCGAATGGGATGTAGACCAGTCAACAGGGGGCACGTATTCGCTGAGTCTGTCTAGTTCTCCAAGGGCCTGGAGGCGCTGAATGATCATGTCCCATCCGCAAAGGATGTCGTTGTCTACTTCACAACGGCCGCCTTTGGAGCCTCCACAAGGACCGTTCATAAGCTTTTTCGAACACCTAGTAACAGGGCAGACCGCTCCGAAGTATCCCAGTTTGCACTGTCCGCAGCCCAGGCAGTTCTCCTGCCATACGCCTCTCATCTGGGTCTCGCCTATGAACAGAGTGTCCAGAGCCGGAATTATGGGCTTGTCCGTGTATACCCTGGCAAGCGCCTGAACGCCGGCGCCGCAGCCAAGGGAGAGGATGACTTCATGTTCCGGTACCTGATCAGCTATGCGATTAATGAAATCATCCACGCACTGGCGATCCAGGCAAGCCTCGGTGATCACCGGGCTCTTGTCATCCTTTCCGTAGGAGAGCTTCAGGGCAGCGGCCAACAACATTGTCTCGCGGTGTCCGCCCGCGGCGCACTCGGCAACACATGAATCACATCCCACGACCAGAATCGAAGAATACCGGTCGAGCATATTCCTGATCTCACTAATGGGTTTAAGCTCCGCTACGATCACAGATTTCCTCCTTGGTTGGCTGAACCATGCCGGTTTCGCGTTGCCGATCCCGCGCTCACCAGCGCAGACATGCGGGAGCCAATTGATTCTGCTGGGTTGGTTAGCCTGTTTGGATCTTTGCGACGGGGGGTATTGTCTCTAAGGATTCCAGTTTAAATGTAAATTCCTTCAAAAACTTGTCAAGGGCTCCAGGGTCATTCGGCGGAATATGAACGAATTCAACGCGGTCAGGCTCAATGCCGATCTGCTGGAGCCACCACCGCGCATAGTCAACCCGCTTGTGCGCCCTCATTGATCCTTCGAGATAACGGCAGGCCTTCTCGCCACAGGCCAGAACCAGCACGCCTTGTGCGCCGCCGGCAAGAGTAGTGAGCAGATGGTGGGCCTCGACTTTTCCCGAGCACGGGATGGCAATTAGGCTAAGTCCCGGCCTGGATCTGGTGAAGATCTTCTGTTCGCCGGGTTTGAAAAGTTGCAGATTCCGGCAGTGGTACACTACTATTTTGACGGGCTTTGTCTCCATGATACTTATGCTGGCACCTTTCACCGGCAATGCCGCAATTTTTTATTTTCTCTTTTCTGCCAAATTCTTGCAAGGCTTTTTTGACGCGCACAACCGAGCGGCATGATTACACTAATGCGCGCTTCAGCTCTAAACCCGGCGGCATCTTTCCTGCACTGCCAACGGCAAGCCGACTTCGTTAAGGAGAGGTGCCACTGAGCACTTGCGGATTGACTTCCTTCACGGGGGTATGGGAATACGGCGCGTCCCTGCCATTCAGGGCAACCGTAAGACAATATCATTCAGAGCCCAAGCGGTCAAGATTTTCCTAGTGTTATTCTTGGTCGTTGATATATTAGTTTAGCTAACAAGAGTACTTTGTTTTTAGCAAGCCCGCTGGAACCATCACTTTGTAGACCAATTCATAAATACGGTAACACCAAAATCACGGGCGCGTCACCAGGTTCGCAACACCTTGGGTGCCACTTCTGGCCTGTCCAACAGTGCTGCCGGAGAACACTGCTAGCAAGCTAGCAGTGGCACCCGAATACGACACCGAACTTGTGAAAAGGTGTACTTAGCCTGTTTGTCGCGTCTCTACGACGAACCGCGCGTCCCCAGTTCCTCTACTACTATTCGGTTGGCAATTTCCGGATTCGCCTTGCCTCTGGTCGCTTTCATCACCTGTCCCACAAAGAAGCCGAGCAACTGCGTCTTGCCCGAAAGATACTTGGAAACCTCCGCGGGATGATCGTCCAGGATCTTCCGGATAACTCCGGACAGCTCTCCGGTATCCGAAACCTGGACCAGTCCTTTTTCCTTTATTATGAGGGAGGGGGCTTTGCCGGTGGCACAGATCTCCTCGAAGACCGTCTTGGCTATCTTTCCGGAGATGGTGCCGTCATCAATAAGTTTCAAGAGGCTCGCGAGATGGGATGGGGTAACGAGACAGTCGCCTATGCCTGTCTCTTCTCCCTTTAGGACCCGCAGCACTTCGGTCATGATCCAGTTGCTCACTGTCTTGGGGTTGTTGTAAAGCGCCACTGTTTGCTCAAAGTATTCGGACACGGCCCTTGAGGCGGTCAGAACGCCCGCGTCGTACGATGGAATGCCGAATTGAGACACAAAACGCGCCTTCTTCTCCGCAGGCAGTTCCGGAAGCTCTGTTCGGAGGCGTTCTATCAGCTCAGTTTCTATGCGCAAAGGCAGCAGGTCCGGATCGGGAAAATACCTGTAATCGTGCGCCTGCTCTTTGCTGCGCATTGACGCGGTTGTCCCTGTGGAAGGATCGAAGAGCCGCGTTTCCTGGACTATTCTCCCGCCGTCCCCAAGCACGCCGATCTGGCGCTCGATTTCGTACTGGAGTCCTTTTTGCACGAACCTGAAGGAGTTCATGTTTTTCAGTTCGGTCTTGACGCCGAGTTCAGTTTGGCCTTTCGGCCGCACCGAAACGTTGGCGTCGCACCGGAAGCTGCCTTCCTCCATGTTGCCGTCGCATATCTGGAGATAGACAAGAATGGAGTGAAGGGCTCTCAAGTATGCAGCCGCTTCTTCAGGATCTTTTATTTCGGGCTCGGAGACGATCTCGATCAAAGGTACCCCGGTTCTGTTCAGATCTACGTAAGAGATCGGCTTATTATCGTCGTGAATCAACTTGCCGGCGTCTTCTTCCATGTGGATGCGGGTCAGTCCGATGCGCCTCGCGCCTTCCGGGGTTTCGATCTCCACCCACCCGTGTTCCGCGACGGGAAGCTCGTACTGAGATATCTGGTAGTTCTTGGGCAGATCGGGATAATAGTAGTTCTTTCTCGCAAATCTGCTGACCTGATTTATGCGACAGTTGCAGGCCAGGGCCATGAGCACGGTAAATTCCAGGGCCTTTCGGTTCAGCACCGGCAACACACCGGGCATTCCTAGACACACGGGACACGTGTTGGAGTTGGGCTCCGCGCCGAAGCGTGTGGTGCACGAGCAGAAAGCCTTGGAGTCGGTAAGGAGCTGCGCGTGGACTTCCAGTCCGATTACGGCCTCGTATTCCATGTAAACTCCTTATATGGAAGGTCTCTTAAGATGATGGTCGGTTCGGCTCTGGAACGCCGCGGTCAACTGGACCAGCCTTGCTTCCTCGAAATGCGGTGCAATTAGCTGAAAACCTATAGGGAGACCGTCCTGGGAAAAACCACCGGGAACAGCGACACCCGGAAGACCGGCCATATTGACCGGGATGGTGAATACGTCGGTCAGGTACATCTCGATGGGGTCGTCAATCTTCTCCCCGATTCTGAATGCAGGCGATGGGGCCGTGGGACAGAATATGGCGTCGCATTTCCTGAAAGCTTCTTTGAAATCCTGGGTGATCAGGGTGCGAATCTTTGCGGCTTTGAGGTAATAGGCGTCGTAGTAGCCGGACGACAGCGCATAGGTCCCCAGCATGATCCTGCGCTTGACTTCGGGGCCGAATCCTTCCGCTCGGGTACGGCAATACATGTCTATCATGCTGCTGAATTCCTTTGCTCGGTGGCCGTACTTCACCCCATCGTACCGAGCAAGATTCGATGAAGCCTCGCTGGGGGCGATGATGTAGTAAGCGGCAATTCCGTAGTCCAGGTGCGGAAGGGACAGTTCCACGAATCGGACGCCGAGATCTTCGTAGAGTTTCTGAACTTCGGACAGGACTCGCGATACGTCAGGGTTCGACAACTTGCTGAAGAATT
>Ga0172371_10009500_pt1 | contig 13339 bp, 9 predicted proteins | sample Lak12m_FD_114543 | JGI IMG/M metagenome (GOLD analysis project Ga0172371, IMG submission 114543) | Freshwater microbial communities from Kabuno Bay, South-Kivu, Congo - kab_022012_12m | ecosystem: Environmental > Aquatic > Freshwater > Lake | place: Democratic Republic of the Congo: South-Kivu... | reverse complement strand
GACCGACTTGGGGCTGGTCTATCACCAGGCTCATCGCAACCAGGAAGCGCGCAAGTTCCTGGACGACGCGATTGGAGAGATCCAGCGTCTGGCCGCCGCCCCCGGAGCGACTGCGGGACAACTGGAACTGCTGGCCTTGACGCACACCATCCGCGGCCGGGTCCTGCGGGACCTGGACCTCGGGACGGAGGCCGCCGCCGATTTTCGCAAGGCGCTCGGCCTGTTCACCGACGTGCTGCTGCACGGCGACAACGAATCGCCCAGCTATCGGCGGGGCGTCGCCGCCAGCGGACGCCATTACGCGGTCCAGCTGGAACGAAGCGGCGAACACGGCGACGCGGAACTCGAGTATACGACCGCCGTCCGGATCTTGAACGAGGTGCTGGAATCGGATCCGCAGCATCGCCAGACCCTGGACGAACTCGCCCTGTCCCACGAGTACCTGGGGGACTTCTATCGCCGCCGGCAGACGCCGGAGAAAGCAACGCCCGAGTACCGCCTGGCGATCGAGCTGCGGGCGCGACTGCCCGAGGAGCCGGAGTACTTGGCGAGGTGGATTCGCGCGCTATTGAAAGGAGGGACGCCGGACGACCTGCAGCGGGCCGCCGCGCTGGCCCAGAAATTGGTCGGCCGGCAGCCGGAGCATACGGGCTATCAGACCCTGCAAGCACGCGTTGCTTTCTGTCGCGAGGATTTCGACGGCTGCGTGCGACTGGTCGAGTCCCTGCAGGACGAGGACCTGACGTCGGCGGGAGCGGAACGCCTGTTCCTGTTGGCCATGGCCCGCCACCGCCGCGACCGCCCGGGCGACCGCCCGCAGGCTCGGCAGGATTTCGACCGCGCCCGGGAACAGATGCAGCGCGAATCGGCCGGCGACTTGGCCCTGATTGAGTTGCGGGACGAAGCGGCGAAGCTGTTGGAGATTGAGGTGTCTGCGACAACTGCTCCGCCGGCTGACGGGGATCCCGCCCAGTCGGAATGATCCGTGGTACATTGGCGGCGAGTTCCGCCGAGAGGAAACCCATGCCTGACCCACGCCGCGCCGACCAGACTCGGCAAGTGCTTGCCCAACTGGACGCCTCCGCTGCGGAGTACGCCACGCAATTCGTCGAGGCCTTGCTGACCGCTGCCAAGCAGATAGGTGTCAGCGACGTCCACCTTCAGCCTTGTGCCGAGGGCCTGGACGCCCGCTGGCGGTTGGACGGGGTGCTGCAGTCCGTGGGGCGGTTCCCCCGCGGCGCCAAGTCGGACGTCATCGCGCGGCTCAAGGTGCTGGCCGAACTGCTCACGTACCGCAACGACGTTCCGCAGGAGGGCCGCATCCGCGGGTCCGGCCACGACATCGAAATGCGCGTCAGCACGTTCCCCACGCTGTACGGCGAGCGGGCGGTGGTCCGCTTGTTCGCCGCCGAGGGCCGCTACCTGCACGTCGCCGATTTGGGACTGCCCGCGGAAGTGGCCGCGGCGCTGGAACGGCTGCTGGCCGAGACCTCGGGCGCGATCGTCGTCAGCGGCCCGGCCGGCACCGGCAAGACGACGACGGTCTACGCCTGCTTGCGGGAGATCGTGCGGGCTTCCGGCGGGCAGAAGTGCGTGGTCTCGCTGGAAGACCCGATCGAGACACGCGTCGACGGCGTGGCCCAATCACAGGTCAATACGGCCGGCGGGTTCACGTTTGAGACCGGGCTGCGCTCGCTGATGCGGCAGGATCCCGAGGTGATCCTGCTGGGCGAGATCCGCGACCGGCTGACGGCGGAAACGGCCTTTCAAGCCGCGTTGACAGGGCACCTGCTGCTGACCACCTTTCACGCCGGCAGCGCTGCGGGCGCCGTCAGCCGGCTGAGCGACATGGGCATCGAGCCGTACCTGCTGCGGAGCGGCATCCTGGCGATCCTCAGCCAGCGGCTGGTGCGGCAGTTGTGCGCCTGTGCTCAGGAAGGAACCGATCCGGCCCAGGCGTTGGGGCTGCCGGTGCGGCGATTCCGCGTGCCCGTCGGCTGTCCCCGGTGCCACGGCACGGGCTACGTCGGCCGGAGCGTGCTGGCGGAAATGCTGCAGGCCGAGGCCAGCGAGTTGGGCCGGGCGATCCTGGACCGCAGCGACGCCGGCCAATTGGAACAGCGGGCGGTCCAGGCCGGGATGGTCACCCGCTGGCGGCGGGCCGTCCAGGCTGTCGAGGCCGGTGTGACCAGTCCCCAAGAAATTCGCCGCGTGCTGGGCTTCTCGACTGACGCGGCCCTGGGGCTGCAGTAGAATGGCGGCGTTGCAGACGAGGCTCAGACGTACAGAATTCAATTTTCGCGGGGCAGAGTCTTAGCCATCTTGGAGACCATCGCCCGCGAAAATTGAATTCTGTACGTCTGAGCCTGGACGCGGAAAGGACCCAAGTTCTTGTCTCAGCCAGCCGCTACCGCCGGCTTCACCATCACGCTGGACCAGCTGGTCGCGTTGAACGACGAGATGGCGGCCTTGGCGCGCGCCGGCGTGCCGCTGGACTCGGGCCTGCTGCACGTCGGGGGCGACCTGCCCGGGCGATTGGGCCGCATCAGCCGCGAACTGGGCCGGCGACTGGAAGCGGGGGAGCCGCTGGAGCAGGTGTTGAACGAGGCCTCGCTGCCGCCCGCGTATCGCGCCGTGGTCGCCGCCGGCATCCGCTCGGGCCGGCTGGCCGTCGCCTTGGAGGGCGTCTCGGCGGTGCTCCGCCGGGCGGCGGAAACGCGGCGACTGGTCGCGGTCTCGCTGGTCTATCCGCTGCTGGTCATCCTGGTCGCCTACACCCTGTTCTGGTTCATGGTGGACAAGATCTTCCCGGTGATGTTGGTGGTGTACGAGGGAATGCTGCCCGAGGGGCGCGGGCTGGGCGTGCTGCAGTGGCTCGAGCGGACCGCGCCGCACTGGCTGCCATGGCTGCCGCCGATCCTGTTGGCGGTCCTGGTGCTGTGGTGGGTCCGATCGCGATCCGCGTGGCGACTGGAGGCGGCCGGCCGAGCCGATCAGGCCCGACGTCCGGCACGGATTCCGCGTGTCGGCCAGCTGCTGTTCGCCGGCCGCATGGCGACCTTTGCCGATACGCTGGCCCTGCTGGTCGAGCACGGCGTGCCCTATCACGAGGCGATGGGGCTGGCGGCGGAGGCCAGCGGCGACCGGGGCCTGCGCGACACCGTCCGGCCGCTGGCCGAGCGGCTGGAACGCGGTCAAACCGTGACGGACGGAGCCGCCGGGTTGCCGTCCCTGCTGGGCTGGCTGCTGACCGCCCGGCTGGACCAGCCGGCGCTGGTCCGCTGTCTGCGGCGGACGGCCGAGGCGTATCGCCGCCAAGCGGAATGGCGGTCGCGCTGGTTGGCGGTCTACCTGCCGTTCTGGCTGATCGTCAGCCTGGGCGGCGTCGCGACGATCCTGTACGTGCTGTCCGTCGTGGGCCCGTGGGCTCGCATTTTGTATGAATTGAGCGCTCCGTAAATGGAACATTCGGCAGCTGATCCCCGAGCAACAAATCCGCCCTCTGGCGAGGGTCCGCCGCGGATGTTGTCGGCCCGCGAAGCGGACGCCGTTACCGCCGTGCTGGCGGACGTCACGGCCGCCGGAATGCCGTTGGCCGACGGTCTGCGGGCGGCGGCCGGCGAGGCTGCTGACCGGCGCGTGCGGGAGGAACTGGCTTGGCTGGCTGCGCAAGTCGAGTCCGGGCGGACGTTGGACCAGGTCTTGGCGTCGCGGCAGAGCGGCTATCCGGGGTATGCGGGCGGCCTGGTCCGAGCCGCCTTGCGCACCGGGCGGCTGGGCGAAGCCCTGATCGAACTGACCGCTTCCCAGCGCAGCCTGCGGGACACCTGGTGGTCGGTGCGGGCCGCGCTGGCCTATCCGCTGTTGCTGCTGGCGATCGCCGTGGTCATCGGCCTGATCTTCCTCGTCGTTCTGGTCGGTCCGCTGGTGGATCTGCTGGCCGGATTCGAGTTGGAGCTGCCGAGCGTGACGAAGTCCCTGTACTGGCTCCGCGAGACGGGCGTGCGCTGGGCGCTGATCCTGGCCGCGGTCGGGCTGGCCGCCGCGGGCGTGTTCCGCTTGGCCGCCGGCGCCGCGCGGTGGCGGCGCGTGGTTTCGACCGTCCCGCTGGTCGGCCCGCTGTGGCATTGGTCCGGCGTGGCGGAACTGGCGCGGCTGCTGGCCGCGTTGCTCGAACAAGGCGTGCCGCTGCCGGAATCGCTGCGGCTGGCGGCGGGCGTCCTGCGAGACGCGAACTTGCGCGAGGTCGGGTTGCGGTGGGCGGACGAGATCGAGCAAGGCGGCCGCTTGTCCGAGCGCGTGGCGGCCACGTCGCGCGTGCCGGCTTCGCTCGTTCCCGTGATCCGTTGGGGCGAGCAGTCGGGCCAGTTGGACGAGGCGTTCCGGGTGGCGGCGGACATGTTCGAGGGCCGCGTGCAGATGCGGGCGGAACTGCTCCGCACCATCCTGCCGCCGCTGCTGTTCGTCGCTGTGGCCGCCGGCGCGCTGCTGATGATGCTGGGGATGCTGCTGCCGATCTTTTCGATGATCCACTGGTTAGCGTGACGGGAAGCAGGGCTCAGAGGTACCGAATCCAACCGATATGCAATACATCAACCCGCTGAACTTCCTGGGAACGGCGATCCTGGGCGCCGCCTTGCTGTGGGCCGTCAAGCTGGCTTACGGCGGGCGGCGCGCGATCAGCGACGATCTGCTCAAGCGGCTGATGTTGCTGGCGGGTTGGATGCTGTTGCTGACCGGCACGGTGGGGGTGGTGGTCGGGCTGTCGGGTCCCTTCGCTCCCGTGCCCATGCTGGGTGCCGTTGTGGCGGCGGTGGGCTACTTCAAGTACATGACGGCCGAGCGGCGGGCGCTGGTGTGGGCCCTGGCGGTGGCCGCAGAGCGGGGGATTCCGCTGGAGCAAGCCGCGCGGGCCTTTGCGGATGAACGGAGCGTGCAGATTGGCGTGCGCGTGTCACGCCTGGCCGACCTGCTCGAATCGGGCGTGCCGCTGCCGGTCGCCTTGGACACCACCCGGAATCCGCTGCCGGCCGACGCCCTGCTGGCCGCGCGGCTGGGGCAGGTCACCGGCCGATTGGGGCCGGCGCTGCGGATGTCGCTCCGGCACAGCGAGATGTTCGACCGGACGCTGCGCGAGGCGTTCGGGCAGCTGGGCTACCTGGTCGGCATCGTCCTGGTCGGCACGATCGTCGTGCAATGGACGATGCTCAAGATCGTCCCGGTCTACGCCAAGATGTTCGACGAATTCGAGATGCTGCTGCCGTCGGTCACCGAATGGCTGGTCGCGAGTGCCACGCCGGCGCTCTACACGTTTCCCGTGGTCTGTGCCGCCTTGCTGACCATGGTGGTCTTGCTCTTCTCGTACTTCGTCCGCTGGTCGCGGTACGAGTTGCCGGGCGCCAACCGGTTCTGGGTGCGGAGCGACGGGGCGCTGGTCCTGCGAGCCTTGTCGTTCGCCGTCCAGCAAGGGCGGGAACTGGGACCGGCCGTGCGGCTGTTGGCCGAGCAGTATCCGCGGCCCAGCGTGGCCCGGCGGCTGGAGCGGGCGGCGGCGAGCATCGACCGAGGCATCCCGTGGTGCGATGCGTTGCACGCCGAGCGGCTGGTGACGGCCACGGACGCCGCACTGTTGAAGGCGGCCCAGCGCGTGGGCAACTTGACCTGGGCCCTGGAAGAACTGTCCGAAGGCAGCCTCCGCCGCTGGGCCTTCCGCTGGAAGATCTTGGTCGACATCGCCTTTCCGTTTGCGATTCTGGGCTTGGGCATGCTGGTCATGTTCATCGTGGTCGGACTGTTCCTCCCCTTGGTGTCCCTGATTCAGGGGTTGTCATGATGCGGCGATTCGGAGCTTTCCACGTGGCCCGGTCTCGCCGAGACCGGAACACGCGTCTCGGCGAGACATGGCTACGTGCGCGTCGCCGTCCCGCCTTCACCGTCGCCGAATCCCTCGTGGCCTTGGTGGTGCTGGGCGCGGCGGCGGCCTTGTTGGGCCAGTTGCTGGGCGAGCTGGCCCAGCAGCGGCGGGCGGCGGACCAGCAGACGCTGGCCCTGCAACAGGCGGCGAACGCGATGGAACAACTGGCCGTGATCCCCTACGCGGACCTGACGCCAGAGCGGGCGGCAACGTTGGGCCTGTCCGACTTGGCCCGACAGCACTTGCCGGGCGCGCAGCTCGAGATCGCGATCGTCCCTGCCCCGGACGCCCCGCCGGCGAAACAGATCCAAGTCAATCTCCGCTGGCTCGATCGCAGCGGCCGGTACGGCGTCCCGGTGCAAATGACCGCCTGGCGCCACCAGCAAGAAAGGAGCGGCCCGTGAAACCGCATGCTCGTGGCATGACGTTGGTCGAGTTGCTGGTGGCGATCACGGTCAGCAGCGTGATCATGTGCGGCAGCGGAGTTCTGCTGCACGGCATGTATCGCGCCGACAAAGAGACTCGATTGGGAGTCGCCGCCGACGCGTCCCTCGCCCGCTTCGCGCTGCAATTCCGCCGCGACGCGCATGCGTCCGCCGAAGTCATGGCGCTATCCGACGCGGAAGGCCGGACGATCGGAATGGCCTTTCAGTGCCCCGGCCAGCCGGCGGTCGAATATCGCTGGCTGGGCACGAGCATCGTCCGCGTCACGTCCGAGTCGGGGCAAGTGATCCATCGCGATGCCTTCCGGTTTCGGCCCGGAGACCGGGTCACGTGGCAGTTGCCCGCGGCGGGCTCCGCGATCGTCGCCGTCCAGATCTCGCAAGCTCCGCCGCGCGGGACAGAGCTGGACGCCATCCCGCGGCAGCGCATCGAAGCGGCCGTCGGCCGGCTTCGCGCAGGGAGGGTTGCGTCATGAGCCGGCTTTCCGCTGCTGAGCCCCGTTCCCAGAACCGCTCCGCGTTTTGCCCCGTGGGATGGGCATTCCCGCCCGTCGCGCGGTGCCGGATGCGTGTCAAAACCCGCTCGCATCAAGACGCTCGCCGGCCGGGTGCCGCCCTGCTGATGACAATCGTCTGCCTGATGGTGATCGCCACGCTGGCCGTCTGCTTGGCTCGGACGCTGGTCGCCGAGCATCGCCAGTCGCGCTGGCGAGGCAACCAGCTGCAGGCGTTCTGGCTGGCGGAATCGGCGATCGAACGGGCCGCAGCCCGCTTGGCTGCGACGCGCGACTATGCCGGCGAAGAGTGGCAGGTCAAGCTGCCCCTGAGCGGCGCCGCCGTCCAGGCTCGAGCGGCGATCCGTGTCGAATCCGTCGCGGGCCAGTTTCTGCAACGGCGGATCGTCGTGGAAGCTCGCTGCCCGGCGGAAGGCGAGACAAGCGTGGTGGAGGTCCGCGAGTCGATCGTCACACTTGGGCCGGCGGAGGACGCTCGATGACGCGCAGTCCACAAGCCGTCGGTGCGGCCGTTCGCCCCGGGACTCCCCGGCGGCCCGCCTTCACCTTGGTCGAAGTCCTGGTGGTGATCATCATTGTCGGGACGCTGGTCGCCCTGCTGCTGCCGGCCATCCAGAGCGCCCGCGAGCGGGCGCGGCGGTACCAGTGCGCCCAGCATCTGCACCAGTTGATCACGGCGGTTCACAACTACGAACTGGCCTATGACGTGTATCCGCCCGGAACCCTGGAGCGGAAGGGCCCGATCCAGAACCACGCCTTCGGCTACCATCACAATTGGATCGTGCAGTTGTTGCCGTATTTCGAGCAACAGAATGTGGCGGCGCTGATCGATCGCCGGGTCGGCGTCTACCACCGCAACAACGCCGAAGCCCGGGACGAGATGGAGATCTGGACGTTGACCTGCCCTTCTCAAGCAGCCCCTGGCTGGGGTTACAGTTCGTATGCCGCCGTGTACCACGACCAGGAAGCGCCGATTGACACGACCAATCACGGCGTGTTCTTTCTGAACAGCCGCGTTGCGTTCGACGATCTGACCGACGGCGCGTCGCAGACCCTGTTCCTGGGCGAGAAGATCGTCGAGCAAGGCGATCTGGGTTGGATGTCCGGAACGAGCGCCACGCTGCGGAACACGGGGATCGCCCTGAACACCACCGGCAGGCCCGGCGGTGCGATCAATTGGGCGTCCCCACGGTTCCGGAGGAACGCCGATGGCGAGTGGGGGTATCCGGAGGAGATTCCCGAACCGGCCGCCGGCCAGCCGCCGCCCCAGGGCCCGGTTCTCCCCGTCGGCGGTTTCGCCGGTATCCACCCCGGCGGCTGCCAGTTCGCCTTTGGCGACGGCCACGTCGCCCTGCTGGACGCCAGCATCGCGCTCGACGTGCTCCAGCAACTGGGCCATCGCAGCGACGGCAAGCTGCTGTCGGCGGGTAAGTAATCCGGCCCCAGCCGGTTTCCGCCGCGGCGGACCTGCGGTACATTCACGCTTGTCGTACGCTGGCGTGCGTACCGTTGGTGAACATCGAAGGTCGTCCCCCGGGGAGGTCTGACGGATGAATCGTGGATTCTTTGCATTCGTGGCATTTTTCAGCTTGGCTGTCCAGGGCGTCGCTGCGACCGACGACCAGGCGTTTGTGAATCCGCCGCCCGAGGCGCGCGTGCGGGCCTATTGGTGGTGGCTGAATGGGAATGTCACCAAGGCCTCGATCACGCGCGACCTGGAGCAGATGGCTGCCAAGGGGTTTGGCGGAGCGCTGATCTGCGACGCCGGCGGGGCGTCCCAGGACGGCAACGACCAGGTGCCGCATGGGCCGACGTTCTTTTCGGACGAGTGGCGCGAGTTGTATCGGCATGCGCTCCGCGAGGCCGACCGCCTGGGCCTGGAGATGAGCCTGAACATCCAGAGCGGCTGGAACCTCGGCGGCCCGATGGTCGCGCCCGAGGACGCGCCGAAGAAGCTGGTCTGGTCCGAAGCTCGGGTGACCGGCCCGGCGCGAATCGAGGAAGCCTTGCCCACGCCGAAGCATCCGCCCGAGTTGTACCGCGACGTGGCCGTCGTGGCATATCCCCTCAAGCCCGCGCCGGACAGCGGCCGGGTCGCCTGCGAGGTGACCGCCAGTTCCGCACGAACCGAGCAGCCGGCGCCGCTGGCGAGCGACGGACTGGCGGAGACGTTCTGGGTCTCGTCCGGTGTCGAGGCCGGGGAAGGCCCCACGCGCCAGCGACCGGAATGGCTTCAGTTCCGCTTCGTCGAGCCCGTGTCGGTCAGCAGCTTCGACGTGCAGAGCCGGCCGGGGTACGGGCCGACGGAGGGCGAGTTGCAGGCGTCCGATGATGGGAAGACATGGCGCGCCGTCCACGAGTTCTCTGCGACCGCCGACCGCGTCGAAGGCAAGTTCGACGCCGTGCGGGCCGGCCAATTCCGGCTGGTGATTTACAACTCCCGCGATCCCCGCTTCCCGGCGACGCCGCGAAACGTGCAGATTCTGGAGGCCCGCCTGCTGGATCCTCAGGGACACGTCTTGAACGCGACGACTGGGGGACGGCGGCCGATTCAGATGTGGGCGCAGAAAGCCCTGCACAAGCCGCTCAGTTTCTCCGCGCCCGACACGACGCCTTTGCTGGAAGAACTGCCCTCGGAAGCGGGCGAAGAGGACACCGCCGCGGCCGACGTGCGGGACTTGACCGCCTGCCTGGACGCCGACGGGACGTTGCGCTGGGATGCGCCGGCCGGCGAATGGCAAGTCCTGCGGTTCGGCTGTACCCTGAACGATCACTGCCGCGTGTCGACGTGCAGCGAAGGCTGGGAAGGCTACGCGTTGGATCCGTTCGACGCCGCCGCGTTCCGCCGGTACTGGGACCAAGTCGTCGAACCGCTGATCGCCGACGCGGGCCCCTTGGCCGGGACCGCGCTCAAGTACCTGCACACGGACAGCTGGGAGGTCGAAGTAGCCAGTTGGACGCCGACGCTCCGCGAGGAATTTCGCCAGCGGCGCGGCTATGATCTGTTGCCGTACCTGCCCGTGATCGCCGGCAAAATTGTGGACAGCCGTCCCCTCAGCAACCGCTTCCTGCACGATTTCCGCAAGACGATGGGCGACCTGGCGGTGGACAACCACTACCGGCTGTTCTCCGAGGGAGCGCATCGGCATCAGCTGTTGATGCACCCCGAATCCGGCGGCCCGCACGCCGTGCCCGTCGACTCGCTTCGCTGCCTGGGCATGGACGATGCGCCGATGTCCGAGTTCTGGGCCTGGTCCTGGCGACATCGCGTCGGGGACACCAACCGCTTCTTTGTCAAGCAGCCGGCTTCCGCGGCACACACCTACGGCCACCGGTTGGTGCTCGCCGAAGGCTTTACCACGATCGGCCCGCATTGGCAGGAGACGCTGTGGGACAACCTCAAGCCGGCGTTCGACCAGGCGCTGTGCGAGGGATTGAACCGGCTGGTGTGGCACGCCTTCACCTGTTCGCCGGCCGAGATGGGCTTGCCCGGCCAAGAGTACTTTGCCGGCACGCACTTCAATCCGAATGCCACTTGGTGGAACAAGTCGCCCGCGTTTCTGGGCTATCTGAACCGCTGCCAGTACCTGTTGCAGCAGGGGACGTTCGTCGCCGACGCCGTCTCGTACTACGGCGATCACGTGCCGAACTTCGCCCAGCTGAAGCGATCCGATCCGGCTGGCGTGCTGCCGGGCTATGACTACGACGTGGCGACCGAGGAGGTCGTGCTGACGCGGATGAGCGTTCGCGACGGCCGCGTGGTCCTGCCTGACGGCATGAGCTATCGCGTACTCGTGTTGCCGAACCGGCCCGCGATCTCGTTGGCGGTGCTGCGCAAGATCAAGGAACTCGTGGACGCCGGAGCGACCGTTCTCGGGACGAAGCCGACTCGAGCCTCGGGGCTGCAGGACTACCCCGCGTGCGACCAGCAAGTCATGCAGCTGGCGGACGCACTGTGGGGGGCGGACGCGTCCCAGCCGGTGGGCGAGCGGCGGGTCGGACTGGGCCGCGTCGTCTGGGGCAAGACGGCACGCGAGGTCCTGGCCGGCGACGGCATCCCGCCGGATTTCGAGTTCAACGGCGGGGTCGAGAACACGTTGCTGGACTACATTCATCGCCAGGATGGCGAAGTCGAGATCTACTTCGTTGCCAACCGCAATCCGCGTGACGAGCAGCTGGCGTGCGCGTTCCGCGTGGCGGGCAAGGCTCCCGAGTTGTTCGATCCGGTGACGGGGCGAACACGGCCGTTGGCCGCCTGGTCCGTGGCAGAGGGGCGAACGACCATTCCGCTGCAGTTCGCGCCCTGCGGGTCCTGGTTCGTTGTGTTCCGACATCCGGCCGCGGCCGCGCCGAAAGCGGCGGGCGGCAACTTCCCCGTGCTCACGGCGGCCCAGACCTTGTCGGGGCCCTGGCAAGTGGCGTTCGATCCCCGCTGGGGCGGTCCCGCGGCGGTCGAGTTCGCCGAGTTGACCGACTGGACCAAGCGTCCCGAGGACGGCATCCGCTTCTATTCGGGGACAGCCACGTATCGCCAGACCTTCGACCTGCCGCCCGCGCTGCAGGCCGCCGGGCGGCCGCTGATGCTGGACCTGGGCGTGGTCAAGCAACTGGCGCAGGTCAAATTGAACGGCCGCGACTTGGGCGTGCTGTGGGCGGCTCCCTTTCAGGTCGATGTAACCGAGGCGGTTAAATCGACCGGAAACGAACTTGATATTGAAGTCGTGAACTTCTGGCCCAACCGGGTCATTGGCGATCAGGCGTTGCCGGAAGAAAAGCGGCTGACTCGGACCAATGTTCGCAAATTGACCAAGGACACCCCGCTGGTCGAGTCCGGACTGTTGGGGCCGGTGCGGATTCTGACGGCGGAGGCACCGTAGCAGCTGTCCGACACCAACTCCGCGTCCAAGCAACCCCGACACAACCCCGCGTCTAACCCCTGTGACAGACGCCCGTGGTTCGCTAACATAGGCCCGATTCGAAAGGCGCTTTGGCCGTTTTTCTCGAGACGAGGGGAAGTACCTTGAAGCAACATCGCGAACTCCAGGAGTGGGTGGAAGAGATGGCTCGCATGTGCGAGCCCGACCAGATCGTGTGGATCGACGGTTCCGAGGAGGAGAAAGACCGGCTGACGCAGGAAGCGCTGGCGACGGGGGAGCTGCTCCCGCTGGACCAGGAAAAGTACCCTGGCTGTGTGTACCACCGCACGGCGGTCAACGATGTTGCTCGCACGGAAGACTTGACGTTCATTTGCTCGACGCGGGAGGAGGATGCGGGGCCGACCAACAACTGGCTATCGCCCGCGGAAGGCTACCGCCGGGCCGGCGAGATTTTCGCCGGTTCGATGCGCGGCCGGACGATGTACGTGATCCCCTTCTCGATGGGGCCCGTCGGTTCGCCGTTCAGCAAGATTGGCGTCGAGTTGACGGACAGCATCTACGTCGTGCTGAGCATGCGCATCATGACGCACGTCGGCAAGCGGGTCCTGAAGCAGTTGGGGCCTCAGGGCGACTTCACGCGCTGCCTGCACGGCAAGGCGGAGTTGGACATCAAACGCCGCTTGATCCTGCACTTTCCCGAGGACAACACGATTTGGAGCGTGGGCTCGGGTTACGGCGGTAACGTGCTGCTGGGCAAAAAGTGCCTTGCGCTGCGGATCGCCAGCTACTTGGGCCGGGGCGAAGGCTGGCTGGCCGAGCACATGCTGATCATGGGGATCGAGAATCCGGACGGCCGCGTCGAATACGTTGCGGCCGCCTTCCCCAGCGCTTGCGGCAAGACCAATCTGGCGATGCTCATTCCGCCGGAAGGGCTCAAGATCAAGGGCTACCGGATCTGGACCGTGGGTGACGACATCGCCTGGATGCGGATCGACACGGACGGCCGGCTGTGGGCCATCAATCCCGAGACCGGTTTCTTCGGCGTCGCCCCGGGGACGAACACCAAGACGAACCCGAACATGATCCGGACAATCCGGCAGAACACGATCTTTACGAACGTGGTGCTGGGCAAGGACGGCACGGTCTGGTGGGAAGGGCTGGAAGGCGACCCGCCCGCGGACGCTTGGGACTGGCAGGGCCGGCCCTGGAAGCCGGGCCTGAAGGACGACAAAGGCAGTACGATTCTGGGCGCTCATCCCAACAGCCGCTTCACGGCGCCCCTGACTCAGTGCCCGTCGCACTCGTTCCGCACCGAGCACCACCACGGGGTGCCGATTTCCGCGATCATCTTCGGCGGCCGCCGCGCCCACCTGGCGCCGCTGGTCTACGAGTCGTTTGACTGGGAACATGGCGTGTTCATCGGCGCCACGATGGCCTCGGAACGGACCGCGGCCCAGTTCGGCAAGATCGGCGAAGTCCGCCGCGATCCGATGGCCATGCTGCCCTTCTGCGGCTTTCACATGGGCGACTATTTCGAGCACTGGGTGAACATGGGGCGGCGGATGACGAATCCGCCCAAGATCTTCCATG
>Ga0172371_10009497_pt1 | contig 13339 bp, 13 predicted proteins | sample Lak12m_FD_114543 | JGI IMG/M metagenome (GOLD analysis project Ga0172371, IMG submission 114543) | Freshwater microbial communities from Kabuno Bay, South-Kivu, Congo - kab_022012_12m | ecosystem: Environmental > Aquatic > Freshwater > Lake | place: Democratic Republic of the Congo: South-Kivu... | reverse complement strand
CCGGGCATCGCTCGCGCCAGCAAGGTCTTTCCAGAGCCGGGCGGGCCAATCAGAAGCATGTGATGTCCCCCAGCCCCGGCGACCTCCATCGCGCGCTTGACATGTTCCTGCCCTTTGATTTCACGAAAATCTGTTTGGGTTATTACTGGCAGTTCATCTGGCGTGATCGAAGGGTGCGGAGGGATAACATATTCGCCCATCAAGTGCGTGTATAGGGTAGCCAGGGATGACACCGGAATCACTTCGAGATCAGGGATCAACGAAGCTTCAGGCGCATCCACTTCCGGCACAAAAATGCGACTAAAACCCTGCGCGCGCGCTAAAGCTGCCATTGGAAGTACGCCACGCGTATGTCGAACCGTTCCATCCAACGACAACTCACCCACTACCAATGCCCCCTCCACACAATCCGAGGACAGTTGCTCGGCGGCTATGAGTACACCGAGGGCAATTGGCAAGTCGTAAGACGGCCCCTCCTTGCGCACAGAAGCTGGCGCCAGGTTTACTGTGATCCGCTTGCGCGGAAAGGCCATTCCGATGTTTTTGATCGCCGATTGGACACGTTCGCGGCTTTCCTGTACTGCCGTGTCGGGTAAACCCACAATCACCATGCCAGGCAAGCCCAGGCCGGTGTCAACCTCTACTTCGACGACCACGCCCTCCAAACCGATCACTGCGCACGAAAACACGCGAGCTAGCATATTGGACCTTCCACTTGCTGTACTTTGGAATTTCCCCTTATTATCACACAATCCATTCCCTTTATGCCAAAAAATCCGAGGCAATTCTGAAATCACCGGGGAGTTATCAGCAGATTACCACCCATTTATTTTCATTCCGAATCAGTCCGTTCTAATGTACAATAAGCTATCCGCGTTTCAGGGCATTTTCTTGTAACCTGCTGGCAGGTCTGACTCATCGGTAGAAGCATGCACACTCTCATCGCAGATGAACGACAACGCGCCCGCCATATCGTTGAAACTTACGGGCGCTCTCCCAACGCTTTCCTGGCGCTGCTGGATGACAAAAGTTACTACTTCAGCGCGGGTGGCTCGTTAATCGCCTATATGGTCTACCGCAAAGTCGCCGTAGCCCCGGGAGACCCGATTGGACCGCCGGAGGACACTGGCCATGCTATCGCCGGCTTCCAGAGCCTTTGCCGGCAGAATAAATGGATCCCCGCATTTTGCCCGGCCAGTCCCGTTTGCTTAGACCATTACCAGCAAGCCGGTCTGCGTCACTTTCTGATCGGTTACTACGGCTCGGTAGACCTGCACACCTTTACCCTGCAAGGCAACGCCCGCGCGAATTACCGCAAGCGCTACCAACGCCTGATCAAACAGGGCTTCCGCATGCTCGTCCATCCACCGCCGCTTCCCGACTACCTGTTGGTAAAAATGCGCTGCATCAGCGACCAGTGGCTCAAGCGCGTCTCCGGCGCGGAAAAACGTTTTTTTAATGGCTGGTTCGACCCTGAAATCATGCGTCGCAGCCCAATTGCCATTATCTATAACCCAGCAGGAGAACCGGTCGCTTTCGCTAACCTGGTCTCCGAGTTCCAGTTGAACGAGATTTCTTTTGACCTGATGCGTTATGCGCAGGATGTTCCCGCGGGGATAACGGATTTCTTTTTCGTCTCCCTGTTCTTCTGGGCTAAAGAGCAGGGGTATGACTCGATTAACCTGGGCGGCAGCGAGCTGGCGCAGGTCGGGCAAGACCCAGGCGCGCCGTTCATGGAACGCCTGATTCATTTCCTCTACCAGTACACCAACCTTTTCCGGCATTATAAAGGACTGCACGGTTTTAAAAGGAAATTCCAACCGGTCTGGGAAGCCCGTTATCTGATTTACCCGGGCGCGCTGCAATTGCCGCTGGTTTGTTACGCCATCGCCAGTATTGATATCAACCCGGATTTCTAGCGAGGAGATTGCTTATGTATTGGGCTATCTTAATTATTGCGATCCTGTGCGAAGTGGTCGGCACTGCTTACATGAAACTCTCGCATGGTTTCACCCGTTTATCGCCGACGATTTTCATGGTCGGTTTTAATTTCGTCAGCTTCATCCTGGTTACGCTGGCACTAAAAAAGATTGATGTGAGCATCGCCTATGCCGTCTGGTCTGGCCTCGGCACAGCTCTGGTGGCATTAATCGGCTTCTATGTCTTTAAGGAACAGTTGAACACTGTAAAAATCATCTGCCTGGTCATGATCATCGCCGGCGTGGTCGGCTTAAAACTGAGCGAAGTCTAGCAACAACAAGGAGACCTTCTATGGTCAATGATGATCTCGAGACCGCGCTGAGAAAGATCAGCCAGATTGCCGATATCGAAGCGCTTGCGCAGCAAAACACAAGCGCGGAGGATGTATTTAATCTCTATCTGAAAAACGATTGGCTTTTTCGCAGGGTCTATTCCTGGGCAGGTTCTCCATCCACCTCTCTCTTAGCGAGGATGGGCGTTTTCATTGGGACGGCTGTTATGTGCAACCGCGAAGGATCGAAGCCGCCCTGCGGACTAATCAGGCGCGGCAGGTGTTAGAGTTGTGTTGCGGGAATGGCTTCAATACAATTTACCTGGCGAAAAATAACCCACAGGTACAGTTTGAAGCCGTTGATTTGATGCCTGGGCACATCGGGACAGCCCGGCGACAATCCAGGCCGTATCAGAATATCCACTGGCAGGTTGGGAATGTTGAGCAGTTAGCGTATCCAGACGCCTCTTTCGATTTCGTGTTTGTGATTGAAAGCTTGATTCTGGTTCCCCATCCGGCTCAGGCGCTGGCTGAGGCGTATCGGGTATTGAAACCGGGCGGACGGATAGTCAACTTTGATTATTATCTCAAACGCCGGTTTGACCAGCTTGAGCCGCGCCAGCAAACAGCGGTCCTGATTGACCAGAATACCTGCGCCTTATTGGGCTTGATGTATTTCAACGACTTTATCGCCGCCGCGCAAAAGACGGGCTTTGGCGTGAAATTCATAAAGGACATGTCGCACAATGCGCTGCCAGACCTGGAACGGCTGCACCGACTGGTTGATCTGGTCTTCACCCTGCCCGGTTTGACAAAAACCATCATCCGCGCCTTGCCGGAGGAGGCAGTCAAAGGTATTATAGATTGGGAAATCCTGTTACCATTATTCCAGGCCAACTTGACGGGTTACTATTGTTTGGAGTTGGAAAAACTATAACTCAGATGCTCTCTGCTGCAACCCAGCCGCGCATTTCTGCGTATTAAATTGTGATGAAAACTACATTTACCAATTCTGCTTACACAATCACCAAAGCTGCCAGCCGGCAAACCTGTTATACCATCCGCTGGTTGGCCGACCGCGACCGCCTCGATGACGCCTATCGCTCCTATGCCTACTTCCGTTGGGTGGATGATTGCCTTGACTCGCCCGTCGCCCCGCAGCCAGACCGTCTCGCCTTTATTCAACGCCAGAAAAGCCTGCTTGAACGGTGTTACCGGCGCGACAGCCTCCTGGCTGTGAACCCCCACGAGCAAATGCTGTTTGATCTGGTGAATCACGACACCGAACCGGATAGCGGTTTGCAAGCCTACCTGCGCAACATGATGGCAGTGATGGATTTCGACGCCCGCCGCCGCGGCCGTTTGGTTTCGCTAAGAGAACTGGACGCTTACACCCATTTCCTGGCCCGCGCGGTGACTGAAGCGATGCATTACTTCATCGGACACTGCTGCCCCACGCCGCACGATGAGACCCGCTACCTGGCCGTCACCGCCGCCCATATCACCCACATGCTGCGCGATACCGTAGATGATACCCAGAACGGTTATTACAATATCCCGTGCGAGTTCCTGACAGCCAAACGGTTCCAGCCGGACGATCTGCATAGCGAGGCCTATCGAGCCTGGGTGCGCAACCGGGTAGCCCTGGCGCGTGGGTATTTTGCGCTGGGCAAGCAATATCTCCAGCGCGTTCCCAATTTACGCTGCCGTCTGGCTGGTCTGGCCTACACCGCCCGTTTTGAATGGCTGCTGGATACCTTTGAACGCGAGAATTATTGCTTGCGTCCCAACTACGCTGAGCGTAAGGGGCTGCGGGCTGCTTTAGAAATGAGTGGAATGGTCTTCTCGACCTTGTTCGGCCATCCAGCAGCGAATTTACCGCCTCAAGCCGCAACCTCACAACCGGTCGCTCCGAGCCGCTCATGAGCGCCCGATCAGTCCTGGTAATCGGCGCCGGGGTTGGCGGGATTGCTGCTGCGGTAAGCCTGGCCCGCCACGGGTTGCATGTCACCGTGCTGGAGAAAAACGATCAGCCCGGCGGTCGCTGTGACCGCTTTGAACGCGAGGGGCATTTCTTCGACGCCGGCCCCACGCTGCTGGTCATGCCGTTGCTCTACGAAGCTGAGTTTCGCGCTCTCGGCGCCTCGTTGCGCGAAATGCTGGATTTGCAGCGCGTGGATCCCACCTACCACCTGGTCTTCGATGATAACCGCCAGTTAGCCCTGACCTCCGACCTGAGCGCCATGCAGTCCAGACTTGAAACCTTCGAGCCAGGCAGCTTCGCCGGTTTTTTGCGTTACCTCCAGGAAGGCGACCGCCATTACCAGCTTGGCATCGAACGCCTGGTGCGGCGCGACTTCCGCTCGGCCGCCGATTTCTTCAACCTGCGGAACCTGACGCTACTCTGGCAGCTCAAACCGTTGGTCAACCATTACCACAACATGTCCGCTTATTTCACCAACCCGCGCCTGAAAGCTGCTTTTACCTTCCAGGATGTCTATATGGGTCTCAGCCCTTTTCAATCGCCAGCCACCTTTTCGATGATGCCATACACCGAGCTGGCGCACGGCGTATGGTATCCACGCGGCGGCATGTACCAGATCGTTGAGGCGCTCATGCAATTGGCGCGCCAGGCTGGAGTCGAGTTCGAGTTTGATGTCGCCGTTGAGCGCATCGAGGTGGAGCAAGGCAAGGCGCGCCGGCTTTTGCTCGAAGATGGCCGCCGTCTGAACGCCGATATCATTCTCGCCAACGCTGACCTGCCCTATGTATACCAGCAATTGCTTCCTGATGACAATTTAGCCGCCGCGCTGGAGCGCAAGCATTATTCCTGCTCGGTCATCAGCTTCTTTTGGGGGCTGGACCAGCCCTATCCCGCCATTCCACCGCATACCCTGTTCCTCGCCGATGATTATCGCCAAAATTTCATCAGCATCATTGAAGACCTGACCCTGCCAGCGAACCCTTGCCTGTATCTGCACGCGCCCACCCGCCTCGACCCCGCCATGTCCCCAGCCGGACAGGATAGTCTGATCGCCATCGTGCCAGTCGGGCATCTCGGTAAAAATGGCGACCAGGACTGGCCCGCCTTGCGCGAGCAGGCGCGGGAACAGGTCTTTCGCCGCCTGTCCCAAATCGGCGTCCACGGCCTGCAAGCCCACATCAAATTCGAGGTCAACTACACCCCGCTCTCCTGGCGCAAACGCTACAACCTGGTTAAAGGCGCCACCCACGGTCTTTCGCACACCCTGACCCAATTGGCTTACTTCCGCCCGGCTAATCGCCACCCGCGCTATTCCAACCTGTATTTCGTTGGCGCCAGCACCCACCCCGGTACCGGTTTGCCCACTGCTCTGGTCTCTGCCCGCCTGACCGCCCAGCGCATCCTGGATGAAATGTAGACTACAACCGACGACATTACACATTGATAGGCGTTATAATATCTTGCAGATGGACACTCCGTGAACACTGTTTTGAATTAACCTGTTTGACGTAGCCTGTCAGAACCTGGAAGAAAATGATCTGGCTTAGATTGAATTCTACCCTCAATTGGCTGATCCAGACCGCCCCCACCCTTTCGGACCCCGAACGTCGCCGCAGTCGCCTGCTTACCTGGCTGCAATTATTCATTCTTTTTATCACGCTGTGTATCCTCATTTTTCTGCTGATCCAAACTCCTCTCGACAACTCACGTCGCTTTATATACCCCGGCCTGATTAGTGGGCTGATGTTGTTTATCGTCTGTGCTTACCTGTTAAACCGCATGGGGCATTACACATTGGCAGCAGGAATGACCATCGCCTGCGCCATCTTTGCCCCCTGGGGTTCGTTGCTCTTTGATCCCACCATCTGGCAGGGAGATTTTATGCCCCTGGCGTATGTGGTTGTCTCGGTAATGTTATCCGGCATCCTGCTACCAACCTGGATTACCTTTCTTTTAGCTGTCGTACAATGGGGCGGTTTATTGATTGTATTCCTGCTCAACCCGGCCACCGATTTTAATTGGGCCAGTCTGTTGTATTTTGTCTTAGCCACATCCATGCTCAGCATCCTTGCCAATGACGTTAGCCAGCGCGATCTGAGCCAGATTGATCACCAGTCCCACCTGCTGGCCGTCAGCGAAGCCCAACTACGCGAGCAATCCATTCGCGATTATCTAACCAATCTGTTCAACCGTCGCTATCTGGAAGAAACCCTGGAGCGCGAAATCCAACGCGCCGCCCGCAAAGGGCTACCGCTTGGCGTCATTATGCTGGATATTGACCATTTCAAGCGTTACAATGACACCCTTGGACACGCCATGGGCGATCTATTGCTCCAGGAATTGGGCAAGCTTCTTTCGAACCAGATCCGCCGCTCAGATATCGCCTGCCGCTACGGTGGCGATGAAATGGTGCTGATCCTGCCCGAAGCCTCCCTCAAAACCACCCGGCAGCGCGCCGAACAACTGAGGAATGAAGTGCAAATCCTTCACCTGGAACAAATCATCCACGCTCCAGAAACTATCACAATCTCGCAGGGCGTAGCGGTTTATCCAGATCACGGCGCATCAGGCGAAGCGCTCTTGAAATCCGCCGACTCTGCCCTCTACCGGGCTAAAAACGAAGGGCGCGACCGGGTTATTGTAGCTAATCCACAGGCTAGATGAACCATCGCTTAATTTCTTAATGCAATTTTACGAAAGTTTTATTATCACCAGACGGCGAATCGCTATAATATACATCAAAGCATAAACGGGCTGTTAAAAACCAGTCCAAACCATTCTAGTAAAAATGGAGAAAGAGGATAGGAGGATTATCATATGTTGCGAACGATGTTTCGAGTACTTTTCACCCTGGCGGTTACGTTTGCGCTGACCTTTGGAATTTTTTCCGGAACTGGCGTGGCGTATGCTGCAAAAAGCCAACCTACCGCTGCTGCGGGTTATAACCCGGTCGACTCAGTTCCATCGGGCGTGAACTTCTGCTATCCAAGCGGATATAACCGGCAGGGCTGGAGATGCGGCTGGCGGTTGGCCATGTACCCCTATAATATGGGCGCCTGCTACTACGGGCCGTGTGGTGGCTATTACTATGGCTATACTGGCAACCCCTACTACTACGGTGGCAGAGAACCCGGCTATGTTGCAGATTATGGCGGTCAGCCACGCTATAACCCCTGCTATTACAATACCAATTGCTACAATCCCTGTTACAACCCTTGCTACACCTACGGTACTTACTGCTCCTGTTACCGTTAGATGTAAACCCTCAGCTATCCGGCGAATTTGTTCGACACAAGCAATCCATTCCATTCGCCAGGGATAGCCTGCTAAACAGATCTGTCATTTCGTACCATATCGTTCACGCAGATTGCTGGTGAGCAAGTCAATTTCCGCTCACCAGCAATATCGCGTCAGTATAGACTGGCGTCTTTTCAAATAGAGCCGGTCTTTTATCTGTTTATTCGGCAGGTCGTTGGGGATATGTTTGCCTGTAAGATCAGCCAGCATGTCAAACTGTTTGACTGACAGTCAACGCCATCTTCGCCCGTACTCGGTTGACAATAATCAGGGTTAGCGTTAAAAAGGCACAACCTATGCCGTTAATCAAGCTGCCCGAACTTTCTCGCCGCGCCTCCGATCGCAGGGCAATTATTTTCCGGCCAACCCACCCGGCGTCTGGGCAGCTTTTTAACCGGCAGCTATCCCAACTGTTCAAAGGCGGCAAAATAATCGGGGGCATATCGCCTTCTTTGTGAGTATAATTACCCGAATGTCCGCGCGATGTTCTTTATCGCCCAGCAGCTCATGCTCCTGTATGGGCAATCGCATAGCTATAAACCCGGGATCTCGCGATCGGCGTGGTTTCAATTGATCTTAAGCGCAAAATCTTTTTTGCTATCCATTTTGTTTTTTAAGGAAGGCCAGTATGAAAGTCCCAATTAGTTGGGTTAAAGAATTTGTTACGATCAACATCTCCCTGGAGGAGTTGGCGCACCAGATCACCATGGCAGGTCTGGAGGTGGAAGAGATCACCTATATCGGCCTGCCACTGCCGGCCTCTAACGGCGAAAGCGTTCATCAGCGACCGGAGACAAAAATCTCAGGCATCGAGTGGGCGCCCGATAAAATCGTGACCGCCGCTGTTTATGAGGTGCTGCCGCACCCCAACGCCGACCGGCTGGTGTTATGCAAGCTAGATGACGGCCAACAGGTGCATACCGTGCTGACCGGCGCGCCGAACCTGTATCCTTATAAGGGTCTTGGACCGCTGCCGAAACCTTTGAAAGTGCCGTATGCCAAAGAAGGAGCGCGGATTTATGACGGCCATCAACCGGGTCAGGCGCTGACTACCCTCAAGCGCGCCAAAATTCGCGGCGTAGACTCCTATTCCATGATCTGCTCCGAGAAAGAATTAGGCATCTCGGAGGATCATGAAGGTGTGATTATCCTGGATGACGATGCGCCGGTGGGCGTGCCGCTGGTCGAATATATGGGCGACGCGGTCTTCGAGGTCGCCCTGACGCCGAATATCGCTCGCGATGCGAATATGTTGGGCGTGGCGCGCGAGATCGCTGCCATCACCGGCCAGCCGTTACACCCTCCCAGCTACGAGTTCAAAGCGGAAGGGCCTTCAATAGACGGCAAAGTCTCAATTGTCATCCAACAACCTGAACTGAACCCGCGTTTTGTGCTGGGTTTGATCCAGGAGGTCAAGATCGGCCCCAGCCCGTACCGGGTGCAGCGCCGCCTGAAACTCGCCGGGATGCGCCCGATCAATAATATCGTTGACGCCACCAACTACGCCATGTTGGAAGTCGGCGAACCGTTGCACGCCTTCGATTACGACGTGCTGGTGCAACGGGCGAACGGCAAAGCTCCCACCATCCTCACCCGCACTGCCCAATCTGGCGAAAAATTAACCACTCTGGATAATGTAGAGCGCACGCTAAACGACTTCAGTGTGCTGGTCTGCGACACTGCCGGCGCGCTCTCGATTGCCGGTGTGATGGGTGGAGCAGAATCCGAGGTGACGGAGCAGACGCGCAACATTCTGCTCGAAGGGGCTGCCTGGAACTTCATTAACGTCAGGCGGACGGTCAACGCCCAACGCCTGCCTTCCGAAGCGGCTTATCGCTTCTCGCGCGGCGTCCATCCGGCTATGGCGGAACGCGGCGTGCGCCGCGGCCTGGAGCTGATGCGCTGTTGGGCTGGCGGCCAGGTATGCCAGGGGCTGGTAGATAACTATGCCCTGCCCGCTGCTGACCCAACTGTGGAGATTAGCCCACACCAGGTGAAGAACTGGTTAGGGATCGAGCTAACGGCGGCGGAGATCGCCGAAATCTTAGGACGCTTGGAATTCAAGACCGAAATTAAGCATGAGGTGGTAAGCGCTACCGCGCCCGACCACCGCCTGGACATCGGCGTCGGTGTGATCGGCGTAGCGGACCTGTTGGAAGAAATCGCCCGCGTCTATGGCTACGAGCGCATCCCCGCCACGCGCTTGAGCGACGAACTGCCGCCGCAGATCGGCAACCCCCGGCTGGAAAAAGAAGAGCGGGTGCGCGACCTGCTGGTCAACCTGCACTTTCAAGAGGTGGTGACCTACCGCATGACTTCGCCCGAGCGTGAGCGGCGTCTTTTGCCATCCCAGGCCAGTGAGCCAGCTTATGTGCGCGTCGCCAACCCGATTGCCGTGGACCGCAACGTCCTGCGCCGCAATCTGCTCGCCAGCCTGCTGGAAGTGGTCGAGCGCAACGCGCGCCTGGCAGAGCGCATGGCGCTGTTCGAAATTGGACCTGTCTTTGACCCATCCCCCACCGGCGACCTGCCGGAAGAAGCCATTCATCTGGCAATCGGCCTGACCGGACGGCGCTCTTTACCTGCCTGGCAGAGCAGCGAGGCCGGCTGGATGGACTTCTACGACCTGAAAGGCTGCTTGAACAACCTGTTCGCTGGCCTGGCTCTGAACGAAGTGCGCTATGCGCCAGATGAACACCCCAGTTTTCACCCTGGCAAATGCGCCCGCCTCTGGCTAGGCGAGCTCTCGTTGGGTGTGATGGGTGAACTGCACCCACTGGTAGTTGAACATTACGCTTTCCCCGCCTCGCCCATCCTGGCCGCCGACCTGGATTTGCAGGCTATCCTTTCCAACATCCCGGCTCGTTTTCTCGTCGCGCCTGTACCGGCTTACCCACCGGTGTTGGAAGACCTGGCAGTAATTGTGGATGAAAGCATACCGGCTGACAACGTCGCGGCGGTCATCCGCCAGGCAGGCGGCAAGACTCTGCGCGACCTGCGCCTGTTCGACCTTTTTCGTGGCGAACAGATCGGCGCCGGTAAAAAGAGCCTGGCCTATAATCTCACCTACCAATCCGATGAGCGCACGCTGACCGATGACGAGGTCTTGAAACTCCGCCAGCGCATCCTTCGCCAGTTGGAAAAAGACCTGGGCGCAAAATTGCGCAGTTAATTCGCCCCTACCCAATACCTCCACCGCCCTCTCATCCCACTGCGAGAGGGCGGTTTCAATTTCCGCGAATTAGGCCTTGATAGCTGGGGGGTTTTGTTGTATTGTATAGGTGTCCCAAAACGGTGAGCGGCTGTTCGGTTTGGGCGAAACCAGTTTCGGGCGAAACGAGTTTCGCCTTGTATTGGGTGAGGAAGGAGCGGCGGCGATGGACGTGATTGAAGCGGGGATCGGTCCTATGATCCAACCGGTAGATTTGCAATCTTTCCGCGAATGGAACCGGCAAAAACCCAAAGGGTTGCTCGATAAACGCATGAACGAAGCCGAAGCGGTACGGCGTTTCATCCACGAGGGGATGTATATCGGCACCGAGCTATATGGCAGCGTGCGCTGTCCCATGTCATTGGTCAACGAAATCATCCGCCAGGATATTCACAATTTGCGTGTGGTGGGCCAGGGAGTGCTGGAATTGGATATGTTTCTGGGCGCTGGCCTGGTGAAGGCGCTGGATATCACGTACATCGGGTTGGAGGTGTACGGCGTCTCGAACTGCTTCCGCCGCGAGTTGGAAAGTGGGCGGCTGGAAACCTGCGTGGAATGGTCCAACGGCGCGCTGGCATGGCGCTTTAAAGCCGCGGCCATGGGCGTGCCGTTCTTACCGGGGCGTTCGATGCTCGGCACTGATACGCTCAAATATAGCTCTGCCAAGGTCGTGCAATGCCCCTTCACCGGCCAGCCAATCTGCCTGGTCCCGGCCTTGATCCTGGATGTCGGATTGATCCACGTACACCGTGCGGATCAATATGGCAACGCGCAAATTGCCGGCATCAGTGGTTTTGCCGCCGAAATGGCGCGCGCCTCCAAAACGTTAATCATCAGCGCTGAAGAGATTGTCGCTACAGAAGTCATCCGCGCCCACCCCGACCGCACAATCATTCCCTATTACCTGGTAGATGCCGTGATCGAAGCGCCTTTTGGCTCTCACCCTGGAGAAATGTGCTATCTCTATCAACGCGATGAAGCGCAGATCAGGGAATGGGTCGCTGCCGCGCAAGCAGCGAACACCACCGCCGCCTACCTGGATAAATACATCTATAGCGTAAAAGACCATCCGGACTACCTGTCTAGGATCGGATATGAGCGGTTAGATCAACTGCGTTGTGAAAACCGAACCGCGTGAGCGGGCGAAACTAATTTCGACGGGATATGGAGGCGAAAATGGAAGACCGGCCAAGTTCTCCGTTATATAATCCGAGCGAATTGCTGATCTGCACCGCCGCGCGGTTGATGGCCGACTTCACCACCGCCATCATCGGCACCGGCATCCCCATGCTGGCGGCTGCCCTGGCGCAACGCATGCACGCTCCCAACCTGGTCGCCATCTTCGAATTCGGCGGAATCGGCCCCATTCTGGATGAATTGCCGTTAGCGGTCGGCGGCGAACGCTCGTTCCACCGCGCCGTGGCCGCTGCCGGACTTTGCGAAACCGTGGAGACTGCCCAGCGCGGCCTGGTTGAGTATGGTTTCTTGGGCGGCGCGCAGATTGACCCCTACGGCAACTTAAACAGCACCGTCATCGGCGACTACGACCATCCCAAAGTGCGCCTGCCAGGCAGCGGCGGCGGCAACGATTTTGGCTCGCATTGCTGGCGCACCATCGCCATCATGCGCCACGATCAACGCCGCTTCATCGAAAAGATTGATTTCGTCACCACGCCCGGTTACCTGAACGGGCCAGGCGCGCGTGAAGCCGCCGGCCTATCTCCTGGCAGCGGGCCGTACCGGGTGGTTTCCAACCTGGGCGTGATGGGCTTCCACCCGGAGAGCAAACGCATGATCTTGCTCGCTACCCAGCCCGGCGTGACGGTTGAGCAGGTGCAAGAAAACACCGGCTTTGAATTGCTGGTCGCTGACCGGGTGGCTGCTAACCCGCCGCCCTCTGCTGAAGAACTGCGCATCCTGCGCGACCAGGTGGACCGTGATCGGCTTTACATTTGACGCCCCTCCAGGCGAAAATCGTTTCGCCAATGACACATAGAGATATTTAGGGCTTATAATATCGCCAATCTTCGTTGAGCCCCATCGGATGCGCTCTTTTCTCCACGTTTGTTAAATAGGGTTGACAATTGAACACACCGACGCAATTCACACTTAAAATATTGAAAGGCCCCACAGAGGGCCAGGTCTATCCGCTCACGCCGCCTGTAGCGGTGATCGGTCGGGATACTGATACAGACATCTTAATCGCCAGCCCGGGGGTCTCACGCCGCCATGCGCGCCTGACCTACCAGAACGGGCGCTATTTCATCGAAGACCTGGGCAGCGCCAATGGTACTTTTTTAAACGGGCAGCCGCTGGCCGGCGCTTCAGGGCTGAATCCTGGCGATCAGATCATGCTGGGTCAGGCTGTGCTGCTGCTCATCGAGGCGCACGTCATGCCAGGCCTGCCCGCGCAGCCGGCCGGCGTAGCGCCACAGCCTGGTTATGCGCCTGGAGCAGGAGAGGCGTTTCCGCAGACCCGGATGCTCGAAAACCAGGATTCGCCTGGCGCGCCTTTTCAAACCCCGCCCCAATTGCTGGTAAGCGTCGCCGGCAGCCCCACCCAGACTTATCCTTTACAGAAACCCTTTCTCACCAT